>Ga0255180_1000515_pt1 | contig 13025 bp, 13 predicted proteins | sample Atl_Colum_RepB_8_FD_189933 | JGI IMG/M metagenome (GOLD analysis project Ga0255180, IMG submission 189933) | Freshwater microbial communities from Altamaha River, Georgia, United States - Atl_Colum_RepB_8d | ecosystem: Environmental > Aquatic > Freshwater > River | place: USA: Georgia... | reverse complement strand
CCCCAGTACCGTATCCCATCTGAATTAGTTATCAAAGAGGTGTAATATGAAAAGAATTTTACAAATTTTAGTACCAGTTTTATTTTCCCAAATGGTGATGGCTGAATCGATTTATGATTTTAAAGTCAAAACAGCCGACCAAAAAGAAATCAGCCTAGCTGATTATAAAAATAAAACTTTATTAATTGTGAACGTGGCCAGTAAATGTGGATTTACTTCGCAATACGAAGGATTAGAGGCATTGTACAAAAAATACAAAGACAAAAATTTTGTTGTATTAGGTTTTCCATCGAATCAGTTCATGGGACAAGAACCAGGAACTGATGCCGAGATTCAAAAATTTTGCAAACTCACTTACGGAGTTGAATTTCCAGTGTTTGCCAAAGTTGATGTCAAAGGGGATCAGGCAATTCCTTTGTATAAATGGTTAGTTAAACAAAAAGTATCTGACGGCAGCATTTCTTGGAATTTTAATAAATTTTTAGTGAATTCTAAAGGTGAAGTTTTAAAACATTACGGATCACGAGTAAAACCTGCTGAAATTGATGCCGAAGTCGCAAAATTAGTTGAAGCTAAATAATTTTTATCATTGATCAATACCAAACAGCTTTAGAATTCAGTTTCTAAAGCTGTTTTTGCAATGAAAGTTCAAACGATCGTTCTTGTCCTGGAAATAAGTAAATGTGACCAAATTGCGTTGGAGCTTCCTTCCAGTATTTTTGATCAAAAATATTTTTGACTGCGACCGAGGCCTTCCATGTATTCTGCTGCCAAGAAATTTGTGTATTGATGATTGTTGCCGCAGGAATTGAAATATCGTTGGCTGCGGTCACAAATTTGGATCCCATGTATTGTAGATCCGTTTTGCCAATCCAGTCTTTGCCAAACAAAGAATATTGAACATCGGCAATCGCTGTTTGTGCGGCCACATTGGTCGGAGATTGATTTTGGATCGCGGCGTTTTGTTGGTTATTTGTTATTTTCGCATTTAAAAATTGTCCAGACAGACCGAATGAATAGGATTCGATCATCCAGCGTTTTTCAAATTCAGCCCCCCAGTAGGTTTCAATACCATCTTGACCATAAAAAGGCGGCACATCTTCGATATGAGGCCTGCGAATGCGAAAGACAGCCATACTCAAAGGTGCATTCGAATTTTCCTTGAACCCAATTTCCCACTGATCTGACTTGAACTGATCCAGCGCTAGTCCTGGATTTGTATACGAATTCTTATTTGGAGTAATATAGGATTCAAAACCTTCTGAATAACTGATGTAATTAAAATAGGAATCCAATTCAAATCCGATACTCGCAAAAAACTGATGAAAATATTGGTTCGCACTAATAGGTCGGCTATTGTCTGTGCGGATCGAATTTTTATTCAGTTCGTTGTATTTAAATCCCAAATTCGATTTGAACTGATTCCATTGGATTTGATGATTCAAAAATATTTGACGATGCAAGCTGGTGCGATCCGTATTGGGATCTAATAAACGATCATCTGATGGTAATTCAAATTGACCGTTGCTTTGACCAATCCCGATATAATTATAGGCCTGATTTTGAAATTTTTCTTCAGTTTGGCGATCTTGTATCATGAATATCGTTGTTTGTAAAAAATCAGTCCAGGACCACTTTTTCTGAATTTGCAATTGATGAACCCATTGTGATTTTTTTTCATGATCACTTCGGTAATCGTAAGCATCAAAACTACCGTCGCTGCAAAAACGATCAAAATTATTTTCAGCACTACATCCATACGGAAACAAAACGCGATCATTGGCCATCAACATCTGTCGTTGATTCTGTAAAATGAATTTCCAATCTGGCAACGGCTGAAAAGTGTTTTTAATTTCAATAAAGGCATTGGTAAATTGAACGGGCTGTGCCCAGCTCTGTTTATTCAGACTGATGCTGGAATCAGGTACGTCAGGAAGTTTTTGTCCCCACAGACTCCAGCCCGGACGCGAGGGTTGTGATTGTTGACCGTATTCGAAATTAATGTTCGATTGCCAGATATTATTCCAGCGGTGCTGAAACCCTAAATACAAATGATCAGCAGATCCGAATGAATTTTCATGGGGTTCAGAAAATTGTTGATTCAGGGCTTTGAAAATAAAACCACTGTCACCAGAATTGAATTTTTTTTGATATTGCAACAAAGCTGAGTGGCCTTGGTTAGTTTGAATACCGAACTGGGCAAAGCCTTTGCGTTGCTGGATTTCCGGCTCGGTCACGATATTCATCAATCCGCCGGGAGCCGCAGCTCCACTGAAAAGGCCATAAGTTCCTTTGATGATTTGAATTTGTTCTTGGTTTTGTAAAAACAGTGGAGTGTCTCCGATGATGGGTAGGCCATTTCTGAGGATATTATTTTTATTATCCAATGGGATTCCCCGAATAGCCAAATAATCGTAATATCCCGAAGTGCTGTAATTACTGCTGACCGCTGCTGATGAGTCTGACAAATCGGACAATTGACGTGGTTGTTTTTGACTAAGTTGTTCTGAGTTGACAACAGTCGCAGAAACAGGGGCTTTGGTTAGATCATTTCCAAAAAATAAATCAGATTGATAAATATTCGGATCAACGACATCGACAGCCATTTCTGCTGCAAAAATCGAAAAGGATACAAAAAATGTGATAGGTAATAATAAAGTTTTCATCCACTTCCCTTCGTAAGTATTAACTTCATCAGGTTCAAAGGGTATTTCTCAGCTCTGCGTACAAAGCACCCCTAGTTCGACCAAAATATGTCTGAAAAACACCGACAGGGCAAATCTTCTTTTGCAAAACTTGCTTTAAAGCAAAAAATCAGCTAACTAATAAGGCAATGTCTGATTACTATTTTGCTCCGGCATCGGAGGCTCACAAAAAAAAAGAAAAAGCCAAAGCCAAAGAATTGCGTGAATCCAATTGGTGGAAACAGCAACTCGGTAAAGGAATTTGTTATCATTGTGAACAAAAGTTTAAACCCACAGAGCTAACGATGGATCATTTAATACCGATAGCTCGGGGTGGAAAATCCGACAAAAAAAATTGTGTCCCTTGCTGCAAAGATTGCAATACCAAAAAAGGTTATAAAACCCGCGCTGAACTGGTTATGGAAGAAATGGAAAAAACGGGGCAGTTGAATTCAGATTCTGATTCGCATTCGGACGGCGAAGAGTAATTTTTATTTTTTGATATTTATTTAACAAATCTATAACGCCACAAGATAAATTAAAAATTGTTTTGATTCTACATTTAGAATTTCCATAATTAAGTATAGCTATGGAGATTTATGAAAATAGTTTTAGCTTTTGTATTTTTTTGCAACTTTAACCTATTGTTAGCGCAGACAAATAATTTTCTGTCTCCATTAAATAAATTTGATAAACTTGAGTTCGAACGTGAAAACGAGCTCCCTTTTAACATTCAATTATTTAATGTTATAAACAGGGATGATCCTAAAAATAATATTTTATTACAGGGACAATCTTTTGGAGGATCTTGTCTCGTATTCATACCTCATACTATTTCTGAACATCCAGATAAACCAAACTTTAAAATTAACGAAGTTAAATCTGATATTCCTCGTGATCAATTCAGTTTTTATTTCAGAGCTGATGTTGACCAAAACAATTCAGTAAATGTCACTGATTTATCGATCAATATTGATGGATGGCGTAAAGAATTGTGTCCTCTGGAGGGAGACTATTTGGTGACCTATTATGATATTAATAAAACTTTATTAGAAAGTTGTGCTTATTATAAAGTATCCTATGTTGCTGTGCCTAGTACAGTCGCCAGCAAGGATAGACCTACATATCTTAAATTTACGTATGCCTATCCGGAAGGAACTGTTAAAATTGGTATTAAAAATGGCAGTGGAGTAGAAAATAATATCTATCTGGCGACCGCTATTTTAGCAGATAACGTAAAAGATATTCCCAAAGAAGCCTTTTATGAACACTCACCAGAGTTTGATCAGCAGTTTAATTCAATTATAAAAGAGATTAATTTTTTAATTGACTCAGGGGATTGGGAGAAAGCGATTGATCTTTTGCGCCAGCAGATGAAAGTTTTACTTGAGAAAAACTTAAACTCCTCCTATCAAACGGGTAAAAATAATTATATTTCTTTACAAGATCTTCAGATTGTTTTGGTCTATTCGATAAATAGTCTAGTTACGCAAGAAGTTAAACAGAATTCATATTATAAAGTTATTTATAACGATAAAAAAAGATTATTGAGCTTGCTGTCACAAAAGAAGTTGGAAAATTCAAATGAAATTATTATGGCAGATTTATATTTAAATTCTGAGTATCAGACTAATTTTGTTCTTGGTGAAAAAAATGTTTATCAAATTCCCAATGATTTTTCAGGTAAAGTTCATATTCTTACTTATAAAGCTAAAAATAAATTAATTTCTAAATTAAAATCTGAAATCACTTCAATTGATAAAAAAATATCAAAAATAGATAAGATTGAATCAAACGATGTGCAATTGAGTTTAAAAAGATCAGAGTTGGTTGGTAAAAAAAATATCAAAGAAATTGAGCTTGAAAAGAATAAGACCTATTTAGGTAAAATTATGATGCTAAAAATTAATTGATAGAAAAGTCTTTCGACACTTTTATTTTGTGAAAGACTTTTTGATTTACTACTTAATTCGCTTTTTTGCCAATATTGCAAGTGTTGATACCTAGAATTTGATAAGGCGGGCACCAGCCTAATAAGCCTGTTAAAAGCGGAATTGCACCTAGGAAAAACCAAGGATTGGCAGGGCCGATAAAGGCCATTGAAACCAGAGCAATGCCAGCTACGATACGAACGATTCTTTCGACTTGGTGAATATTTTTTTTCATTTTAAAACTCCTATATTTGATTGGATTATGTATTTGTTTTTTGAAATTGGGCTTGGGATTGGTGGATAACAGCGTTGTTTAATTCCAGACTGTAGGTAATTGGAAAGGCCTGGGTTAGCATCGCGCTGACTCCACAGTATTGAGTCATCGATAAGTCGACGGCTTTGATAAAAAGGGAAGTGTCGATAGCTTCATCTGTAGTCAGCGAGTATTTCATTTGAACGCTTTTGAAAACTTTCGGATGTGTCGAAGTCAATTCGCCTTCGGCATGAACATCGAATGATTTATAATTGATTTTATATTTTTTCAGTAAACTGACAACGTCCATTCCGGAACATCCGCACAGGGCATTTAATAAAAATTCTTTCGGATTGGGGCCGCGATCTTTGCCACCGAATTCACGGTGACCATCCATTAATGAATGATGTTCGCGTGTGTGGACGTCAAAAGTAATTCCTTGCAACCAATGCAAATCTGTTTGAATCAGTGAAGACATAATCAAGAACCTTTCTGTATTTGAAATAATTCAGCGATGGCTTGTTCAAAGCTTTCTTTTGGCATAAATCCTGAACTCATACTGGGTTCGCCTTGTGGCGGGATAAATAAAATGGCTGGAATACCACGAACACCAAACATCGCTGCCAATTCCGGAGTTGTTTCGGTATTGACCTTATAAATATCCACTTGGCCTTTGTAATCCTGAGCGACTTCATCAAGAACCGGCGCCAGCATACGACAAGGGCCACACCAATCCGCATAGAAATCAATGATGGCAGGACGAGGACCAGTGAATTTCCATTCTTTGTTATTTTCGAAGTTGAAAATTTTTTCTTTGAAAGCATCGATTGTGAGAATTTCCATAAATACCTCTTGAAGTCAGCGTATCATGGTTCAGGAACTTGTCATTATGCTCTGGCACACAGTCCAGTCAGATTAGTGAATTAAAAAACCAACCAAGCTATAAAGGCTGGCGATCAGCAAAACGATGGATGCGATTTTTTGACGTCGAACATCATTTTGATCGATCATTTTTTTCATTAATAATTGCGCAGCAGAAAGTGCCGGCAAAGTCGATACCCAAAAGATGAACATGACAAGGGCTCCCGCCAAAGCGGATTTAGCGGCCATGGCCGACATAATAAAACTGTAAAGCCAACCGCAGGGTAAAACAACGCTGAGCAATCCCAGGATTAATCCATTTTCTCTATTTTTAAAATAAATTCGAGTTAAAAATGCAGGGACTTTGATCTGATGATTTTGCGATAGATAATTAATAATCAGTAAGGTCGAAATAATTAAAATGGAAACGTATTTCAACCATTCATAAGATTGCAGCAAGAACTGTGAAACGGCTCCTGCAAAAGCGCCTGCAGTCACGTACGACAGCATTCGTCCGATTTGATAGGGAAGGAGTTGTTTTTTACTGGCTAGAAAACAAGACATCGGGCCGCACATAACACCGCAGTGCCAGCTGCCGACAAAACCTGCTACAAAAAAACCGGCCATCAAGCCCCAAACCGTTTGATCCATCAGTTGCTGGGTCCTAACAGTGTCAGCACAGATTCTTTACTGAATTCAGCTGGATTTTCTTTGTCGATCAAGCGGACTTTGACTTTTTTATTTTTGAAGAAATCAGTTTTAGGAACAGTTAAAAAGAAATGCCAATCAAAAGTTTCCCTAGGTTTTAATTCGATTTCGCTCATTTGCGAAATAATTTGAATCTCGGGACGATCGATGACTTCAATTTTGTATTTATGTAAATCATTGCTTTGGTTGTTAACGTGAAAACGAAATTGATTAGTCACCGTTTCGATTCCGTTTTCAGTTTGTTGCGTATACGGTGTCGAGATCGATCGCAGCACAAAAGCTTCGGAATGTTTGAGCTGGGTAATGGAATAAATTAATCCAATCGCGCAGATTAAAATAGCAGCCAAGTAAATTAAAGATCGAGGTTTTAATAAATTAATTTTTTCGCCATTCAAAGTATCATAGCGAACAAGTCCTTTAGGTTTGTTCACTTTTTCCATAATTTCATCACAGGCATCGATACAAGCTGTGCAAGCGATACATTCCATTTGTAATCCATTACGAATATCAATACCAATAGGGCAGGCGTTCACGCAGCGATTGCAATTCACGCAATCATTCCGTTTTTGATCGTAAACAACAGCTAAAGAGCTTTGATCCAGCAATAAGCCTTGGATACGGCCATAGGGACACATGATGGTACAAAACTGTTCGCGGTACCAGCCAAAATCAAAAAGTAACAGCAAAGTAATCACCTGAGCCAGAACAAATAAATTCCAATTGGCTGATGGGCCGTGTTCAATGATTTCGAAAAATTGATAAGAACCTACAAAATAGGCTAAAAAACTATGAGAAATTAAAACGGATGCAAAGTAAAATAAGATCCATTTGATTGTTTTTTTAATTAAAAAAGAAGAAGAAATGGGGTCGACCGCCATTTTGCGTCGTTTCAGATAATTGCCTTCGACCAAATATTCGATCCGACGGAAAAACCCATCAATAAAGACAGTTTGTGGACAGGCCCATCCGCACCAAACTCGCCCCCAGACCGATGTCACAAAGGCTAAACTTAAAGTGCCGCCTAATAACAAAAATAAAAGCATCGGTGCATTGTGCGCGCGTAAATAAAGTCCAAAAATATAAAACTCTCGCTGCTGAATATCAAATAACAGGGATTGATGACCATTCATCTGTGTCCACGGTAGCCCTAAAAAAAATACCACTAAAATTGTTTGCAAAATCGTTCGGTATTTTCTGAAAGGACCCTGCACTTCGGCAGGGTTCAAGTAAACACGATTACCAAATTCATCAAGACTTGTAATTTGTGCAGACGAGAGTTTGGGTTTCATTATAAAATTCCTATTTTTATTCCTATTGTTTTTTAGAAATAATCAATGCTGTCACAGCGTAAATTTCATCACCTTTCAACACACCTTCCCAAGGAGGCATTCCCTTGCTGGCAACACCTTCACGAATTGTTTTCACAACTTCGGCGGGTTTACCAGTCCCGTGAATCCAAGTCGCGTCCGTCAAGTTAGGTCCAATTTTGCCTTCTAGTTTTTCGCCGTGGCACATAGCGCACTTGGCTTGAAACGTTGCTGCACCTAACTGAACTAGCTGGGGATCTCTGATTTTCTTTTCAAGTTCTTCCTCAGTTAATGTAGGCACTTTCATGGCATTTTCAGCACGGACTTTTTCTAATTGGTCCATCGAGATTTTAAGCTCTTGTTGAAGGGTCAGTCCATCTTTTGTGACTTCGTAATGCAAGTAATATAAAAACGCAAAAATGATTGTTAAAATAAACTTCCAAGTCCACCAGCCTGGCATCGGGTTATTGTGTTCAACAATACCATCATATTCTGAATGGACTAAGTCTTTATCGTTATTGTTTTCCATACATATCCTCGTTTTGATTGAATGGTAAATTTTCTAGATGTTTGATTTCTGATTTGGATGATTGAAATGCTTTGAATAAAATTAATAAAAAATATCCAAAGAAAATCATCAGTCCGATCACAGTTAAATAAGTATCTGTAAAATACATTAAGCCATCTTGTTTCATTATTTCACCTCAGCTGTTTTAGGAGCCGGCATTTTCTGACCCAAAGCTTGTAAATAAGCAATCATGGCAACGATTTGTTTTTTCTCAAGACCTTTAGGGGCTCCTTGAGCTTCCAGATCAGCCGCAATTTTGATCGCTTGTTTTTGAGCTAAGATATCCGCATCTGCGACTGTGGCGTCATCATACGGAACACCTAACATTTTCAACACTGAAAATTCTTTTCTGAGTGAAATAAAATCCGTATTTTTTTCACTGAGCCAAGGATAGTTCGGCATAATTGAATTCGGAGTGACTGAGCGTGGATCCATCATATGTTGATAGTGCCACATATCTGGATATTTTTTACCAACGCGAGCCAAGTCAGGTCCTGTTCTTTTTGAACCCCATTGGAATGGGTGATCCCACATGGATTCTTCGATGGTTGATGGTTTTCCGTAACGTAAAACTTCGGCAGGCATTGGGCGAATCATTTGCGAATGGCAAACATAACAGCCCTCAGATTGATAAATTTTGCGTCCGGCAATTTCAAGCGGTGTGTACGGCTCTGTTGTCTCGGAAGGATTGACATATTTATGCAACGATAATGTTGGATAAATTTCAATCACAGATCCAACGACGACAGCTAAGAAAGTCATAATTGAAAAAGCCAGTCCTAAACCTTCTAGTTTTCTGTGGCCATCTGTTTTTTCCTGCCAGCCAGAGCGAGTGACTTGAACTTGTTCGACTGTTACAGATTTGGGAGCCAGTTGAATTGTTTTGTAAATATCATATAAAAAGACACAATAACCAGCGATAAATAATAATCCGCCGATCGCACGTACCCAATATAATGGAATAATTTTTGTCACAGTTTCGACAAAGTCAGGATACATTAACTGACCGTTGGCATTAACACCATTTAACATCAAGCCTTGTGTGATACCCGCAACTGTCATTGATACGTAGTAAAACATGACGCCCGTTAAGGATAACCAAAAAGCATTTTCAGCTAATTTTTTAGAGTAAAGCTCTGTCTTCCACAAACGTGGCACCATCCAAAGCATCATCCCCATGACCATCATTCCATTCCAGCCCAAGGCGCCAGAGTGAACGTGACCAATAATCCAGTCTGTATAGTGGCCTAATGCCGAAACTGATTTGATAGATAAAAGAGGTCCTTCGAAAGTCGACATTCCATAGAATGTTAAAGAAGCTACGAAAAATTTAATAATTGGATTTTGAATCAATTCTTTAAAAGCTCCTTTTAAAGTCATCAATCCGTTGATCATACCGCCCCATGATGGTGCCCAAAGCATGACCGAGAAAATCATTCCCAATGTTTGCGCCCACTCAGGTAAAGCTGTGTAAAGCAAATGGTGGGGACCTGCCCAGATATAAATAAATACTAACGCCCAAAAGTGAATAATTGAAAGTCGGTAAGAATAAATGGGACGATTCGCAGCTTTAGGTACAAAGTAATACATCAAACCTAAAAATGGAGTCGTTAAGAAAAAAGCCACAGCATTATGACCGTACCACCATTGAACTAAAGCATCTTGGATGCCGCCCCATACTGGTAACGAACGCAGTGGAGAAACTGGAATTTCAATCGAGTTAACAATGTGTAACATCGCGACTGTGATAATTGTTGCAATATAAAACCAAATACCGACATACAAATGTTTTTCACGACGTTTTTTGATTGTCATAAAAAAGTTAATTGCAAAAATAACCCAAATCAAAGCAATTAAAATATCGATGGGCCATTCTAATTCAGCGTATTCTTTGGATTGGCTATAGCCCAATGGCAAAGTCACGGCCGCGCAAACAATAATAAACTGCCAGCCCCAAAAATGAATAGCTGATAGCAAGTTTGAAAACATGCGAGCTTTTAAAAGTCTTTGTGTCGAATAATAAATTCCGGCAAAAATAGCATTCCCAGCAAATGCGAAAATAGCTGCATTTGTATGAAGCGGGCGCAAACGTCCGAATGTAATCCATTCGAGGTTTAAATTTGTGGGCCAATACGCTAACTGCAAGGCAGCGATAAGACCGAATAGAAAAGCTCCGATTCCCCAACCCAGTGTGGCGATCGAAAACTTTTTAACTATATCGTCGTCATAAGATATAGTTTCAATGTTGTGTTGATCATGATTCATGATGGTTATCCTTTCTTTGTTTTTTACTAATTAAATCATCATTTAAAATTCGGTGCGCCGGAGTCTCGAGATCGTCGAGTTGACCATTCGATGTCGCCCAGAAAAATCCAGCGACAAAAGCGACTCCTAAAAATAAAGCCATGGGTATCATTAAAAATAGAATGCTCATTTTTGGAACCCCCATACTGTAGATAAAATGACTAGCAATGAGCTGATCGGCATCAGAACAGCGGCCCATAGCGGATTGATCAGACCGGCTAACGCCAAGCTGCCAGCAATGACATTGTAAACGAGTGACAATGTTAAATTTCGAATTAAAGTGGCGTGAATATTTTTTTGAATTTTGAACAATTCAATCAGGGGTTGTAATCCTGACTTTAAAAAGAAAATATCTGAACTTGTTAGGGCTAATTCTGCGCTGCCTTTGACAGCGACGCTGACATCACTGCTGCTTAAAGCCAAACTGTCATTCACGCCATCGCCAATCATCAAAGAATTCGGGTGTTGAGAGATAATTTCTTGTTTGTCTTCAGGATATAAATCACTGTAAATGTGATCTTTTTTAACACCACAGGCTTGTCCAATAACTAGCGCTTTTCTCTTTTTATCGCCTGTGACTAAGTAACAATTTTTATTTTGCGATTCCAAATAAGAAACAATCGAAGCGGATTCATCACGAATATGGTCTTCGAAGTAAATACGACAAAGAACTTCTTTGTTTTTATAAAGAGCAATGGCCATTTCAGTTTGATCATCCAGAAGGTTGTGTGAAAGGGATTTGATTTCATATAGATCGATTCCTAATTCAGCACGTACGCCCGAACCTAAGATTTCTTGATGGTTTTTTAATTCAGCACTTGAGCTGCCGAATTGATTCCATTCATTTCGTAAGGCAAAAGCTACGGGGTGATAGGAAATGCATTCTAATTGAAGAATCAGTGATTTCAAATTATCCGGAATTACATCAGGCCATGTATAAGAAATTTTTAAATGGCCATCAGTCAGCGTGCCGGTTTTATCAAAAAATATATTCTGAGTTTGGCTGAGCTTTTCAAAAACATTGGGGTTACGAACAGAGATTCCTTTTTGTCGTGCTTTTTTAAAAGCCATCGCTAAAGTGAGCGGGCTGCCAAAAGCCAAGGCGCAAGGACAAGCGACAACGATCAACGCCAACGCACGATTAAAACCTTCTTTGAAATCGAAAAAATATCCGTAACCGGCAAAAAATAAAATAGCCAGTGTAAATACAACTACAATTAATTTTTGTGAAAGCCGATCGGCCAAATTAACGAAACGACTTTTCTCGACCAAATTTTGGAAGCTTTCGTGCATCAATTGGGAAATACGAGTTTGATGAGCTTCTTGCTGACATTGAATTTCAATAGCCGACGAAATCACTTTGTATCCTGCAAATAAAGTCATGCCTTTCGTAAATGTGTAAGGGCGGCTTTCTCCGGACATGAATGAAGTGTCAACCAAGGCTTGTGAAGAAATTAGAATTCCATCCACGGGAATAATCTGATCTTGGCTGACTGTGATTCGATCTTCGGCTCTGATATTTTCTGGTAATACCAGCTGCTGTTGCGAGTTGATATAAGTTTGCGTCTTGATTTGCTGTTTCAAAGAATTAGGGGCTAAAAAAGTTTGCTGAGTTTTCTTTACAAAAAATCGTGCGACTAAAATTAAAAATAAAAAGCTCGCAGTCGAATCAAAATAATATTCTTCGGACCCAGTCACTAAATTATAGATCGACAGAGCGGAGCTTAGAACAAGTGCCATTGTGATCGGTAAATCAATATGAACTTTTTTGACTTTTAAACTGGCCCAGGCACCCTTATAAAAAGGAATGGCTGAGTAAAACAAAACAGGCAGGAATAAAATTAAATTGAGCCAACGGAACAATATTAAAATATCGCCTTCAACGCCCGCATAAATCGAAACCGAAAATAACATAATATTTCCGGCGCAAGCCCCAGTGATGGCAATCCGCTTCAGATCTTGTCGCAGATCTTTTGCGATTTTTTCAAAAACGTCTTCTGTCGATTTGATGATCTCGGCTTCGTAACCCAATTCTTGAATTAATCGAGCCACATGTGACAACTGTCCTAGTGTGCTCAGTTCAATTGTTAATTCATTGGTGCCCATATTTAATCGTGATTCAATACATTCCGGATAGTAGTCGGGAATTTTTTCAAGCAAATGAACACAGCTGGAACATTGAATTCCTTGAATAAAAAACTTAAAGACACGTCGATCACTTGACAGCTGATACAGTTTTTGGTTTTCAGCTTGGTCTAAATATTGGTATCGAGGATCGTTGTATTTTTTAAAAGCTTGTAATTGTGAAAAACCGACATCCAGTCGTTCACAGGCCTCGCAACAATAAGTCGCATGACCAGAAGGCGAGCCGCAGTAAAGACAAAGGTTATCGGTGTTTTTCATAACTGC
>Ga0255180_1000511_pt1 | contig 13035 bp, 19 predicted proteins | sample Atl_Colum_RepB_8_FD_189933 | JGI IMG/M metagenome (GOLD analysis project Ga0255180, IMG submission 189933) | Freshwater microbial communities from Altamaha River, Georgia, United States - Atl_Colum_RepB_8d | ecosystem: Environmental > Aquatic > Freshwater > River | place: USA: Georgia... | reverse complement strand
GCAATACGTTGCTACGCGATGGCCGATGCCCTGCTTTCTGAAAGGGCTAAAAGCTCTGCTACGTAAGTCCTTCCTAGTCCTCAAAATCTTCATCCTAACTGCAACCATATTCCCAATGCTTACTTGGGTATTCCTAGTTTACAGGAGATACTATCTTGCCCCGTAATAAAGACACATTCCCCCTCGCAGGTCTCTCACCGCAGAACCGCCAGATCGTCCATCACTTCCGCCGCTCAGGTCGCATCACGCAGCGTCAGGCCATCATGGATTACTCTATCCAGAGCCTCACCAAGCGTATCTCTGAGCTCCGTGATAGTGGCCTTCTGGTCGAAAGCGTCCCTAAGAACCATCCGGTCACTGGTCAGCGTTACGTCGAGTATCGCTCCAACGGTATCGCCAAGCGGTAATGCTGTTCGATGAGGACCCAGAGGATAAGCCCAAGTTCCATGAGTTATTCGACTATGAGTATATCATAGAGCTTACACTCATCTTCTGGGCTCTCCTCGCTGCCGTAACCATTACCCTCTACCTGTCAGCATAGGAGACCCATGAACACAGAAGATACAAGTGTATTTGTAGCTCACGAACCCTGTCCCTCTTGTGGGTCCCGAGATAACCTAAGTCGCTATAGTGACGGTCACGCCTATTGTTTCGGGTGTGAATATTACGAGCCTTCGGACGAAAGTAAGGCTCAAGAGACAGCCTCTAAACCTAAAGCAGACTTTACTCCTATCTACAGTGAGAAAGTAGCTCTCCCTAACCGCTCCCTGACAGAAGACACTTGTCGCTTCTGGGACTACGGTATCGGAGAGGTCAACGGTAACCCCTGTCACGTAGCTAACTTTAGAGACCCAAACACAGGGCAGCTAGTGGGCCAGAAGCTCCGCTATGCTGACAAGAAGTTCTCAGTCAACCAAGAGAGGGGCGGTAAGCTCCCACTATACGGTATGCACCTCTGGAAGAACGATAGGCGTAGTCTTGTCGTTACCGAGGGTGAACTAGATGCCCTCAGCGTCTCTCAGGCTCAACAGAACAAGTATCCGGTAGTCTCCGTCCCTCAAGGGGCCCAGAGTGCCGTAAAGTCCTTCAAGGAACATTACGACTGGCTCTGTGAGTTCGAGAAGATCGTTATCATGTTCGATAATGATGAGCCCGGACGAGAGGCAGCAGAAGAGTGCGCTCAGATACTCCCCGCAGGTAAGGTGTTTATCGCCACCCTAGACGGCTACAAGGATGCCAATGAGGCCCTAGTAGACGGTAAGGTCTCCGCGATTACCAGCGCCTTCTGGGGAGCCAAGCCATACCAGCCTGACGGTATCTTTACCCTCGCTGACATCCGTGAGGAGGTTATGCGTGAGGTCAAGGTAGGCCGCCCTTGGTTCCTAGAGACCCTCACTAACAAAACATACGGTCGCAGGGATGGGGAGGTCTACTACTTCGGTGCTGGCACTGGTGTAGGTAAGACTGACTTCTTCACGCAGCAGATAGCCTTCGATGTCAAAGAACTGAACATCAAGACTGCCTGTATCTACCTAGAGCAACCCCCTAGTGAGACTGGGAAGCGTATTGCTGGCAAGGTAGCTGGAAGGCTCTTCCACATTCCCCAAGATGCTGAGGATAACCCTTGGACACAAGAGGAACTGGAAGCTGCTTACAGTGACCTAGAGAGCACTGGTAACCTCTATCTCGGAGGTAACTTTGCGGCAGCTAACTGGGAACAGATCAAGTCCCGTATCCGCTATCTCGCTCACTGCTTAAACGTAAAGCACATATACATTGACCACCTGACGGCTCTTGCAGACCCTAACAAGGAACGAGAGAGCCTCGAAATCATAACCAAGGAACTTGCGCTACTCGCTCAGGAACTCTCGGTTGTAATCCATGTCATTTCCCACCTGTCTACTCCAGATGGTAAGCCCCATGAAGAGGGTGGAAGGGTAATGCTCAGACACTTCAAGGGCTCTCGTGCCATTGGTTTCTGGGCTCACTATGCCTTCGGTCTGGAGCGTAACCCCCAAGAAGATGATCCCGTATTGGCCCAGAGGTCTATCCTCCGGTGTCTCAAGGATCGCTACACTGGACGAGCTACAGGGGCGATGATCCCCTTGGGTTACGATCAGAAGACTGGGATTATCTATGAGTGCGGCGAGTTCTCTCCAATAGAGGACCATAGCCACTTAGATGTCTAGTGACCAAGATAACCAAGAAGAACCTACCCCCGAACAAATCCACGACGAAATCGTAAGCCTGACCAAGCGTATCGAAAGTATCCGCAAGTCACTCAACGCCACCACACAGAAGGGCGATAAGTCCCGCAACTGGTCGATGAGTTGCCAGTTGGTCAAGCACCTCAAGAGGCGTGAGATGCTCCAGAAGCTCATAAGGCCTCATTTACTTTGAAAGGATAGAATTTGACCTCATTAGGACGATTTATATCAGACCTTGAAACTGACGGTCTACTGGACACCGTAACGACTATTCACTGTGCAGTATTGAAAGACATAGATACCGGAGAGGTCCGAGGCTTTCGTCCCCATGAGATCGAAGATTATCTCAACGAACTAGGGAGGGCCTCAGAGGTCTGGTTCCACAACGGTATCGGATATGACGAGAAGGTCCTCAAGAAGCTTCACCCAGAGCGTGACTTCTCCCATGTGACCTTCTGGGACACTATGGTCCTAGGCTACCTAATCCACCCTGACATCAAGAAGACCGACTATGAGCGGTGGGCCCTCTGGAAGCCCTATGCTGAGTTCCTCAAAGCTGAGGTAAAGGCAGAGGCAGAAGGTAAAGAGCCTCCAGTATGGCAAGGTCCTGTCCCCAAATACTTCCCCGGAGACCTCATAGGTCGTCACTCCCTCAAAGCGTGGGGGTGTCGCCTAGGTAACTTCAAGGGAGACTATGATGGGGGCTGGGAGAGCTTCAACGAGGACATGTTTGAATACATGATCCAAGACGCTGAGGTTACCTACGACCTCTATCACAAGCTTATGGCGCACGAGCCCTCAGAGCAATCTCTGGTGCTTGAGCATCGTATAGCCCGCCTATGTGGCCAGATCGAGACTAACGGCTTCCCATTCAACATGGAGGAGGCGGCTAAGTTCCTCGCCACTTTGGTCGATAGGCGCGAAGAGTTACGCAGGGAACTCAAGACACTCTTCCCCGACTGGCGGATACGACTGCCTGACTTCATACCCAAGAGAGACAATAAGACCCGAGGGTATAAGGCTGGTGTTCCTGTCGAGAAGTGGAAGGACGTAGAGTTCAACCCGAGCTCACGAGACCATATCGAATACTGCTTCAAGTCTAAATACAACTGGAAGCCAAAAGAGTTCACGGACGGCGGCAAAGCTAAGATCGACGAAGATGTCCTAGCCTCACTGGATTACCCAGAGGCTCAGAAGCTTGCCGAGTTCTTCACCATAGACAAGCGCATCTCGCAGTTAGCCGAAGGCGACCAAGCGTGGATGAAGCTATGCAAAGGAGGAAAAATCCATGCTAGATATACTCCCAACGGAGCAAACACAGGACGAGCCACACACTCTAAGCCAAACATATCTGCCGTTCCAAGGGTATCGAGTATACTCGGACGGGAGTGTCGAGCTCTTTTCCACGTTCCAGACGGATGGGTCCAAATCGGAGCCGACCAGCAAGGACTTGAACTAAGGTGTCTTGCGTCTGACCTAGCTGTCTTCGATGGCGGTGAGTATGCCAAGGTAGTCTGTGAGGGCGATGTTCACACCACGAACCGTATAGCCTTCGGTCTCCACCTCCGCGATAGCTCAAAGACTGCTATCTATGCTGTATGCTATGGGGCAGGGGATGAGAAGCTAGGGACTATTGCTGTTGAAGATGCTCGTAAAGCCAATCAACCAGTCCCCAAAGGTAGACTAACCGCTATCGGCTCCGCAATGCGCGAGAAGTTCGAGAGTGACCTACCGGCCTACAAGAAGCTCGTTACGACCGTTAAGTCCGCTGCAAGTCGCGGTTGGATCAAGGGTATAGACAAGCGCAAGATAGGTATCCGTGGTCAACACGCAGCCCTCAATACGCGACTACAGTCCGCTGGGGCTGTCATCTGTAAACAGTGGCTATGCGACTTTGATGACTTGCTAAAGTCTAAAGGCTTTAAGCACGGTTGGGATGGTGAATACGCCTTCCTCTCTTTCAGTCACGACGAGGTGCAGGTGGCCGTCCGTGATAACCCTGAGCTCATAGAGATCGTCAAAGAGGCGGCTATCGTAACTGGTAGGAGTGCTGGGATACCTTACGACTTCAAGTGTCCTCTGGATGTTGAAGTGAAAGTAGGTAAAAACTGGGCAACTTGCCATTGACACCGAAACGACACGATAGTAAACACACCACAATGGAAAGGAATAAGATGATACAGAAACTAACTCTAGGCCTCCATCCGTGGCAATGCGCCACTGTCGTGGCCGTATTCTTCCTCACGCTCGTAGGGGCAATCCTAGTAGCATGGGGATTTCGTAAGTGGAACACCCGAACAGGAGAAAGCCAAACCGCAAAGGAACAAGCAATATGAACGAGAAGCTGATTAAAAGCATGGGGGCCGCTTATGCCGACCTAAAGCACAACACCGTCGATGAAGCTATGCAGGCGGTCGCGGCAGTGGTTTTTGCCTTCATCCGTGAACAGGCGTGGAAAGAAGAAGTCGTAGAGGCGCAGCAAGCAGTGTTTGGCCCAGACAGCCATATTCGCCCACCAGCGCGGCTTATGGTTTCATTGATGAACAAGGCCATGCTCGACCAAATCGAAAGGACACAGAACGATGAATGATGCTGATCGCGCAGCACTACAGCCACAGGAGAAGGTGGGATGAGCAAGATTGGAAATCATCTGATGAAACTTCAAGAGTCAGAAGATTACAAATTTGGATGGGAAAGCGCTAGTCGCGGCGAGCCGTTGCCACCGCCATTGAAAGCCAAAGAGATTAGTGACCGGATGATTGACAGGCGCATGAAGCAGCAACTTGGCTGGCGTCACTACCATGAACAGGAGCGGCAACTGTGATTGGCGCACTGACCAAAACAATCCGCGCTTTGTTACCGACAAACTAAGGGGTGTGGTCGTAGAACGGGCTGCATTGCTTGGCAGATATGATAATGGAACCTAGATTAAAGACTTGCTGCCAAGGGCAGAAACAGAACTACTTAAGGAACGGGAAGAAGCGAATGACGAATAACCCGAACGGGAAGAAATGCCAGAAACTTCCAGAAAATGAAAGTATCTTGCCCGAACGGGTAAAGCGGTGGCGCAAAGAGCGCGAGGCGTTTGTTAAGGGATTGGAGAATAGCGATGGACGATAAGACACTGGTTGAGCGGTTGCGTATGACCGGAAAGCGCATATCCATCCCTTGCCCTGATGGCATCGATGGCTGCTTAGTGAACCATTTCAGGATTGAAACCGACCCGCTTTGTGACGAAGCAGCAACACGCATCGAGGCGCTGGAAGCTGCTTTGCGAATTGAGATTTGGAACGGGCTTAAACGTAACGGCATGTCGGATGACGCCGCTACGGCAACGGTAAAGGCGCGTATGGCCGCACTAGAGGAGCAACACTATGACTGACATGCGAGAGGCGGTGGAAAGAATGAACGCATGGCAAATAGAGGCCCGCGTTAAGATTAACGATTATGACCAAGGCACGTATTGTTCGGAAAGCGTGGACGGAGAGCTACTCGATTGCGTCCGCGAGATGCGGACTGTAATCAACATTCTTTGCGATGCCATGCAGCCCGAAATCGACCGCCGCGTGGCAGAAGAACGTGCGAGGCTGTTGGGACGGTTGCAGGATTTACCGCCAAGGAGAACAAGCATGAACGAGGAGTTGAAAGCGGCAGTGCATCGCGCCTATCACGAAGCTTATTGCGGCTACATTCTCTCCAACGGTAGGCACACGACACCAGAAGCCCACGCTGCCGGATTGCAAGCAGCCATAGCCGCCCACAGCGCCTTCATTCGTGAGGCTATCAACGCTGAAATTGACACATGGGAACAAGTGCCACTGCGGGGTGCGATGAAGCGCAAAATTGCAAAAGTGCTCGACCAGATCGAAAGGACACAGAACGATGCCTGACGATGAACTGATTGCGACAAAAAAAATTGGTATATTCCCCCGCACCGTCACCCATGAGCAAGCGAAGCAGGCGGCGAGAAATCTGATAGACGCACACTTCAATAACAAAGACGGCAAAGGCGTCCTTGTTAGCGTTCCAGCACAGCCGGATGATGATGACATTCTACTGGTGGACTATATCGTGCAGCAGATTGACCGCATCGAAACCCTCACCGCCGAGAACGAGCGGCTTCGTGAGGCTTTGTCCGCATACACCGAGTATTGCAACATCTGTCATGGTCGCGGTGCTATCATTGAAGAGGATATCGTTACCGGCAAAGAATTGTGGACAGACTGCCGCGGATGTGCGGAAGCCCGCGCAGCACTAAAGCAAGGTGAACAGTGATGAACCTACGCCAATTCCTCTACGACAACTTTGGTTGGGACATTTACGAATGGAACGAAGGAGACATTAGATTTTAGAACTACTCGAAGAAATCCATAACACCGGCTTCATAACAACCAAGTCCGATCCTGCACGTATCTTCGCGACTGAAATAGCAGCCCTATGTCAACAGGGCCTCATAACAACCCAAGACCCCAAAACTGGTAACTACACAAACCAATGGCGACTGACGCCCTCGGGTCTCGATAGGATCACGAACCAACACTATTATGCCTGAAAGGAGGCCCCATGAAACTTTGGCTTATTAGTCAGGAAGTTAATTGTGAATACGATACTTATTACAGTGCCGTTGTGGTGGCACACACCGAAGAAGAGGCGAAGCTTATTCACCCGAACATGGGTTTCCCAAAGTTTTGGTTGGAAGACGGACCTTTCGGCTCTGGTTGGTATTCCAAACGACTAGATGGTAGCCCCGATTTGATCTTAACAAAATACTCTGCTTGGTGTGACCCAGAATACGTAAAAGCGGTGTGTATAGGTGAAACAGACCAAGAGTTCCCTCATCCTGTCATCTGTGCCTCATTCAATGCGGGGTAACTACAAACACTATTATGCCTGAGCGCGAGTTTATCCTTAGGCAGCTAAGGACGCTTAGGGATACACTATACGTCACAGGACGAAAACCCTTAGCCGACGAGGCTGACCTTCTACTAACAACCACACTGGACCTAGGGTGGGCATATGCCGACCTAGAGCCCGATATAAAAGATTTCTGCTCCAGAGTTCGCAAGAGTGTCTCTGGGGCTTTTTCTTTGCCGAAAGAGCAGTCATGACATTGTTTGAAAAGATACGCGCTGCTCCCCACTCCGACTGGCCTCCGAGAGGCTCAACCACACAAAGTTGCGGGTGCGAAACATCAGATTTTGAGATGGTTCGATACGCTGATTGGGACGTCCACGGCCCTACAGTTGTCTACGCAAGTTACTGCCCCAAGTGCGCCTTAAGCCTAAAAATAAGTGGCTACTATCTCCACGATGAGGCGGCGGGGGACAGGTGGCTAGATGAAGAAAGAATATATGACCCAAATACTAATCGACGCTGACCTGTGGCTCTACAAGGCTACAGCGGCAGCAGAATACGAAGGTGACTGGGGTGACGGAGTAATCGTAGCGTCTACGAATGTTGAGCAAGCCAAAGACATGTTCAACTCCATGATCGAGAGCACCAAGGAAGCTTTAAAGAGCGATGATCTGGTGTTCGTAGTTAGCGGTAGTAACAACTTCCGTTATCAACTTACCGACACCTACAAATCCAACCGTAAAGGCAATCGTAAGCCTCTCGGCTACATGACCCTCAAAGAGTGGCTCATCGACACCCAGACCGTAGTCTCCAAAGACAACCTAGAGGCCGATGACTACCTAGGTATCCTCGCTACTCGTGATGACAAAATCCAACGTATAGTCGTCTCAGAGGACAAGGACCTCATGACGATCCCCTGCAAACTCTACAGACAGGGGGAACTCCAGACTATCTCGGAAGAGCAAGCTGAACGTAACTGGTGGCTCCAAACGCTCACTGGGGACCCTGCCGATGGCTATAAGGGCTGTCCGGGTCTTGGGGCGGCTAGAGCACCTAAAGTCCTCGATAAGCAAGGCTCCTACTGGGAGAATGTCCGTCAGGCCTTCTTAGCTGCTGGAGAGACAGAAGAATATGCTGTCCTACAAGCTAGGCTGGCCCGTATCCTTCGCTCTCAAGACTGGGACAGTGAGAAGCAAGAGCCGATCTTGTGGACACCTCCCGCTAATCCAAGGAGCTAATGTATGGCGTGGTTACGCATTAAACCCAAGGACCCGGCTAACTGGGACGATGTGTTCGTCTGGTATGGTGACCCCGATGTAATGTTCATAGAGAGCCTAGGCTATCAGATTACCCTATCTCCAGACCAACGGGAACAGTTAGCCTACCTCCTACTCACAGGTAAACCAATGCCTAAGAGTAAGGAGGAGGCTGCTTACGAGTTAACTAAGAAATTCAAGGAGAAATACAATAACTGATTTTACGTTTACAATGGACGGAGATGGTGAAGAGCAACTTGAGCTCCCCTTCGTCCCTTATGCCCGCCCAGCACTCATTGGTATCGTAGCTGGTCGTATGGGCTCAGGTAAGAGTGAAGTAGCTAACAGGCTCATTGAGACACACGGCTATGAGCATGTAAGCCTAGCCAACCCTCTTAAGATTATTGTTGCGGATATTCTCTTGAACTCGGGCTTCCACAACGACGAAGTAACAGAGATGGTCTATGGTGATCGTAAAGAGCAACCGCTGGCCCTGTTTGGTAACAAATCTCCCCGTCAGATGATGCAGAGCCTTGGGACAGACTGGGGCCGTAAGATGGTCGATGAGCGTATCTGGGAGCGAATTGCAGAAGAAGTAGTTAAACACTACTCCGCTCTACATATCCCAGTAGTCATCGACGACGTTCGGTTCCCTAACGAGGCCGCAATGATCCTTCGTAACGGTGGGTTCCTCATCTACGTCGATAGGCTCCCTGACGCTCAATATGAGATGCTTGATGACAAGTCGAAGCACCACGAGAGCGAAGGTCAACTTACGTGGATCGACTGCAACTATGTGATCGAGAATGACGGAACGCTCGAAGAGCTCATCCAGAAGACTGATGAGGCTTTAGACCACCTGAGTGCGAGGTTGGACTGACATGACACTCATCATGGTAAAGCCTAAGCCGCAATTCTCAAGCGAGTTTCTCAACAACTTCGCTGTGGCGATGGCTGCAACTCTTGGTTCGCTTGTTGGGCCTAGAGACATCGAAGCTATCTTCAATGCGACTAAGCATATGGAGCACCTCCTCCGCGAAGATAATCATAAACAAATAGAAGAAAATAATAAAACCAACAATGCCTTCTTGGAAGTCCAACCTTAACCCAATGTTCCGCTCTCAATTCTCAGAGAGCATCTTCAATCACAAATACCGCCACGAGGGAGCAGAGACTTGGGAAGAGCTCTGCACTACGCTGACCAATGAGGTCTGTAGTGGCCTTATGCCTCCCTCAGAGATCGACCAGCTACGTCAATATATGGTCGAGATGAAGTTCATCCCGGGTGGCCGATACCTCTATTATGCTGGGCGTCCAAACCCCTTCTATAACAACTGCTACCTACTCCGTGCCGAAGAGGACACTCGCGAGGACTGGGCCAACCTATCATGGAAGGCTGAGAGTTGCCTAATGACCGGAGGGGGCATTGGTATCGACTATAGTGTCTATCGTCCCTCAGGGGCTCCTATAGCCCGCACTGGGGGCCATGCGTCCGGTCCGCTACCTAAGATGGAGATGATTAACGAGATTGGCCGTAGAGTGATGCAGGGTGGCTCTCGTCGCTCTGCTATCTACGCCTCTCTCAACTGGCAACACCCTGACGCTGAGGCCTTCCTGACTATCAAGGACTGGGAGAACTATCCGGTCCCTCTGACTGACGGTCTGACACTCAAGGACCTTAAGCAGCAGGACTTCAACTGGCCGTGCCCCTTGGACATGACCAACATCTCCCTCAACTATGATGATGCTTGGTTGAATACACCTGAGCGGCATAAGCACCCCACGTTCCTTAAGAACGTCAGGCAAGCTTTGAAATCTGCCGAACCCGGCTTCTCGTTTAACTTTGGAGACAAAGAGCGAGAGACCCTCCGAAACGCTCCTGTCCACCCTGACACTTGGGTTATGCTGTCTACAGGTTATGAGCAGATTAAAAATATAGTTGATGCGCCTGTAACTGTCTGGACAGGTAAGCGGTGGGCCCCAACGAGGTTCACCAAAACCAGAACCAATAGTGATACTGTTAAGGTCGTAATGACAGGTAGTAGGGAACTTATATGTTCTCCCGATCATGAGTTTATTCTCTCTGATGGGTCCCGAAAACAAGCCCAGTATCTTGCACCTAACGACCATGTAATGTGGTCACCGCCGAAGGCGTCATGGGGTAAAAATGTTCCAGAGGCTTACGCCCTAGCATTTGTATATGGGGATGGATCATTCCACACCCGTTACCCTCGTGCTGAGGCGGCTCTTTGTGGGACTAAAGAGACTATTTTGGACAGACTAACCGCGTCGGGAATTGCTCACGAGGTGTCTCGGGATAAGCGAAACATACTTCGAGTATACTTTAACAATCACGACATTTTTAGGTCTAGGCGAAAAGACAGTTTTCCTCTGGATGTTTATTCTTGGAACCGTAACTCGCAGTTGGAGTTTCTAGCGGGGCTGTTAGATGCTGATGGTTGCTTCTCTGCTAAATCACTAGTCCTATCCTCAATACAGCGAGAGTTTCTGGAAGGTGTGGCGAGGCTGTGTGACATGTTGGGCTTTACCGCCTTCATCAACAAAGGCTCAAAGAGTGGCTTTAGTCCAGATAGCGCCGGAGGCTACACCCTACGAATAAAGGGTAAAATTTCCGAAATCCCCACATCTCGACTAGTTCTAGAGGATACGAACTTTGGAAACTACAAAGTAGTAAGTGTAGAAGAGTATGAAAAATCAGATGTATATTGCTGTGATGTTGGTTTTGAAGAGCACTCGTTCATGGCGAACGGTGTCATCATTTCAAACTGCACAGAAGTTACTTCGGCAGACGGAAACGATGTTTGCAATCTGGGCTCACTTAACCTTGGGAGAATTAAAGACCTCTCAGAAATGCGCTCAATCACCGAACTGGCAACTAAGTTCCTCGTATGTGGAACATTAAAAGCCAAACTACCCTATCAAGCTGTCTACGAAATCCGAGAGAAGAACAGACGCCTAGGTCTCGGTCTCATGGGTGTCCATGAATGGCTCATCAAGAAAGGCTATCGTTATGAGGTCACACCAGAGCTCCGTAACTGGCTTGCAGTCTACCAACAGGTCTCTGACTATACCTCGGCTACTTTCGCTGACAGTCTTGGTATTTCTCGCCCTGTGGCTAATCGAGCAATTGCTCCTACAGGAACTATCGGTATCCTTGCTGGGACTACTACCGGTATCGAGCCCCTGTTTGCTGTAGCTTACAAGAGGCGATACCTTAAGGGCGATAAGGACTGGCACTACCAGTATGTTGTCGATGGGACGGCTAAGGAGCTCATTGAGTTCTATGGGGCTGACCCTGAGAAGATCGAGAGTGCTATCGACCTCGCTCAAGACTTCGAGCGACGTATAGCCTTCCAAGCGGACATACAGGACTATGTGGACATGGCGATCTCCTCGACCATCAACCTGCCTCAATGGGGTAGTGAGTATAATAATGAGGATACCGTAGGTAAGTTTGCTGAGACATTATCCAAGTATGCTCCACGCCTACGAGGCTTTACGGCCTATCCTGACGGTGCTCGAGGTGGACAACCGCTCACTCCATGTTCCTACAAGGAGGCCAATGCCCTACAGGGTCAAGAGTTCCCTGAGTATCATGACATATGTGATATAAGTGGCAAGGGTGGCTCGTGTGGCGTTTAGTAGCTTGAGCACTTTTACCCATCTTTTTGCCGGTTAAGGGCTAGGGCAGGGTAATGCTACCTCGGATGAGGAGGCATTAGTTACCTGTGTGACTTAAGCGCGGGGAGTTCCGAACGATTGTTTGGGCTCCCCGTTAGCTGCCAATAGTTAGCTTGACGACTTTTACCCACCTTTTTGCCGGTCCAGTCCTGCCAAGCCGCCCCCAGAAGAACCTGGGCGATCTGTGTTTTTCGGAAATGTCAACTAGAACAGATACGGAACAATAGAAATGGCCGGAAATGTCAAACGCCTATGTCGTTATTTTCTTGAGGACATTCCTCAATCGTGCTCTATACGCAATTGGCAATTGTGCCATTTGGAGTTGAGACAATGACTAACCGCACCTACGCATACCGCGCCCCGATTGCAATCAAGCAGCGCACCCATTGCCCCGATTGCGGCTCTAAAATGCTTCCAGCATCCGGACACCCCCGCGACAACAAGAACGTCTGCCATGACCGCGCCTGTAATGACGCGAAAATCCGTAAGGCTGGCAGCTTTGGCCTTGCGACTTGGGCTGCTGCATATGAGCGCGGTAATTGTCTTTGAGAGAGGAGTTTTGAGCCATGGGAACGACACCACGCTTCAAAGTATATAGCCCGCTCAACGCCTACGTAGCAGCTTGCAAGCACGTAGAAGACGCCGCCGCCCTAGTCTCAATATATGGAGACGGTGCAACTATCCGAGACGGTGCAACTTCATCGCGCCGCACAGTTTGGACAGAGGGCCGGGAGACTATCAGCGCAGGGGAGAGCTACGACACTGTAGCAGATACAGTTTGGGAAAGGATTAGAAACCGTGACTGAACTACTATCATTCGCCACCGTTGCCGCCCTAATGGGTGTCTTAATGGCCGCTATCTTTTGCATGATTAAAGAGGAGCTTTGACAAAATGCGACACAATAACCGACAATCGCCAATTGAGGCGCTAGCGCAACTATTCGGCAGCGCAGTTATCGCCAGCCAGCAAGCCAGCAAGGACAGGCGTAGGAAGCGATTGCAGCAAAGGCACATCA
>Ga0255180_1000510_pt1 | contig 13043 bp, 14 predicted proteins | sample Atl_Colum_RepB_8_FD_189933 | JGI IMG/M metagenome (GOLD analysis project Ga0255180, IMG submission 189933) | Freshwater microbial communities from Altamaha River, Georgia, United States - Atl_Colum_RepB_8d | ecosystem: Environmental > Aquatic > Freshwater > River | place: USA: Georgia... | reverse complement strand
GTGCAAATACAATCATTATGGCTAGCATGGCAAAAATATGAAAATGCATTTCAATCATCCCTTGTGACAAGTGGATCAACAATCCACTCATGGCCATAAAGGCCACACCCAAGCTGATCGAAGTTAATTGCGAACCCGGATTAAACACATACAGTAAAATCGGCCCCGACATAATTAACAAGCTCATCACCAAAGCAAAGACCATTCCCGTTTGAAAATAAACGGATGTCATTAACATGATTGGCAAATGCAAAGCTAAAACTATATTCATCCACTTATTGACAGATGAAGTGTACTTGACTTCAAAATCATTCATAAAGCCCTCCGTATTTAAGACCCAATGGGTCGATTTTCTTTGTTATTTTTTGCCCGTTCATGCAACCAAACAGAGGCAACTCTTCAACAGTTTTACCTGCTTTTAAATTTTCATAAATTTGTTGATCTTCATAGGGACTTGTTCTTGAAGAACTATAGCCACCCGAATATTTAATTTCACCTTTTTCATCAAAAACCACCATCTGAGGCACGCTGGTGATGTGGTATTTGTCAAAGGCCTCTTCTCCGTTCAAACTGACGACATCAAAACCTGTCACTTTCATTTTTTCTTTCAATTCATCGGTCCCGTCAATGAGTACAACCACTTCATTCCGATCCGAAATAGCTTTTCTCGAGGCTAGATATTTCATAACTCTTTTAGAACAACCACATTGTCCACTCATTAAATGAGCCACTTTCCAACGACCTTCTTTGGATTTTAAAATTTCAATTTTTTTCAAATCAGATAAGGGTTCTTTCTCCATAGCGAAAGTATGATAGCCCGTTAAATAGCTGATCGGGATCGAGACAGCTAAAAACCAGAATATAAAAAAAATGATATTGTACTTTTTCACGTAAACTGTATCGGGATATTCTTGCAGCCACTTAATGCTAGGCCGACCCTCCATAGAACAACCTAGCCCAATTGACCCAATGATCTGACTTTGGACATATCAAAAACTCGCAAAAACCTCGTTAAAAATGTCATTTATCATACTTTTCCAATCTCTGGCACTTTGGTTTTTCTACAATTTGTATTTCCGGGAATTGACATCTATGGTGAGCAAAATTATCAATTGCAAAAAAAGGAGTTTCTATGAAGTTTTTATTTTCAATAGTTCTATTGCCTTTAGTTCTTTGGTCGCAAACCATCGTCACTTCTTTACCAGACTCTCGCCTAAGCCCCAGCCTTTTGAATGAAACAGTCCAGGTTTCTGGCTTTGGCGATGTGCGTATTCGCAGACCTCTCAGCGGAAATGCCGGCTTTCCTGTTTTATTAATTCATGGCGTTTATGGCGGCGCCAGCCACAGAACCTTCAAAGAATTATTACCCCTTTTAGATCAAGCGGGTCTTCCGGTTTATATTTTGGATTTACCGGGTGCCGGCGAAAGCAATAAAGCAAAACGCCCATACAAAATCGAAGACTTTGATTTATTCATCGAAAAATTTATCAGTGAAGTCATTCAAACCCGCACAACCGTCGTCGCTGAATCTTTACTGAGCGCTTCGGCATTAAAAGTATCCAGCACACATCCCGAATTGATTCGTCGATTGATTCTTTTGAGCCCGACAGGATTAAATTCATTAAATAAACCACCAACAGATCGCGAACAAAAGTTATACGATCGTTTATATTCCGACGAAGTTGCCAGCGATGCCTTTTATCAAAATTTACTTATTGAAAATTCACTGAATTATTTTTTAAAGTTCGCTTTTTTTGATGATTCATTCGTGAACGACAATCTGTTGAACGACTACCGCGCCATGAGAACGAACACACTCCAAAAGTATTTAACTCTCAGTTTCGTGGGCGGACAGTTATACAGACCTTTTGAAGAATCCGCTAAAAATGTCTTTATCCCTGTGCTGAATATTTTTGGCAAAAACTATGAAGCTTTTGCGGATGGCCAAATTTCTACGGCAGATATGTTCAAAAATGTCAGACCTGACTTTGAATATATGGAAATTGAAAATTGTGGTTCATCCGTCCAACGTGAAAAACCCGCCGAAGTTGCAAAAGCAATTATTGAATTTAATATCGAAGACTAAGAGCCAGCCTTTAATTTGATATTTAAAAATATTAATCCCTGGTTCTGACTATTTCATCTCTGAATCAATTCTGCTTTTAATGGACAACATTAAAAGCAGAACTTTTTCAAAAACAGAATGAATCAATTGATCTTTTGGCATGTAAAATTTTTTTGTACTTCCGTATTCAAATGTCAGGCACTCAACAGCGTTGGCTTCGGATTCTCCGTCATTTCGATATAATCCCAGATTATTTTCAGAATAACTTTCTGGCAACAGAGGCAACAACAAGCGAAGCTGTTCAGCTTCAGGCTTGGACAATTGGGAATCAAAAAATAAAGGTTTTGGATCATCAGGCCCTATGCGATTTGGTCTGTAACGAATTCCAACGGACGGGCTATAAGACAATGACCAGACAGAGTTGTCTCGACCTAAAGCAAATTTAAACGCTTCAACAATTGATTTCATATTCAAATGGTAGATGAAGAAAAACGAGCTAAGCAATTGAAAAGGTCATGAGCGGTTAAAAAGAAAAGAAATGGTGCCCCGGGCCGGACTTGAACCGGCACGCCCGATCACTCGAAGCCCAGGATTTTAAGTCCTGTGCGTCTACCAATTTCGCCACCGGGGCATTCACAAAAAGTGAAATAAAAAATTATCCACTTCTGTTTTGTTTGTCACGCCTTTTAATTAGTTTTTTTTAAAACAGATTGATTGACTGATTAAAAAATGAAAGGAAGGATTATGAATTGTGATTCCTCAACAGACAAATACTCTTTTTGCGGCAGTTCGCTCGGGCTTTTTGCTGATTTTTTCAGCGACGATTATCTCAACTTTGACTCAACAGTTTTTGGATAAAAAAATCGAGCTCATTCTGCGATCCACTGAAGGACTGACATCCATGATCTGGGTATGGGGATTTTTTTCTTTGTTATCCGCTTTGATCTTCCCCCTGTTATTATCTTTGTTGACCAGTTATTTTTTAATTCAAAACCAAGAACCCCGCCCCGTTCAATTTATCGAAAAACACTTCGAATTAGGTCTGATCGAATCTTTGCGTTCGTGGGGTAAATCTTTTTTATGGTTTTTCGTTCTGATCATTCCTGGATTTATTTATTTTTTCTATTACAGCTTGTCTCCGCAAATCGTTTATTTTTCGAATAAATATCAATCCGGCGAAATTGATGCTTTGGCTGAATCTGAAAAGTACGTCAAAAAAAATTGGCTCTTTTACTCTGTTGTGACTTTTGTATTTTATTTTATTCTGCCTATGATTATGACTTCAGTGTTTGACGAATACCGATTGTTTTCGCTGCATCCCGGTTGGGCTTTGGGTTGCATTGCCTTGGAAACTCTTTTATTTATATGTTTTCAATATTTGATGATTAATAAATTAATTGGTCAATTGATTCAAGAAAAGGACTACAAATATGCCTCTTATGTTTAACTGGAAAGACATTAAAAATCGCGATCACGCTTTGACATTCGATGATGTTCTGATCACTCCTAAAAAATCAGAAGTCCGTTCTCGTCGTGATCCCAGTTTAAAATCCAAGTTAACAAAAAAATTATTTATTGATACGCCAATTATCGCAGCCAATATGGACACTGTGACGGAAAGTAAAATGGCCATTGCCATGCACCAGTTGGGCGCTTTGGGGATTTTACATCGCTTTATGAGTACCGAGCAACAAATCGCCGAAGTCCAAGCCGTTAAGGCCGCCGGCGCCCCCGTTATTTCCGCCAGCATTGGAGTCAATAATGACTTTAAAGAGCGCGCTGAGGCCTTAATTAAAGCCGGTGTGAACTTAGTTACGATTGATATTGCTCACGGACATTCCATTCAAATGATGGATACCTTAAAATGGTTGAAGGATACTTATCCTCAGGTCGAAGTGATTGCTGGTAATTTGGCAACGCCTGATGCCGCTGTTGATTTAATCGAGGCCGGTGCCGACGCGATCAAAGTGGGAATCGGACCAGGCTCCATGTGTACAACTCGCATCATCACAGGTTGTGGTGTTCCGCAATTAACAGCGATTGCTCTTTGTGCCGAAGCGGCTGAACCTTATGGTGTTCCAGTGATTGCCGACGGTGGTATTCGTACCAGTGGTGATATGGTCAAAGCTTTTGCCGCCGGTGCAGATACGATCATGTTGGGATCGATGTTATCAGGTACGATCGAAACTCCGGGTGATATTGTGAATGGAAAAAAACAATATCGTGGTATGGCTTCGAAAAAAGCACAAATTTCTTGGCGCGGTGACATGCCACAAGGCATGGCTCCCGAAGGTGAATCGACTTATGTCCCCGTCAAAGGCCATGTTTCAGATGTGTTACATGAACTGATGGGCGGAATTCGTTCAGGAATGTCCTATGTGAACGCAACGACGATTGCTGAAATCCGCCAAAAAGCCCACTTTATGGAAATGTCTTCGAACGGGATCAGCGAATCACGCGCACACGGTGTTCGCAACTAATGTCCACAACAGATTTACGTCCGATCGGAGTTTTTGATTCAGGAATTGGCGGACTGACAGTTCTGCGCGAACTGCTGCAAGCCTTTCCTGAAGAAAATTTTATTTACTTGGGCGACACGGCTCGCTTACCGTACGGATCTAAATCAGCTCAAACTGTTCGAAAATACTCCGAACAAAATATGAAATTTTTAATTGATCGCGATGTGAAAGCGATCGTTGTCGCCTGCAACACAGCTTCGACGCAAATTTTTGAAAACGAATTTATGGGGCGCCCCGTGTTCAATGTCATCGACCCTGGATCCTTGATTGCTTCTCGGAAAACTGAAAATAAAAAAATTGGTGTTCTAGGGACTCGGGCCACAGTCAAAGCCGAAGCTTACAAAAATAAAATTCAAAATTTAGACCCACAAATTCAAGTATTCAGCACAGCTTGTCCGTTATTTGTTCCGCTGGCCGAAGAAGGCTGGCATGACGATCCGATTACCAATTTGGTGGCTTTTCGGTATTTACAAAATCTGAAGCAAGCCGAAGTCGATACTGTTGTTTTAGGGTGCACACACTACCCACTTTTAAAATTAGCTATACGTAAAGTCTTTGGAAATCATGTTCATTTAGTCGATTCAGGCGAAGCGATTTGTGAATTGATGAAAACAGATCTCCAGTCCGGTCGAATTGGTCAAAACACACCCGAGCCCAAAAAAGAATTATTGATTTGTTTAACGGATTTTGGGGTTCAATTTGAACAACTGACTTTGCAGTTAATTTCCGAAGTCAGTGATCGCAAGTTAATCTTTGAAACAGTTTCTGTCATCTGATCATCTTTTTGACACCTGCCATTCAGCCAAATCGAACCTGATTCATTCTGAGACTGCCTCGCCCCTCTCAATAACGGCACCTATTCTGCTTTAAATCAGTTTGATGAAAAACTGGATCAACCGAACGTTGTTAGCTTCTATTGTCCTTCTGAGTGCCTGCGGCCCCCAGAACGCATCCCAATTCCAAAAACAGCAAAAACCTGTTGGCACTCTTGATAACTGGCCAGAAATTCAAAAAATCGACGACAATCCAGATAATGACATTTTTTTAGTTTCCACAGATCAGGCTTTCCAAAAATTACCAGAAGAAGTCCAGCAAAAATACGAAAAGCCCAAAACAGAAGTTCAATCGAAAACGGCCGTCGTTAAATTGGGTTTAACTGATATTGAAAAAATTGAATACTACTACGATGCAAAAAATAATTTACTTCAGCTGAAGGGGCATTTAAAAATCCGCTCGAAAGAAGACAACACCATTTTATCAGAAACAACATTTACTTTAAACGGTAAACACAATCTGAAAAAACAAGTCGTCAATCTGTACGAAGAATCCCATTCCGACGAAACACCCCTGGTGCGCGCTAAAACAACGTGTTTATCCACTGATGACAACGATATGATCACTTGTGAAAAAGCGATTATTGATTTTTTCATCTCATATAAAAACCAGTACTTTACAGAGCAGTTTGAAACCGTCAGTAAAAAAGAAGTGACTCCTAAAAAACAAACAGGTCCCGCAGCTCCAACAGCTCCTCAGGATGGGTACAATACAATTCCTGCGTCTCCCACTGTTCCAGCGGGCACTCAGCCTACACCGCAACCTGTAAAACCTGACCCTTCAAAAGCAGTTCCAACTGATTCCTCGAATACAGTTCAACCGGACGCTCTGGAAGCTGCCGAAGGCGACGAGGACAGTATTAACGATCGTTACCAAGGACAGGTCCAAGAAACAGATATCGTTTCATTTATGTCTAAAACGAAACCCGCTGCTGACAGTGACGAAGACGACGAAGACACAGCTCAGCCACCCGTTGTGGCTCCGTCAGCTCCGCAGCCTAAAGCACCTGAAAAGGACGACGAAGACGACAGCACTCCTCCGGCGCTGACACCCGGTCCAAAGCAACCGCAACAACCTCAGCAGCCAGTTGCAAAACCGCCAGCTTCGGGAGCCTTGTCGAAAGATGCGACTCAGCCGAACTTGATCGAAAAAATTATCAACTCCAATTTCATTCAATTGGCTAACGGAGAAATTCGTCAGCATAACCAAGCTATTGGTTACCCTGATGATGGTAAATTAAGAAATGCAACTGTCTTAAAAGATTTCAAAGGCAGCGGTGATTTATTTGTGATTGTCGCTCCGGAAAGAGCCCGCTTTTACGCGACTCATGAAATGGCCACAATGATTGCTCGTTTGGGTCAATTTGCACAGCTCGGTGATATTCAAAAAATTTATGTCGGCAATATTTCAGCCGTCAAAGGTGGACCGATTTCGCCGCACAAATCCCACCAAATCGGAATGGATGCGGATCTGGGATACCCGACCGCCGATGGGAAAGTCACGTTTCCAACAGTTGTCAGAAATAACACACTGAACTCGTCTGCTTATTCGGTGAAAAAAACGTATGAACTTTTTAAACAAGCTTTCAAACAAAAAGACATTCAGACCGAAAAGATCTTTGCAGATCGCTTGATCATCAAAGATCTTTGCAAATACGCGGCTCAGGCCAACGATTTTAACAGCTCTGACAAAGAACTGGTTCAAAATATGTTTAAAAATATTAATCACGTCGATGGACACGGAAATCACTTTCACATTCGTGTGAAGTGTACGAAATACCAACCGGCTTGTCGTTCGAAGGTTTACAAGGCTTACCCTGGTTGCGAAGCCTATGTTAAAAAATAATTAAATAAATACTTCGATGGCTTTGGGTTGTTGATTGTAATCTGATGCCATCGACTGAACGTAAGCCCCGACATCCGAAAAAACCACTAAATCATCTTGTTCAACGCTCATCATTTCAAAGGATTTATGAAACACATCGGAAGATTCACAGATCGGTCCCACAATCATATATTTTTGGGAATTTGTTTTTTGCTTCAATGAATAGACATGATGGTAGGCTTGATACAGACTGGGCCTTAACAGATTATTCATCCCCACATCTAAAATCATAATCGGCAAAGATTCCGTTTTTTTGATATATTGAACTTGTCCAATTAAAACCGCAAAACGTGCAATGACAAACCGACCCATTTCTAAATAAATATCGGTATTCAGGCCTTGCAAGCCTTCTTCGTAAACACCGGTCATTTGCTGCCAGCGTTTTTCATCATGCGATAAATCATGTTCGCGGTAATCGATTCCCAACCCGCCTCCCAGATCCAAGCGATCTAAGGTTGAAAATTCATTTTGTAATTTTTCAAAAAGCGGACGTATTTTTCTTAAAGCTTCGGCAAAAGTCGACTGGTCCATAATTTGCGATCCTAAGTGATAGCTGATCGCTTTTAATTTTAACAACGGATGACTTTTGAAATAATCCAAACACGCCGGCAAATCCTGAATATTCAAACCGAACTTGGAATCCTTCAGTGCCGTTGCAATATTCGGATGAGTTTTCGCATCAACTTCAGGATTGACTCGTAAACCAATATTCACACTTTGGTTCAAGCTTCGACAAATTTGATCAATTCGCTGCAATTCAGCTAAACTTTCCACATTGATTTGAAAAATTTGATGTCGAATCGCTTGTTCCAATTCGTATTTGGTTTTACCAACGCCGGAAAAAATAATATCTTCGGGTTTAAATCCGACACGAAAACCTAATTCGATTTCACCCCAACTGACCACATCCAAACCAACACCGTGCTGTTGAATGGTTTTTAAAACTTCCAGATTATAATTCGCCTTCATCGCAAAGTGCAACTTCTTCAGGCGCTTCCACGAGGTCATCAGCTTCAAACGCTGACTGAGCCCTTGCAGATCATAAACCATGACCGGCTGGCGATAGTTTTTAACAAGATCCAATTCATGAAGGGGTTTTCCACCAAAAATAAGATCATTCTGCTGATAGGCTAAAAGTAATTTTGACATTTTCATGACTGTACACAATTATAGTTCCCATGAAAATCATTAAATTTGCAGAAACGGCTCTTGGCTTACCTATCCACGGATTTCAATGGATGATCGACCCTAAAAAACCTCATGCCGTGGTGATCGGCGGCGTTCATGGCGACGAACCGGAAGGCGTCGTTTGCGCACGCGGTGTTTTTGAAGCTCTGCGCGAAAATTACAATCTGGATTTAAATTTAACTTTAATCCCCGAATTCAATCCCGAAGGCGTCCTTTTAAAAACTCGTGGTAATTCCAACAAAGTCGATCTCAATCGCAATCTGCCGACGAAGGATTGGTCACCTGTTGCGGCCACAGTACGGTATTTTCCAGGCCCCAGCGCCATGAGCGAAAAAGAAAATCAGTTCTTAGTGCAATTTATTGAAAATGAAAAACCTGATGTGATTTATTCATTGCATTCATGGAAACCCATGCTGAATGTGAATGGAAATTTACCCGAAGCCCAAGTCATCGCCGATAAAACCGGTTATGTCATTGAACCCGATATTGGTTACCCCACTCCGGGCTCATTAGGCACCTATGCGGGGCTGGAAAGAAATATCCCCACTTTAACTTACGAAATCGAAAGAGACCTTTCTTTTGATCACATCTTGCGAATTCACACACCTGCAGTACTGGCTGGTTTAAAAATCAGCGCCCAACGCACAAAAGGAAATAAATAATATGTCGACAGATTTACGTTCAGAAAAAATTGAAAAATTATTCGAAGCCAGCAGCCAAGCCGGTTTTCAATTTCAACCCACAGACAAAGAACTGATTACATCTGTTTTAAATGACCTCGATCAGGGAAAAATTCGCGTTTGTGAAAAAATCAACGGTCAATGGACGACTCATCAATGGGTTAAAAAATCGATTTTATTATTTTTCAGATCGACTGGAAATGTTGTTTTAGAAGCTCCGGTGATGAATTTTTTCGACAAAGTCCCCGTCAAAAAATGGACTGGCGCTGAAGGCGTTCGAGTGGTTCCCCCTGCGGTGGCCCGCTATGGATCTTTTGTAGAGCCTGGTTGTATTTTAATGCCTGGATACGTCAATATTGGCGCCTATGTCGGACAAGGGACCATGGTAGATACTTGGGCAACAGTGGGCTCCTGTGCTCAAATCGGTAAAAACGTTCACTTATCTGGTGGCGTGGGTATCGGTGGAGTTTTAGAACCGGCCCAAGCCCAACCTGTGATTGTTGAAGACGATTGCTTTATTGGCAGCCGTTGTATTGTCGTTGAAGGTGTTCATCTGGAAGAAGGCGTGGTTTTAGGAGCCGGCGTGACTTTGACAGCGTCGACCAAAATTTACGATGTGACAGGCCCCGAAGTCGTTGTTTACAAAGGCCGTGTCCCTGCGCGATCCGTCGTCATTCCCGGAATGGAAAACAAAACATTCCCAGCAGGACAATTCGGAGTTCCTGCGGCCTTGATCATTGGTAAGCGCACTGAATCGACAGACAAAAAAGTTTCTTTGAACGCAGCTTTGCGTGATTTTAATGTCAGTGTTTAATTACTGACGACGCAACAGAACAGCCGGTTCGATTTTCAAAGTCGATCTGGCTGGAAAATAACATCCGACGACAGCCAATACGACTACGGCTAAAATCACCCATACTGTAAATCCCAGATCAACAAGCGCTGGCAATGTGGAATCATAATAAACATCCGGCAAAACTTTCAATGGATAAAACTGTAAATAGTAACTGACAGCTAAGCCGATCACAGTTCCCAGAAATAATCCCGAGACTGAAATCCATAAACCCATTTTAGCCATTAACCACAAAGTTTTTTTGCGCGAATAACCCAACGTTTTTAACATGGCGATATCTGATTTTTTCTGTGACATGATCATCGCTAGAACAGTCAATATGGACGAAGACGCGATCAAACCGGCCAACGCCAGAAATACACCGATAATGGTTTTTTCCATCATCAAAGCAAAAAACAAATCCGAATTTTTTTCTTTCCAAGTTTCCACGCGGACAGCTGAGTGATTTGCTGAATTGTTTTTGTTTTTAATAGTTTGAACTAAATCATCGATTCGTCTGGGGTCATTCACCCACAAGTGATAACCCGAAACTTTGGATAAGCCATTTTTGAGACTGTCGAAACTGGTACTGGAATTAAACAAAACTAATTTAGAATCCAGATCATACAATTCGGTAGAAATGATTTTTCGAACAGTGGCCTTTTCGTAAACTGGGGTTTCCAGCTGACTCAGTAATAATGTCTCTGCCGGAATCAAAGTCACTTGGTCGCCTTCCAATAATTGCAGAGACCTGGCCAAGTCGATTCCGATGGCTATTTCATTTTTTTCTAAATTCAGATCTTGATGATAATCGTAAACCGCATGATTTTTTTCGCTGTCTTTTAATTTTTGTAATTGATTATTCCAAAAGGTCAGCCCTGGCTGTGAATATCCAACGACCTGTGCCCCTTTAAACTGTCCGTCGACTGTTCTTAAAATCAAATCATAGGACTCGAATGGAATCGTTTCTGTTTGGGGAAATTGAAAGTCTTGCGCAGAATTCGCAGCCGTCTGAACTGTATTATACAAAGTGATATTGGGATCAATCGCTAAAATTCGTCTTTGAATATTGCGATTCATTCCGTTCATGACAAATAAAACAATAAAAAAAACGGCAATACTTAAAGTGATTGCCACAAAAGACAAAATCGCAATTCGTCGAATCAAAGACTGCGAACGCGATGATAAAATCAATTTTTGTAAAAAGAAATAACTCAGGCGATTTTTAAACACCTAATTATTATGAAACAGATTGACTAAAAATGACTAGCTTTTTTATAGCCAGCTTCTTCATCAAAATAGATCAGACCATCTTCGACATAGATTTTATTATAGGCTATGTGACGCATTGCTGTAGGATGATGGTTTGTCATAAAAACATGACGAGCAAAGCCTCGGCGCTGCTTATATTGCAAATAATCTAAAAAATCCAACCACTGCTTTTCACTCAATCCTGCCGCGGGATCCTCTAACACCAGCAACTCTGGATTCGTCAAGACGGACTTAACTAACCAAGCTAACTTTTGCCAGCCAAAGGATAATTTTTGAAAATCTTGATCGATCACTTCTTGCAGATCAAAACGCTCAACCAGATCTAAAAACACGGACGAGTCTTTTGAAAGATTAAAAATTTTTTCAAATGTCATTTTTGACAAAATCAAATCCGACTCGAAAAAATAGCCAATACAATGAGGTTGATCCTCGAATAAATCTTCAAAAGTCATTTCCTGATTATTTAACAAAATACGACCTGAATCTAATTGCGCTCGCCCACTGATCAATCTTAATAATTGCACAGCATTCTGTGGTCTTGAGGATTCGATCAAGATCGTTTGATCCATCGGTAAAGTAAAATCCACTGCTTGTAACACCGGATCCTTACCTGGTTCTTGTAAAGTCACATTTTCAAAGACGATATCATTTAAACTGGGACTATAAGGTTGATTATTTTGTTGATCGTTTTCCATGAAAAACATATCGGAAAAATCGAAACCAAGATAAAAATAAATTCACTAAACTAGACTAAAGACAAGATAGAAAAACGATTTAAAAACTTCCAATGTCAAACCCCAAACAGTTTTCTCATTTTTCGCATTCGGTAAAGACAATTTTTTGATTAAAATAGTTTGAGGAAAAGCGGTCCGAAAAACTTTATAGGATCGAGGCATATGTATTTGTGAAGTCATCAAAACAATATCTGAACAATTCAAAGCTTCTACAAACGTCAAACTTTGCTGAGCATTTCCAAAAGTAGTTTCTGATCTTTTTTCCAGGTAAATATCCTTTGGATTGACTTCAGGATAAAATGGCAAATACGGAAATAACTCATTGAACTGAGCCTCTTTGTAAACACCTGATACAATCAGTTTTTTAATTTTTTTCTGAGCTAAATATTCAAAACCATCTCGAATTCGACCAGGAGCTCCTGTTAACACAACTCCGCAATCTGCTTCTGGCCAGGGGCCTAACCAAACCTGATTCGGTTCGTTTTGAATATCTTGAACGATCACAATGACAGAGTACATTCCAAGACTGAATAGCAATCCCAGAATGACCCAAATCCATTTTATTTTAAATCGCATTCTTGTGAGCTAAAACTTCAATTTCGACGTTCACACCTTTGGGTAAACCTGCGACGGCAACCGTCGAACGTGCCGGCGGAGCGCTGGTAAATTTTTGCGCATAAACTTCGTTCACAGTCGCAAAATCGCTCATCGAAGTTAAAAAGATTGTTGTTTTGACGATATGACCAAAATTTAAACCCGCTTGAGCCAAAACAGCCTCGATATTCGCCAAAACCATTTCAGTTTGTTTTTTAATATCGCCGGTAAAAACTTCCTGAGTTTTTGGATCGATGGCAATTTGACCGGAACAAAATAAAAAATCACCTAATTGAACAGCTTGTGAATAAGGTCCCACTGCTTTCGGAGCATGATCTGTGTGAATAATTTTTTTAGACATAAATACCTCGTTTAAGATTAAAACTAAAAATAAAAAATGATGCCGGCTTTTAATGGATGATCCGCAATTGTGCGAACACG
>Ga0255180_1000493_pt1 | contig 13361 bp, 10 predicted proteins | sample Atl_Colum_RepB_8_FD_189933 | JGI IMG/M metagenome (GOLD analysis project Ga0255180, IMG submission 189933) | Freshwater microbial communities from Altamaha River, Georgia, United States - Atl_Colum_RepB_8d | ecosystem: Environmental > Aquatic > Freshwater > River | place: USA: Georgia... | reverse complement strand
GCCGTGCGCACGCCGTGGTGGCGACGATGGGCCTCGGCCAAGGCCGCCGGCGAAGGCAGGCAGGCGATGCGCGTCTGGCACAACTCGATCGCCTGGCGCGAGAGCCAGCTGCGCGGCACCACGGTCATGGCGCTGGCGGGGCGGTGGGGTTTCGTCCTGATGGGGATCGCGGGCGGTGCGTCGATCCCGTTGCTCCATCGGGTCGGCGCGCTGTCGCTGGCGGGGTTCCGCCTGGCGCTGCTGACGGTGGTGACCGCCGAGACCGTGGTCATCGTCCTCACCGCCCTCAACATGAGCGCCACCGCGGTGAGCCGCGAGCGCGAAGACGGTTCGCTCGACATCATCCTGACCACGCCGATCCAGCCGGGGCCGTACCTCTGGGGCAAGCTCCGCGGGCTCGTGCAGTTCCTGGCGCCCATGCTCCTGGTGCCCACGGCCACCCTGGCCATGGCCGCGATCTACGTGCTGGCGGGCGGCATGGGCGCCGCGGGCGGCGTGATGCTGGACGTGCCCGCGGGCACGGCGACCGTGCGCGTTCCCGCCATGCTTCCCGAGGGCGCGATCGAGTACCCGTTGGTGATGCTGGTGTTCACGGCGTTCGCGGTGATGATCGGCCTGCAGTGGTCGATCAAGAGCAAGGGCACCATCGGCAGCGCCGTGGGCGCGGTGTTCGCCACCGGCACCGTGGGCCTGGTGCTCGGCATGTGCGGCCTGGCGGCAGGCAGCGGCATCCCCGTGGCGGGGGCGCTCCTCAACGCCACCACCCCGGTCAACCTCATGATGGCCGTGGTCACCCCCGAGGACATCGCGCCGCGCAGCCTGGAATCGGGAATGGTCGAGTACCGCGCGGCGCTGGCCGTCGGGGCGCTCGGGGCCGCGGGCCTCGGGAGCCTGGTGGTGTGGCGGATGCTCGTGGCCATGCGCGGCAGCTTCATGTTCACGGTCCGGAAATTGGCCGGCACGGCGTGATCGGGTGACGGCGCCGGCAGCAACCGGTGCGGTGGTCCGTAAACCGCCCGAGTTGCCGTTGACCGCCGCCGCAAACGCGGTGACAATGCTTTCCTCACGCCTGCCACGCCACCGGCTCGGCAGGTTTCATCACGGCGGCACGCGGCCCCACCGGCCCGTCCCTCCGACCACCCTCGAGGCGTGTGGCCGTCCCGGCCGGCGCCTCGCGGCGACCACGGCCGGCAACCGGTCCCGACGCGGGACGGTCGGCACGGGTCGATAGATCGACCGCGACTCACGACCCCGACGCTCGTTCCGTTCCATGCGACGCCCCGAACCGGACATCTCCCGGCCGAGACCCGACGCCTGACCGAGACGCCCACGGCCGCGCCGCGCGCGACCGGGTCCTGATCGACGCTCGACCTGCGTGGTCCGGCGCGGCATCGCCGCGCGGGAGGACGATCCGACACGCGTGCGCGCCGCACATCGGAGGTGCGCCGTGCAGATCGAGGTCTGGCTCTTCATCGTGATCGTCCTCGCCGCCCCGTTGGCCGGCGCGGGACTCATGTGGTGGCTCGTGCAGCGCTTCTCGACGCGATCGATGGCCAAGGCCGTGCAGGAGGCCGAGCGCGTGGTGGCGGCCGCCCGGGCGCAGGCCGAGGCGCGCGCCAAGACCGTCGAGCTCGCCGCCGAGAAGGCCGCCACCGAGCGCCGCCAGGCGGTGGACCGCGAGCTGCAGGCGTCGCTGGCCGAGGTGAAGGCCGCGCAGGCCCGTGCCGAGAAGCGCGAGGAGACGCTCGACCGCAAGCTGGCCCAGATCGACGAACGCGAACGCAAGCTCGACGAACGCGACCAGCGCCTCGCGCGCAGCGAGGAGTCGTCGGCCGCCGCCCGCGCCACGCTCGATGCCCAGCTCCAGGAGGTCCGCGATCGGCTGCAGAAGGTGGCCGGCATGAGCATGGAGGAAGCGCGGGTGCTGTACCTCGACGAGGTGCGCCAGCGCTCCGAGCACGATGCCGCGGTGCTCGCCCAGCGCATCGTCGAGGATGCCGAGCACGACGCCCGCGAGCGGGCCCGGCAGATCACCCTGCTCGCCATCCAGCGCTACGCGGCGGAGAGCGTCAGCGAGAGCACGGTGCGGTCAATCAAGATCCCGAGCGAGGAGGTGAAGGGGCGCATCATCGGCCGCGAGGGACGCAACATCCGCGCGATCGAACGCGCCACCGGCGCGGACATCCTGATCGACGACACGCCCGGCGTGATCAGCGTGAGCTGCTTCGACAAGGTGCGGCAGGCGATCGCCGCCGAGACCCTGCAGCGACTGGTGGCCGACGGCCGCATCCACCCCACGCGGATCGAGGAGCTTGTCTCGCAGGTGACCCGCGACATCAACGACCGCATCCAGAAGGATGGCCAGGCGGCCCTCCTGGAGACGAACATCCGCGGGCTTCACCCCAAGGTCGTCGAGGCGATGGGCAAGCTCTCGTTCCGCACGAGCTACGGGCAGAACGTGCTCCGGCACTCCGTCGAGGTGGCGTTCCTGTGCCAGATGATCGCCGACGAGCTGGGCCTCGACGGCAACGTCGCGCGCCGCGCCGGGTTCCTGCACGACATCGGCAAGGCCATGGACCACGAGATGGAGGGCGGCCACCCGGCGATCGGCGTCGAGTTCCTCCGCCGCCACGGGGAGCGCAGCGAGGAGGTGCTGAACGCGGTCGGCGGGCACCACGGCGACATCCCCTCGACCACCCCGTACACGCCCATCGTGATGGCGGCCGACGCCATCAGCGGCGCCCGTCCCGGTGCCCGACGCGAGAGCATGGAGATGTACGTGAAGCGGCTGCAGCAGCTCGAGGGCATCGCGCGCCGGCACCGCTTCGTCGACGAGGCCTACGCCATCCAGGCGGGTCGCGAGGTGCGCGTGGTGGTCGACGCCAAGAAGGCCGACGACGCCTACGCGTTCAAGATCGCGCAAGAGATCGCCGCCGAGGTGGAGAAGGAGATGACCTTCCCCGGCGAGATCAAGGTGACCGTCCTTCGCGAGACCCGGGCGGAGGCGGTGGCGCGCTGAGGCGCCGCCGGCCCCATGCCGCAGACGCTCTCGGAGATCCGGGCCGAACTGGAGGCCCGCGGCATCCGTCCCAAGCACCGCTTCGGGCAGAACTTCCTGCACGACCAGAACCAGCTGCGGCGGCTGGTGGCCGCGTCGGGCGTGACCGCGGGCGACCTGGTGCTCGAGGTCGGACCCGGCACCGGCACGCTCACCGAGACCATGCTGGACGCCGGGTGCGAGGTGGTCGCGTGCGAGATCGACCGCGACATGGCGGCCATCGTGCGCGCCCGGAACGCGCATCGCATGGGCCGCGCGCCCGGGATGCTCACCGTGGTCGAGGCGGATTGCCTGGACGGCAAGCACGCCGTGGGCCGCGAGGTGCTGCGGGCCCTGGATGGACGCCCCTTCACCTTGGTGGCGAACCTGCCCTATCAGGCGGCCACGCCGCTGATGGCGACGCTGCTGGAGCGTCACCCCGAGTGCCGGGGGCAATTCGTGACCATCCAGCGCGAGGTGGCCGACCGCCTGATGGCGGGAGCAGGCAGCGATGCCTACGGACCGATCAGCGTGTCGATGGCGCTGCTGGCCCACGTGGAGCCGGTGGCGGTGCTCGGGCCCGGCTGCTTCTGGCCCGCCCCCAAGGTCACGAGCGCCATGGTGGCGGTGCGGCCGCGCCCCGGCCCACCGCCAGCCGAGCCGTGGCCGGAGTTCGCCGGATTCATGCAGCGGGTGTTCGGGCAGCGGCGCAAGCAGCTCGGGTCGATCCTCGGCCGCGCCGAGGTGGCGGCCGCGGGCTTCGACCCCTCGCGGCGTCCGGAGACGCTCGGCCCCGGTGACTGGGTCACGCTGTGGGAGCGCGGGTTCCGCGGACCGACGCACGCACGCTGAGTCCGCGCACGGACGCGCCCACCGACGGGCCGGGCATCAGCGTCCGGCGACCTTCGCGACCTTGGCGCCCGCGGCGGGCGGCGCTTGGTCGTAGGGCACGCCGAGGTATTGAAGCGCCTCGTCCACCACGTCGCGGACCACCGGGCCGGCCACCGAGCCGCCGTAGTGCGCCTTGCGCTTGTCGGGGTCATCGATGATGCAGAGCACCACCACCCGGGGGTGGTCGACGGGTGCGGCGGCGATGAAGCTCGCGATGTAGCGATCGCGGTCGTAGCCCTTCTGGCCGGGCACCGCCAGCTCCGCGGTGCCGGTCTTGCCGAACATCCGGTAGTTGGCGCTCTGCGCCTTGCGGGCCGTTCCCTCCTCGACGACGCCGGCCATGGCGTCGCGGGCGACCGCCAGCACGCCGGGGGCGATCACCTGCGCCGAGGTTGGCGATCGCGTCGCCACCGAGGTGCCGGACCCGCCCGACGGCAGCGCCAACCGGGGCTCGATCATGGTGCCGTCGGGGCGCGCGAAGGCGCTGAAGGCACGGACCATCTGGATCGGCGTGACGGCGATCTCGTGGCCCATGGCCACGGACGTCTGCGTGTACTTGGACCACTTGGCCGGCGACGTCACGATGCCGGCGCTCTCGCCGGGCACGCCCATCGCCACCTTGCGGCCGAAGCCGAAGTCGCGGACGGCCTGCTGCATCTGCTCGTGCGTCATGCGCAGCGCCACGTCGGCCATGCCGCCGTTGAGGCTCTTCACGAGCACGGTCTTCCAGGACACCGGGCCCGGGTACTTGACGTCGCGGATGGCACGGCCGAAGGGCGTGACGTACGGGCCGTTGGGAAGGCGGATGATCTCCTCGGGGCGGGCGGCGCCGAGCTGCGTGGCGCGGGCCCACACGAAGCTCTTGAACGTCGAGCCCGGCTCGTAGGGATCCGTGAAGTTGCGATTGCGCCCGAGCGACGGATGGATGCGGCGCGCGGGGTCACGCGTCGCCTCCTTCCACCCCGACCGCTCCCGAAGGATGTCGGCCATGGCCAGGATGTCGCCGTTCTGGACGTCCATCACGATCATCCGGCCGCCGCCGGCGTTCACCTCGTCCACCTTGGCGGACAGGTGTCGCTCGACCATCTCCTGGATGGCCAGGTCGATCGACAGGCGCACGTCAGCGCCCGGGTCCCCGGGGACGTAGTCCTCGCGGTTGATCCACAGGGTGCGCCCGAACGCGTCGCGGAGCGCCTTCACGCGGCCGTCGACGGGCTTCAGCTGCCGATCGAACGCGAATTCGGCGCCTGCCTGCCCGGAGTGCTCGAATCCGACCTTGCCGACAAGCTGGCTGGCCAAGCCCCCCGCCGGGTACGCACGGACCAGCTTGGACTCCATGCCGATGCCATCGATGTCGAGGGATCGCAGCGCCTCCACCTGGGCCTCGTCGACGTCCTGCGCGAGCACCACGTAGCGTCGTTCCGCGTTGTCGCGCAGCAGCCGATGGACGTCCTGCGGGGTCGTGCGAAGCACCGGGGCGAGGGCGATCGCGGCATCGCGGAACGGGTCGCATTCGGCGACGGCGTTCGGGTCGGTGCGGGAGCGGCGCTTGGCCTCCTCCCAGCCGGCCTCGTACAGGTGCGCGGGGTCGACGAACAGCCGGTACCCCACGGTGCTCATGGCCAGCGGACGGCCGCGGCGATCCGTGATCTCGCCGCGCGGCGCCAGCTCGGGGCGCACGGCGGTGCGGCGACCGGCGGCGGCGGCCAGTCGTTCGGGCGGAGCCAGCTTCAGCTGCGCGACGCGGACCACGGTGAGCGTCAGGGCGGCGGCGACGATGCCGAGCGTCACGGTCGCGAACCGGCCGATCGAGAGCGGCGCGGTTCGGAGGGTGACGGCCGGCATCGCGGCGGGCGCGGGCTGATCAGCGCTGGTCGACATCGTCGTGCTCCTCGCCGGAACCGGCCCGGGCGCTCGCGGCTCGATGGATCGGTTCAAGGTCGAGGCCGATGGCGGCCGCGGACTCCCGCAGCTGCGCGGGCTCCACGCGCCGGGCAAGGTCGACCCGGATCCGCCAGTGGGCGCGGTCCTGCTCGACGATGCGGTTGTGCGCCCGAGAGATCTGGTTGGACACCTCGTATCGCTGCTGCCGCAGCGCCAGGAGCCCGAGGCCCATGGCCCCGAGCCCGAGCACGATCACCGCGATCTTGGCGAACAGGCGCATGGGGCGGCGCGCTTCAGCGGCGGACGGTGATGTTCAGCGTCTGGCCCGGGCGGAGCGCGGCGGGATCCTTGATGCCGTTCTGGCGGAGCAGGTCCGCAACCTTGACGCCCGAGCGACGGGCGATGGCGTAGGCGGTGTCGCCCTTCTTGACCGTGTACGACGATGCGGTCGCGGGACGCTCGGCCGGCTTGGCCGCGCTTCCCGAGGTGGTCGCCGCGGCCACGGCGGTGGCGCCCGGCTTCAGCACCTCGATCGGGGGGAGGCGAATCTCGGCGTTCAGGGCCAACCGGGCCGGGTCGGGGGCCACGGCGCTGTTGTACGCGTGCAGCGCGGTACCGAGCGACCGGGCGCCGTACTCACGCTGGGCGATGGAGCTGAAGGTGTCGCCGCTCTTGATGCGGTAGAAGCGGACCGGGGTCCCTTCCTCGCGGGCGGTCTCGACGGTCAGGGCCACCGCGCCGTCGGGGCCGGCCGGGGCCACCACGCCGAGTTCCTCGGGGGTGGGTGCGCCGGGGATGCCGCTGGTGCCGTTGAGGGTGAGTTCCACCGGTCCGGGCGCGGGCACGGGCTCGAGGGACGGGGCCAAGGACTGCTCGCCCACCTCATCGAGCTGGATCACGGTGATGGCGTCGCCCGGGGTGGCCTGGGCCACCGTGGCGGGATCGAAGCGCTGCGCCGAGAAGTGGTCCGAGACCAGGATTCCCACGAAGAGCATCAGGCCGAAGCCAACCACCAGAGCCAACTTGTTCTCGCGCGTCATGACGCCACCTCAGGGCCCTGCGGGCCGGAATGCTGTGCGGGCGTCTGCTCGCCGGAGCAGCACCCGCTTTGCATCTCATCGGCCGCGCGGACGAAATCCGTTCAACCTGCCGAGCGATCCGGCCGGTCGCGGAGCGAATTTTTCTCCGGTGCCGACTCGGCCTCCGGAGCACCCGTACCGGCCGCGAACACGCGGAGCTTGGCGCTGCGGGACCGGGGGTTGCCGCGCAGTTCGGCGTCGGACGCCTCCACCGGCTTTCGGGTGACTCGGGTTCCCAGTCCAGCCCGCTCCAGGTCGTGGAAGGCCTGCTTGACCAGGCGGTCCTCGAGGCTGTGGAAGGAGATGATGGCCACCCGCGCCCCGGGAACGAGCCATCCGGGCTGGCCGGCGGCGATGGCCCGAACTCCGCGTCCCACCGCGTCCAGGAGCGCCCGCAGGGCCTCCAGCTCGCCGTTGACCAGGATCCGAAGGGCCATGAAGGTCCGCGTGGCCGGATGAATCCGACTCTCGCGGGCCCGGGCGCCGTAGGCGGCGCGCACGGCGTCCGCCAGCGCGGCGGTGGTACGCAGCCCGCCTCCCCGACGGCGCTCGACGATCACCCGCGCGATCCGGCGGGCGAACGGGTCTTCCCCGAGCTGGAAGATGGCGTCGGCCAGCGCCGACTCCGGGAGGTGCTCCAGCAGTTCGGCCGCCGTCTCACCCCGCGACGGGTCAAGCCGCATGTCGAGCGGCCCATCGGCCATGAACGAGAACCCCCGCGATGGGTCGTCCATCTGCGTGCTCGAGAACCCGAGGTCGGCGAGCACACGATCGGCGCCCCAGCCTTGGCGGGCCATGGCCAGTTCCACCCCGGAGAACGAGCCATGGACCGCGGAAAGTGCCACGCCGGGGACCGCCGAGGCCACCCGGGAACTGGCCGCGTCCAGGTTGCCGCGGTCGAGGTCCATGATCAGGATCCGTCCACCCGGGGCGACCGCTCGGGCCAGGAGTTCGGCATGCCCACCCCTTCCCGCGGTGAGGTCGGCAACGCCCTGCCCCGGCCGCACCTCCAGGAGTCGGAGGACCTCGGCGGGAAGGACCGGAAGGTGGCCATCGTGGCCCGAGGGGCCGGCAGTCATGCCTTGCCCGCGGCGGCTTCACCGTTGGCGCGTCCCGGCACCGCCGTCGGGGCCGCACCGGTGCCGCGCATCGCGATCGCCAAGAGGCCCAGGAACGCCAGCACCAGGAAGATGAACGGGTAGAGGAGTCGGCCGCCCTGCAGCACCAGGTACGCCGAGCAGCCGAGCCCAAGCACCACCAACCCGAGCTCCATGGCGTAGAGCGACAGCACCGCCTTGCGCACCGACCCCCCGAACCGCCGCTTCACCCGGTGGTGCAGGTGGTTGGCGTCGGGCGTCGAGAAGGGCACGCCCGCACGACGGCGGCGGATGATGCTCAGCGCGGTATCGATGATGGGCAGCCCGAACATGGCCAGCCCGCACATGACCAGCAGCGTGGAGAGCCCTTGGTAGCCGGCATCCGGGGCCAGTTGCTGCAGGGGCGGCACCGCGCCGCCCTCGGCCGCCGTCACCGCGTGGCGCGGCACCCACGGACACGCGAAGGGCTGCAGGTTGGCGAACATCATGATGACGGTCACCGAAAGGAAGCCGATCAGCAGGCTGCCTGCATCGCCGAGGAAGATCGACGCCGGGTTGAAGTTGAAGACCAGGAAGCCGACGCACGCGCCGAGCAAGCTGGCGCACAAGGCCAGCCGCGCGCCGGCCATGCTGCGGTCGATCCCCTCGAAGTTGGCGAAGTCCGGGGGCAGCGCGAACACCACCAGCGCGCCGAGGGCCAGCAGGCCGATGCACATCACCGCCGTGATCCCGGCGAGCAGCCCGTCCAGACCGTCCAGCAGGTTGGCCGCGTTGCACCCGCCCAGCACGAACACGGCGACCAAGGCCGTGCCCACCCAGTAATAGAGCCCGCTGTTCTGGATCACCATGCCGCCGACCGTGAGCAGCACGTCGTCCGGCCCGCCGAGGACGGGCGTGAGCAGACCGGTGGCCACGTTGACGCCGATCTCGTCGATGGCGAGCGCCGCGGCCGCCACCAGCTGCCCGGCGATCTTCAGGCGAGCGTCGAACTTCCAGATGTCGTCGGCGAGGCCCGTGAAGGTGATGGCCACCATGCCGAGCACCACCGAGAACGGCACCGGCGGGAGCTCGCCCATGGATCCGCCGGCGAAGATCGCGCTGACGATGATGCCCGCGAACACGCCGACGAACACGCCCACGCCGCCCAGGTACGCCACCGTGCGGCCGTGCAGCTTGCGCACGCCGTCGGGCGCATCGACCACACCGGTCCGCAGCGCGACCGCGCGCGCGATGGGGACGGCCACCAGCGCGGCGGCGAGGCTCGCGAGGAATGCCGGCAGCGCGTCGCCGAGCAACTCGAGCGCCAGGCCCATCCGGGCGTCGAACGTCCAGGTCTCGCAGCCGTTCATGCCGCCACCTCCGGTGCGCGGGCCATCTCGGCGGCCACGTCGGCGATCGTCTGTCGCAGCGGGATGGTGGGCGCGAAGCCGATCGCCGAACGGATCCGGGCGAGGTCGGGGATGCGCACCTCAAGGTCCTCGAAGCCCGGCCCGAACACCGCGGCGTGCGGAACGCGGCGGATCGTCGACCGGCTCCCGAGGGTCTCGATCACGAGGGCGGCGAGCGCCTCGATCGAGATGGGGGCGTCGGTGCCGACGTTGAAGACGCGCCCGTGGTGCGCGGGATCGGCAAGCAGCCGAGGCAACGCCGCGGACACGTCGCGCACGTCGCAGAAGCAGCGCACCTGCGTTCCCGTGCCGTGCACCTCCAGTGGCTCGCCGGCGACGGCCGCCGCCACGAAGCGCGGCAGCACCATGCCCCATCGCCCGCGCTGGCGAGGGCCCACGGTGTTGAAGAACCTGGCCACGGTGACCGGCAACGACTCGCTGCGGTGCATCGCCAGCGCCAGCTGCTCGTCGATCGCCTTGGAGAGCCCGTACGACCACCGCGACACCGTGGGTGGCCCGAACGCCAGGTCGTCGTCCTCCCGGAACGGCGAGCGGACGCCCTTCCCGTAGACCTCGCTGGAGCTGGCCACCAGGATCGGCGTTCGCGCGGCGGCCGCGAAGCGCAGGATCGCCGCGGTCTCGGTGACGTTGCGCTCGGCCGAGGCGGCCGGGTCCTCGACCACCAGCCGAACCCCGACGGCGGCGGCCAGGTGGTAGATCGCGTCGAAGCGCCGGCTGCCCATGGCGGGCAGCGCCTCGGAGACTCGGGCGACCACCGTCTCGAGCCGACCCGCGCCGGACCGCGTGGCCGCGACCACCGCCGGGTCAAGGTTGCTGCGACGACCCGTCGACAGGTCGTCGACCACGGTCACCGCCGCGCCCTGCGCAAGCAGGACATCCACCAGGTGCGAGCCGATGAAGCCCGCCCCGCCGGTGACCAAGACCTGACGATGGACGGGCGTGCGGCTCACGGGACCCAAGGCCCCGACCGTCGGGCGGTCAGGCCTTGACCTCCTTGGCGTACTCCGCCATCAGCTCGGCATTCTTGCGGAAGTACCCGCCGACGGTCTGCTCGGGGCGCATCAGCACGGTGCCCAGGAGCACCGCGTGCGTCTCCTGCAGCTGGTGCACCAGCTTGGCCACCAGTCCGCGCTGGTCCTCCATCGCACGCACCACCAGCAGCGACGAGTCGCACGCATCGGCGACCACCATCGACTCGCCCGCCACGAGCGTGGGCGGAAGGTCGACGAGCACCACCTGATAGCGCTCGCGAAGCCGGGCGATCACGCGCCGCATCTCGTCGGTGGACAGTCGCTCGTACACGCGGCGTTCCGGCGTGCCCGGGCCGAACACGCTGACCCCGTCGGCGACGTGGGGGGTGGCCTCGGTGCCGACCAGCATGTCCCCGAAGCCCGGGGCGTCGGGATCGGCCCCGAACAGGCTCGCCAACCGCGGGCGGCGGAAGTTGGCGTCGACCACCGCCACGGTGCGGCCGGCGGCGTGCATGCTGGCGGCCAGGTTGGCGACGACGGTGGTGGTGCCGGCGCGGGGATGCGCGGAGAGGACCGCCACCGTGCGCGAGCCGCCCACGTCCATGGCCTTGCGCATGTGCGCGGCCAGCTGGCGGAACATCTCGGCGGTGGTTGACCCGGGGTGCCGGAGCACCACGAGCTCGGCGGCATCGGGCTCGGCCGGATCGTCCTCGACGTCCGGGATGATCCCGGCGATCTTGACGCCGTTGAGTCCCGCCAGGTCGCTGGGGAAGCGCACCCGCTGGTCGAGGAACTCGCGCAGGAACAGGATGCCGGTCACCACCAGGAGGGCGAGCACCGTGCCGCCCGGCAGCATGAACTTGAGCTGCGGGAAGTCGATCTCCTTGGGCGTGGTCGCCTCCTGCACCAGGCTGACGCGCTTGCTGTCGGCGCGGCCCTGGAGGATGTCGAACTGCATGATCAGGTCCTGCAGGTCCTTGCGCTCGAGCTCCCGCTGAGCCAGCTGTTCCTTGAGCGAGTCGAGCGCGCTGATCTGCGCCGTGAGGTCCTGCAGCTTCTTGCTCGCCTCGGCGAGGTCCGCGGTCTGCTTCTCGACCAGGCTCTTGAGGGCGGTGACGCGCTGCCCGAAGTCCATCTTGTCGGCGAGCAGGTTCCGGCGCATCGACTCGTCGATCGCCACCTTGAGGCGATCACGGGCCACGGCCTCCCGCTTCGCGAGGTCCTGGACCTGCGGGTGGTCGGCGCCGAACCGCTCACGGGAGCCCGCCAGGAACACCTCCACCTGGTGAAGGTCGCGCTCGAGCGCGCGGATCGACATGTCCTCCATGGCGCGGCGGCGGTCCTCGTCCTCGTAGCGCTGCTCCTGGAGCTTGCGGTCGATGTTGTCCAGCCGCGATTGCGCCAGCGTCAGGTCACGGATGGTGTCGTCCCGCAGCCGGGCGAGGTTCTCCGTGGAACGCTGGTCGGGCAGGTCCGCCTCCCGGCCGGCGGTGATGCCCTTGCTCCGGATGAAGTCCTGGATCTCGGCCTTGAGCTCCTGGATCTGGCGGTCCACGGTGTCCTTCTTCTGCTGGAAGCTGGACTTGCTGCTCGAGGTCTTCTGGTCCTCGGTGGTGTCGCGCGAGCTCATGTACGTGCGCGCGATGCGGTTGAGGATCACGGGCACGTCGGTCTTCTCGTGCGTGCGCCACGTGAGGGTGAAGAGCTGCGTGCCGCGGCGGTGGCCGACGCGGAGCGTGTCCTCGAGCTCCTTCACGCGCTCGTCGACGGTGGGGTACTCCTGGCCCCACGTGGTGGAGTTGATCTCCGGCGACGCCATGGCGGCCTCAAGGACGCTCTTGGTGGTCATCTTCTGCGACTCGGTCTGGCCGAGGCGGGCGATCGCCTCGTCCTGCACGATCTCGCGCGCCACGGCGTCCTTGGCGCTGGTCACCTCGGGCCGGATCTCGAACACCACCGAACCGCCCCACAGCGGATAGAGGTACAGGAACGCGAAGTGCGCCACCACGCCGAGCACGGCACCGGCGACGGCAGTGGCCAGCAGCAGGCCCACGTTCTGGCGGAGCACGCGCACCGGGTCGATGGTGGGCGCCTGCTGGGGGCGGGGCCCGCGCGGCGCGCCGGCGGGAGCGCCCGGGCGGGGGGCGGCGGGTGAGGCGGTGGGAGTGGGTGCTGCGCTCATGGCGATTCCTCGGTGTGATGCGGTCGGGTCACTGGTTCGCCAGCGTGGCGGCGAACTCCTCGATTTCCTTCTTGGTGTCGTCGCCGGCCGGCTGCGCACGGGCGCGCTCGAGCGCCTGTCGGGCATCCGCCGTCCGGCCCTGACCCGCACGGACCTGCGCCAGGTGCAGGAACGCGTTGGACGACGGTGCCGCCGCGATCGACTTCTCCAGCGCATCGGCCGCCTCGTCGAGGCGACCGAGCTTCAGGAGCACGAGCCCCATCGTGTCCAGGTAGTCCGGCTGCGACGGCGCCAGCAGCACGGCCTTGGCGGCGTACTCGTACGCCCCGGCGGCATCGCCCTTGGCGACCACCATCAGGTAGGCCGCGTTGTTTAGGGCCGCAGGGTTCCGCGGCGACAGCTTGGCGGCGCGCTCGAAGGCCTCGCACGCCTCGTTCATCTTGCCCTGGCCGTACAGCACGGAGCCGCGGGTCAGCTCGGTGCCGGCACGCACGCCGAGCGGTGCCGACTCGCCGAGGGCATCGACCCGGCCGCACCACTCGAGCGCCTTGTCGGCGCCGGCCGGTCCCATGCGCGTGTACGTGTCGGCCAGGATGGCGCACTCGACGGGGGTCGGCGTGCCGGACCCGACAAGCAGTGCCTCGAGCTGCGCACCCATGTCCTTGGGCTCGAACATCTCGCGCAGGGTGATCGCCGTGCGCTCGATGGTGGCGTCGGCATCCTTGGCGCTTCGCGCCGCGACGATGGCCTCGCGAGCGGCGATCATGGCCTCGTCGCGGCGGCCGCTCTTCATGAGGGCGCTCGCGGCGAT
>Ga0255180_1000490_pt1 | contig 13387 bp, 14 predicted proteins | sample Atl_Colum_RepB_8_FD_189933 | JGI IMG/M metagenome (GOLD analysis project Ga0255180, IMG submission 189933) | Freshwater microbial communities from Altamaha River, Georgia, United States - Atl_Colum_RepB_8d | ecosystem: Environmental > Aquatic > Freshwater > River | place: USA: Georgia... | reverse complement strand
GGGGCCGCTTAGGGAAGGTCTGCATAAACCGCCGGGACATGTGCTTGGCGCCAGCTTGATTGCCTGAGACCATTGAGCCCATGAAGCAAAGCAGCCTTGGATTGGGAACGTCGACGAAGCGCACGCGCCGTCGGGAGTTCCTCGACGAGATGGACCGGGTAGTGCCGTGGTCCGACTTGGTGGCGCAGATCGCGCCATTCATGCCCGAAGGCAAGCGCGGTCGCCCGCCGTTCCCGGTGGAATCGCTGCTGCGCATCCACTTCATGCAGCAGTGGTTCACGCTGAGTGACCCGGCGATGGAAGAAGCGCTGCATGACATGCCGCTGTTCCGTGATTTCGCCGGTTTGGGCGGCTGGGACGACCGGCTGCCCGACGAGAGCACCATCTTGCGCTTCCGCCATGTGCTGGAGAAGAACAAGCTGGCCGAGCGGATCCTGGCAACCGTCAACCTGCTGCTGGGCGCCAAGGGGCTGATGCTGCGCAGCGGCACGGTGGTCGATGCCACGCTGATCTCGGCGCCGAGCTCGACCAAGAACGCCAGCGGCGAGCGCGATCCTGAGATGCACCAGAGCAAGAAGGGCCAGCAATGGTTCTTTGGCATGAAGGCGCACATCGGTGTGGACGCTGATTCCGGTCTGGTGCACACCGTGCGTGGAACCTCGGGCAACGTCAACGATGTGGTCGAGGCCAACAGCTTGCTGCATGGGCAAGAGACGGATGTCTTCGCAGACGCGGGCTACCAGGGGGCGCACAAGCGGCCTGACGCCAAAGAGAATGTGCAGTGGCATGTGGCCATGCGACCGGGTTTGCGCAAGTTGCTGGACAAGACCGATCCCGTGGACGCGCTGACCGATCAGGTTGAGCGAATCAAGGCCAGCATCCGCGCCAAGGTGGAGCACCCGTTCCGTGTGATCAAGCGCCAGTTCGGCCATGTGAAGGTGCGCTATCGCGGCCTGGCCAAGAACACGGCGCAGTTGCAAACGCTGTTTGCGCTGGCCAATCTGTGGATGGTGCGCAGGCCTTTGAGCGGGGGCCTGGCATGAGTGCGCCCAGCGCATGGGAAATGGGTGCGAACCGCACCCAAAACGCACGCCGCAAGAGCGTCCAGCCGCCATTCCGGTCATGTCAGTGCACCCAACCATGGTCAGCGCTCATTTGTGCAGACCTTCCCTAAGGACATGGGTTCGCAATGATTCATCCCTTCTAAAGAAGTACTGCCGGGCTCCATCAACGGCGGGGCCACACACCGGAGCGATACCGATGCACGTCAACAGGACGCGGGGCGAGCAGGCTGACTCCCGAGCCAGATCCGCCAACGACACATACGCGGCACTGAAGGCCTCGAGATCCCTGGCCGTTACTCGACGGCCAAGCACACCGGCATCTGTGGTCCTCAAGAGCCCCGCGCGCACCAAGTCATACGCCACCTGCTGCTTCAAGCCCAACTCCTTTGCCGCTTGGTCGACCGATAGCCCCTCGCCGGACTCAATGCGACGTGTCGCCAGCCACCGCTTTGCTTGGGCTCCACTCAATACAGCCAAGCCAATTGGCACCCTGTCCTGGTCACTGGCCAGTACAGGCACCTGCCCACAGATCACGGCCCTGACCAGCGCCACGCCCTCGTGTTCCCGCAACCGCCAGTACTTGAGGGCATCACGCAGTGGCGCCGCATCCGATTTGGCCACCGCCAAGCCAGGGCGAACATGAAGACGCTCAATCTCTCCCTTGGGGATCAACCAAGCCGCAGCGGCACGATTTGTCTGCCGCGAGATCAAGGGCGTCACCAAGCCCTCCCTGACGAGATCCCGCAAGCGCCCCTCTGGGAGCGCGAGAGCGCGGGCGGCTTGCCCCAACGACAGGGCACCGTCGATGGCCCCCTTGATGCGATGCAGCTCGTCAGAATGGATCGAGCGCGAATGGCGCCCCGATGGCAACGGCGTTGATGTCGCTGGGATCAGGTTCGCCTGAACCAGATGGCGCACGACTGACGCTGGTACACCCGCAGCGGTTGCCATCTGAGGCAAGGTGATTCGGGGATGCTTCTCGACGGTAGCGGATTGCATCCGCTTGTTGCGCCTGCAAACCAGACCCCACCAGTGCTCATGCAAATAGGCCTCGAAGGCATCGCGCAAGAACTGATAACAGGGGTCGGACAAGTCGTCGTACAGCACACGGTAGAGCGGCGCGAATGTCCTGCGCACGCTGGGGCTTCTGGGGGCAGTAGCCTGTATCTCCGATATCCGTTCATGCAGATGGACAGGCCAATTGGCCAAGAAACCGGCAGCGCCCTCGACCAGGGCTCGTGCCACCGTCATGCGATACACATCCACGGTCTGGCCAGGATGCGCGGGCCTGGGATCAGCGTGGAAAGGCCCGAGATACCGAACCAGCCGATGAACCGCTGGCGTAGTCAGCGTGGCAACACCTGGCACCCCGAATGCGCAATTGGAGTAGCCACACAGCAGTTGGGTCAGCGCCAACACCTCGGCGCCCGCAATCTCCGTATCTGCATCCGCAAGGCTTGCCCCGCATTGGCAATGGGATTGAACCGCATCAGACCAGCCACAGCAAGCATCACAGCGGGGGCAGGTATCACGCAGCCAAGAGCCATGCAGCGGGCAAGTACAGACCAGCTTGAGGCCCCAACGCCCTTGCAGTACGCATCCTTCCTTCATGCATGTGGGACACCATCGCCGACAGGTCTGGTTGAAGTCGGCGATTCCAAGGCCAAGAGGGATGTTGCCGTGCCCCCAATGACCGGGCAGAGTGCCAAACAGGTATCCCCGCTCCTGATCGGTCAGACACAGACGCGAGCACAGTTCATCGAAGGCGCCTTGCTGTCTGACACGCAAGGAAGTGAAAAGCTGCCGGACCGAGCGGAAGCCATTGGCACCCGCCACCCTCATCAGATACCCAGGTGTGCTTTCGCCAGGCATGGGTCTCGGCCTGACTGAAAGGGTGCGTTCTGACCCAGCATTCATGTTGACCACCCCGGCTCTTGATCGCCATGCTGGTGGAGTGCCGACACCGCGAGTGCCAGCACGAACAACAACTCGCCTTTGTGCAACCCTGCCAGGTAGCCACCGAGGTGGGCCATCACGTCACGGGGATTTCGCAGTTCTATGGGGAGTCGCCACCGTCGAGCCAATGCCCCAAACGCCATCGTTGGCATTTCACAGCGCGCCGCTTCAAAGAAGACATTCATGAGCGCCATGGCTACCTGGGGATCCATTCCATACCAGGGGTAGAGATGGCCAAACAGGTTGCAGCTCTGGTCAAGTCGGTCACGAGGATCCAAGCCCGGGATGTTTGCTGAAAATCGGCACCACCATGTATCCAACTTGTGGACACGATTACGGCGTTGAGCCGCAGTCATCCTGGGATTGAACAGCGTCCAGTGCTGGCCCGGAATACCGGCGCTGACTTCCTTCCTTACCCGGTCAATGCCTTCACGCAACGACCCAGCCAGCGGGTTGCGCCGTCCGTCCAGTTCATCCATCAGCTTCTCGGCATCGTGCCAACAAGAGACGCGGTCCAGGTCAACGAGGGTTGCCCGGTCATTGCGAAAGAACCAGCGCAGCGCATGCCGTGCTTTGCTCTCAACCGTGGTGGGTAGGCCAGCCAGCACGGCAATCTCCCATGAGCCCGGCGCCACGCGTGCACCCTTTCTCGGCACCATGGGCCACGATCGTGGCAATGGGTAGTGGCGCCAGTCGGTCAACGCTCGGCGCATCTTCAAAAGCCACCAAAGCACCTCATAGACATCGCGAGTGCGGTAAGCCTGGCTGGATGGCTGCGTGGGCGTACTGCACTGCCTGACGCTCCGAGTCACTTGTGCATCAGAGGCCGCACACAGGATCTTGCTAAGGCGAACTGCAAACTGTGGCGACGGCCGAGCCGCCGCCTCTTGGACCCTCGCGCCACAAACACACTGCCACCCTTGGCGCAAGGTCACCCAGCTCAACTTGCGATCACACACATGGCACCTGTCGCGCAACTGGCAACCATGCACAGCACATGCGGACACGAGGGGAAGATCCCAACTCAACAGGTGGCATCCGTTCTCGGCCACACACAGCGGGCAGAACCGAGGGGCGGGCGCCCACACGTACCAACCCGGCGCACATTGAGGATCCCAGCGATCAAGAAGGCTGTTTTCGCGTGCGCGAAACGACGCCGCCCTCTCGATGCCCAGAAGACTGGCCAATACGTGATCAACACCTGTCTCTTGTTGCGCCCTGAATTTCCATGTCGCTGAACGCACATCCGCAGGCACATCATGCCCATTGGCCAGATAGATGCGCCAGCACCAACTGGCCAGGCTCTCGCCTTCGCGCAAGGGAGGGCGCACCGGGAAGTCAGCAAACGCTACGTGGTAGTTCACACTGACCTCCTTCGCACCAGCTCGCTGGCGACCTGGAAGGGCTCTCCGCCACGGTCAAGACGCCGACCATCAAAGGCAGGGTTGAAGGGGTTGAGCTTGCCGATGCCCTCCCACCAGATCTCGTCGGTGAACGCTTTCTCCAACATGGGCGCGTCGATCACGTCCATGTCTAGCTCCAGGGCCTGCCGCAATGCGGCAAACAGCAACTTCTTGATGTAGGCCACCCGGCCATCACTGGCGTAGTAAAGCCGCTCGCCCATCTCCTGGGCGCTGTAGGGCTTGGAGGAAACCGGTATGTCGATGAGCGACACCAGCGACAAGAACAACTGAAGGCACTCGGTCTCGATGCTGTCTGTATCGCTCTGACCAACTGCCAGTCGGCGACGCGTCGAGAAGCGCCGCCGCAATTGGTCGTTGACCTGAAGCAGCTTCTCAACCCGAGGCAGGCCCAACAAGATGGTGGGAACGCCCAGCCCATCAATCAGGTGCTTGAGCCAGTCACCCACCATGTAGTGCGTCTTGGTGTCTCCTCGGTCATGCAGATGCTGGGACTCATCGAACAGCAGCATGTCCACACCGCAACTTCGGCACAGCGTGACAATGCGATTGGTCATCACTGTGACCGTGCCTTTGTCAGGGAAGGGATCTCCCAGCGCTGTGAGCATGGCACTGGCCACGCTTGAAATGGATGCGGCAGGGGGCACCGACGTGATCAACACTTCGACCAAGTCTCGCTCTGGCAAGACCCGCCGGGGATGTTGAAGCGCCAGCCATCGGCACAGGCTGCTCTTGCCGGTGCCTGCCTCACCAGTCACCAGCATGTGCGTTGCCACACCCGTCTCCCTGTACATCTGAAGGTTCGTTTCAATGGCGTTCTTGGCCGCTACGAAAGGCGGGAAAGGGATGTACTGCTCGTCAAAAGCCCGCAGGCGTGCATAGAGGTCACACGGTCCCCATCTCGACCTCGCTTGGCTGGCGTCATCTGGAAGGCGCTGAGGATCTTTGGAAGGGCTTCGGTCGGCTCGTCTACCTTGGCAACCACCTTGACCTTTTCAGACGTCGGCTTGGCTTTGATATCCAGAACTTGCACCGGCTGCGCAGGCACCCCTTCCGGCTTGCTGCTGCTGATTCCACGGATGGCCGCTGATCGCTGCCTTGCCTTTTGCTTTCTGCTGATCATCAAATCAGCGACGGCCTGGGCGATGTCGTTGCGCGCCCGTTGCAGGGCGACGCGGTCTTCGGCATTGGCGCCTTGTTCGCGCAGGAGCTGCCGGATCAAGGCGTTTTGCCTGAGCGTCATGCCACGCGTGTCAACGGTATTCCAATTTTCCCCACCCGTGGTCGTTCAAATTTCCCCACCCGGTTGAGGATCGGGCTCGTCGGAACGAACGAGTCCGGCCTTGAGTTTTTCCTTGAGGCGGTATGAGTTGCCCCGGATGTTGAGGGTGACGGCGTGGTGAAGTAGCCGGTCCAGGATGGCGGTGGCGATGACCCGGTCGCCGAAGACCTCACCCCAGGCGCCGAAGCTCTGATTGCTGGTCAGGATCATCGGCCCGCGCTCATAGCGCCGGCTGATGAGCTGGAAGAACAGGTTGGCGCCCTGGCGATCGATGGGCAGGTAGCCGATCTCGTCGATGACCAGCAGCCGTGGCGTGGTGAACACCTTGAGCTTGTCGTCGAGCTTGCCCTCCGCATGCGCCTTGGTCAGCTGCGCGATCAGGTTGGCCGCTGAAGTGAACAGCACCCTGTAGCCCGCCTCGATGGCCTTGAGCCCCAGCGACACGGCCAGGTGCGTCTTGCCCACGCCGGGCGGCCCCAGGATGATCACGTTGTCGCCATGCTCGATGAAGTGACAGGTGGCCAAGGTGCCCACCTGCTTCTTGTCGATGGAGGGCTGGTAGCTGAAGTCGAAGGTCTCCAGTGGCTTGACAAAGGGGAAGCGGGCCATGGCGGTACGCATGGCGATGTTCTGGCTGCGCTTGGCGGCCACCTCTTCGCCCAGCACCTGCTCCAGGAAGTCGGCATACGGCAACTCCTGCGCGGCCGCGTGCTGCAGCATGGCTTCGAGCCGTTCGCTGCTTTTGTGCAGCCGCAGCTTGCGCAGGTGCTCGCCCAGGCGTTCGAGCTGCGCCGGTGTGGTCATCGCAGTGGCGTTCATGCGACCTCCAGTGCAGCGGCCAACTGCTCGTAGACCAACAGGTCTCGCACCTCGACTTCTTGGGCCAGTGCAGGATGCGCCGGGCTGTCGGCCTTGGGCGCAGGCGGCGCCAAGGCCGGCACCTGCTCGCCTCGCTGCGCCCGTGGGCCATGCTCGGGCTGCACGCACAGCTGAGCCTTGCCTGCCTGTACCTCGTGGCGCGCCACCTCCTGCCCTGCGTGGCGGATGACCCAGTGGGCGCCCTCGCGCACCACCTGCACGGTCTTGCCAATCAGCTTGAAGGGCACCGAGTAGCGGTTGCCATCGATGCTGACCAGCCAGTCCTCGGCCACCACACGCTCGCGCACCATGGCGTCACGGAAGCTGGGCTGGCTGGCCGTGGGGACAAGGTGAGTGGCCTCCCCCTGGAATCGGTCGATGGGCCGCTGGTGCGTGGTGCCGTGGATGCGCAGGTCGGCCACCTCGCTCTGCCAGGTGCGCAGCTGCTCATTGAAGTCGTCCAGGTCACGGAAGCTGCGTCCCGGCACGAAGTTGCGCTTGACGTACTTCACGCCGGACTCGACCTTGCCCTTGGTCTTGGCGCGGTAGGGTTGGCACAACCGGATGCGGAAGCCCCAGTGCTGGGCAAAGGCCTCGAAGGTGGAGTTGAGTCGACTGCAGTTGCGGTCGTGGTGCACCACGGTGCGCATGCGGTCGTACAGCAGGTTCTCGCAGCGGCCACCGAAGTGGGCAAAGGCATGTTCGTGCGCAGCCAGCAGGTTGTCCAGCCGCTCGTGCATGAAGCCCTCGGCATAGCCGCGTCGGCTGTAGCCCAGCGTCATGACGAAGATGTGCACCCGCACGACTTGCTCGCCAAAGTGCACCTTGACCTGCCCCCAATCGACCTGGGCCTGCTCGCCGGGCTCGGTCTCGAAGCGGCGTTGGGTGAGTGCCGCCGCAGCCGCCTGAGCTCGCAGGGGCCGAACGGCGATCTTGACCACCTCGTAGCTGCCATCGAATCCCCGCTGCAGGCGCAACTCCTGGTGAAGGATGCGCGCCGAGAAGTTGACCTGCGGGGCACGTTCGTTGAGCCAAGCCATGTGCTCATCGAGCTTGGACGATCGCGGCGTGCGGCTGTACGGCCGCCAGTGCTCGCTGTGGAGGGCTGAACGCACCGTCTTGCGATCCAGCCCCATCTCTCGTGCGATGGCCGAGACGGTCTTGCCCCCAGCCTTGGCCTCGCGTATCGCCTGCCATTGCGTTTGCCCAATCACGTCGCCCTCCGTGTCCAGGGTGCCCCCTGACACGGTAGCGGCGACGCCCAGCAGGGCCCTCGGACCCTGCTGGGCAACTGCGTCATCTCTGACGTTCAAGCATTGCTGTTCCTGCTCCATCTGATGCTCCTTGCATGAGACGGGTGGGGAAAATTCAAATGCCACAGGTGGGGATTATTGGGCGACCACTGACAACGCGCATAGGTCAGGTCAAGCGCCTGAACCAAATGCGGTTCTGCATCGTCTGGGCCCCAGACATGGACATCACCCAAGTCCTCAGGGTCGAACACCACACGGACCTCTACCCCTTCGCCATACCGCCTCAGGATCGGAGCCAGGAGGTCGCCGTTGTATCGAATGCCGTTGAGCTCAAAGCCATCCCGGCGCAGCTTTCTCCCGGCACTCTGACCAATGCGCTGCTGGAGCAACTGGAGGTTGGCCGGGAGCTGGGGCTCATGTGCTGCCATGCCGTCATGCCAGCGCCGCCAGGGAGTGGTACCAAGGCCGGAATGCTCGGTTTGGGCATACACATCCACCACCCACTTTTCGAACAGGTGCTTGAACTCGGCCAGGGTCATCAAGGCGCATCGCTGAGGGTCGTAGTCGCCCCGCAGATGAAAGCGCGCGAAGCTGGCACCGGGCAACTGGTGAGCAAAGTAGTAGTTGATGGTCTTGAGGTACCGCTCAATTGCACCCTTGAAGCGCGGCTGGCGTTTGGGGCAGAACACAAGGACAAAGCCCAGGTCGAAGGCCAGGCCGTCGAGGTCAATGCCATGAAACTCCAAGCCGTTGTCAGCCACCACGGTCTCGGGGATGCCATAGGTGGGCCAACGGTTCTCAATGACCAAGTCCTTGATGGCGGCATCCGTCGCAGGCTTGGGCAAGATGCCGTGCCGAAGGGCACCAACCACCGCTGCTGCAGATGGGCTGCCGTAGCTCAAGTAGTAACCCAACGGCATCCGGCTGAAGTGATCAATGGCCACCGTCAAAGTTGGCCTGCCCAGCGGCAACCATGTGCGCTCATCGACCAGGAACAAGTCCAGCGGTGTATGGTCGATCTCCACGCGCTCCAGGATGCGCGAGGTCTTGATCCCGGCCTTACCCATCCGAAAGCGTCTGTCCGCGCTGGCCTTGCCCTCCTTGAGCACGGTCATCTCATAGAGGTCTGCGTTGGCCAGCATGCGGTACACCGTGCGGCAGCTCGGTGCGACCAAGGGGGTGCCTGCCAGGGCCCCCCGGTTTTCCGAGTCAATCTTGGCCAACAAGCGTGAATAGATGTTCTGGCCGGTGGCCAGTGGCGTGGCATTGAAGGCATCGACCATGGCTTCGGCCAGCAGCTCAAGCATGCGCTGGCTTTGGCGTCTGGTCTTTTGCCCACGCAGGTCATAACGAGGGATCAGGGCACGGGAGTCACTGGCCTGGGTGAAGCGGCGGTACCAGCGGTATACCGTGGTCACGCCAGGTGGCTTGGCTTCGCCAAGTTCCGTGGCCACCTTCTGGAGAATGGGCCGCAGATAGTCCGGGGTGAAAACGGGCGTGCCATCTGCCGCGATGGCTTCCAGATATCGGCGGCGGCGTTTGACCGCTATCTGAGCATCTTCAGACAACTGGTCCAAAGGCCTGGAGTAGGTGGCCCTGGCGGTGCCGACAGATTCGGTCGCCACAGCGACGGACACAAAACCCTTCGCGAAGTCGTCCAGCAATTGCTGGCGCGTCACGAGCGAAAGCGCACCACCATTGATGGCTTCCAACAGCACCTCGCCGTTTGGCTGCAAGCGCTCAATGCGAAAGGTCGCGCCCTTCCAGTCAAAAACCATGTTCTTGCGCAAGCCAAAACCAGCCATCGTCCGCCTCCCTTGTCTTGGTCAGTTGTGTGTCGGATGACAGGGGCTCATCGAGGGAGCAACGAAGCAGGCCCGCCATGAGCAAGCTGTACGGTTCTGCGCCGTGGTCTGCCAACAATTGAGTCGTGCGTGCCAGGGTCGCCGGGAGTTCTTCAGCGCACCGATTCAAGGCTGATTTCGCATGGCCAGCAGAATGCCGAACGCGCATGGCGCGGTGGCAGATCGTCCGCACGTTGGCCTGCCTGGGCTCCTGGCGCAGCACTTCATCGGTCAAGATGACAAAGGCTTGGCCGCTTCGCTTGAGGTGGCTGGCCACGCATGCCAGCTTGTGCTGAACGTCTTCCTTCTGAAGGAAGATCACTGGCTTGACCTCAATCCAGATCAGCTCACCGCTGATCAGCGTGATCTCTAGGTCGGGCGTGTACCTGCGCACGCGATCACCGTCGGGGTAAGTGATGGTGGTGGGTTGCTCTCGATACCCGGCCACCAGGGGCGACGCCTCCAGCAGATAGATGGCATCCAGTTCCAGCAGGCCCTCGTGGTGAACCATGCGGCCATTCTTGCGGCTTGGGAACTTGCCTCGCATGATCCCGCCCGATGGGCTGATCACCTGGCGGGCTCGGCTATGGGCCTCACCTGCTGGCGCGCGCCCATTCCATTGACCGCTCCACAGATTGGTGGTCATGTGTGCTCCTCACCATGACGTGGGCAACACTGCGCCCACCGTCATGGGTATGACAGTTGGATATGCCTGTTTTTGGGCGTACGAACGCCCAGACCGGGTGATGTCAACCAGTCAAAACAGGTGTCGTTGGAGGCTTGCGGTCTTGACGCTGGGGGAGTGCGTCCGCGATACTAGAGGTGCGAATTCGAGGTATCGACAGATGCTTCACCCAGACGACGGGGCAAGCCGAAAGGTTTGTCCCGTTTTCTACATGGGAGCATCCTCTTTTCGTCGGCGCTTCAAGCGACGCACGGGCTCACGGCTCTCGCTCATGGCGCTTCGCATGGCGATGATCTCGCGGATCATGCGAACTTGGACTGGCGTCAGTCCATCCACTCCGTCGCGCAATTCATTGAGCATCCAGTAGATGTCTGGTGGTGCATCGAGATTGAGGACCAGCTTCCGCTGAGAAGCCCACACGGTCAAACGTAGTTGGCGCCGGTCCTCATCACTCAGGGACATCGCGTTTGCCACACGATCCAAAAAGACGTCGGTGGGCGGTCCTTTGAGGCCAACCTCTAGCGCCGAGATGTAGCTCTGCTCGTAACCAATGAGCGCAGCCAGGTCTGCTTGCCGCAGGCCGTGGCGCACTCGAAGGTCATGCAGAAGCAGAGAAAACGGGCTCATGATGACCCGTCATTCTGGACTTCATGAACGCTTTTGGCAATTAAAAAGTCTTTTTAAATCAATATGTTATGTTTTGTCGGTACAAAATATGGTGTTTTGTCTTTGAACAGTGAAAGCGGTGCCACCCGCGTGATCAAGACGCCACAAGACACCGGCAAGCGATACTGACTACGAGCTCACGAGAGTCACCACCATGACCGTGCAAGAACTGATCGACCAACTGCGGCTACTGCCGCCCGATCACATAGTCTTGGTGGAAGGCTACGAGAACGGTTGGGATACCTTGGCCTCGGTTGAACGCAGCCCGGCAACGCGTCAGACGCCATGCGCTGAGTGGGACGGCGAGTTCGAACGTGGTACTGCGACAGATAACGATGCCGTTGACAGTGTTCTTCTGGTTGGCAGACGGGGGCATCGGCGAACCCAAAAGTAGGTGCGGAGTGGCCCAGACACACCGATCATCAAGCACCATAAAGGCAAAAGCCCAGCAGAACTGGGCTTTTGCGGATCCCTCAGGGGGTGATGTACCAAGTGCCTCTAACGGCGTACGGGCTGCAGCGTAAACCAAACAGACAGGCCAGTCAATCCGATTGCTCGCCCAGCACAGATCAATCCATTGGCTACACGTATTGCGCCAATGATTAAGCCCAGGCTTACTTTTAGGCTTATAATGTTCCGATGGACAAGGAACAAATCGCCGCACTTCGCAAGTCCCTCGGGCTTTCACAAGCAGAGTTCGGACAACTTTTTGATGCGCACGCTATGACGGTAAGCAAGTGGGAGAGGGGAGTTCTTGTCCCAAGCGCATATCAGCACGCACTACTGCAGCAGTTCAAACGTACCGCTGATGTGAAGGAAGAAAAGGCCAAGCAAGAGCTAAAGAACCTGCTGATCGGTGCGGGTGTCGTGGCAGCTCTGGTTTGGCTTCTCAATGCAGGAAGGTAAAACCGAATGACGTTCATCAATCCAGGGGTGATCTGTGAGATCACGCGGCCAAAGCTGTCAGGCATCGGCGAGCACGCGGGTGTATTCCTGCCCAATGGACAAGTTGTCCACCATGGCCAGGGGGGACCACGCATCGACACACTTGAAGCGTTTTCGCAAGGCAGGCCTGTCAAGGTAGTGCGGACAACCGATCGGAGCAAGCAATGGGAGATCTTCCAGCGAATCCAAGCGCTGCTAAGCCGCCCTCCGGCCTACCGACTCTTTGATAGCAACTGCGAGCACTTTGTCAGCGAAGTACTGGGGGAGAAGAAGGAAAGCCGACAAATCAATGGCGTCGCCGTTCTTGGCCTAATCTTTGCCGGTTTCGCAGTATTCGGGTGAAGACTAGCTTCCGTGGATGGAACCTGTAATAGAAAATTTTTCTGTTGTTCCATCTAGCCGGTTAACCCAGAAACACTGGGTGCCAAAGTCCGCCGTTCGAACGCTAAAGTCGACAATGCCACAACCAATTTTCGCAGCGGCATCTGGATGATGTTCCAGCGCAGCGCGTAAAATTACCGCGTCCTCAGCACTGACACGGTCTCCAACGTTGTACCGGTATAGCATCTCTTTCAAATACGCAACAGCGTCTCCCCTCCTCTTGAAGTGCATAGGACCGAGGCTAATGGGCTTTGCGGGCATTTTTAACCTTCAATTTAGTTGAGTTATTTCTAACCAAGGTCGCTGGGCAGAGAAATCCGCTCGCGCACTTCGCGAATAATTAGGGCTGGGATATCCATTGATTGGAGCTGACTAACGCGCTCAGCAATCCACGCTACACATCCCTCTCTGCTTAAATCATCACGGGCAATCTTCTCGTATAAAGCAACTGCACTCATACGAGAAAGACCAAGCTCCATAAGAGAGAGAAGAGTTGTTGACGATACCCCGAATTCAAGTTGTGTGCCGATATCCAAACCTTCTTCAATCAAATCCTCGCGACCAATCTCGCGAAGGTGCAGGTTCAACACATCCATATACGCTGAAAGATATTTTGGCGCCTTGAACCGCGCGACTTGCTCCACTAGCTCCATGGTGCCTCTTATTAGTTCAGGAAGGCTAAAAGATCTACCGACTTCCTTATGCCAATCAACGCTATCGCGGATTATCCTGGCCAGCGAGTACCCCTTTAACCACTTAACAATGATCAAGGCATACAGCCTGAGGCGACTATCTGGCGTGAAAGCAAGGAACAGGTGTTGGTTTATCCGCGCCATGATCGTAACGAATCGATCAAAGCTATCATTGCTTGCGACTTCTGCTGGAAGCAAGTTTTCTACGTCACCAGTATATGCACGGAACGCCTCAAGAAGACGCTGAAGACCAATCGCACTGACCCCTGGGTGCCGCGTGGCAAGATCGACATCAATTTCAATCTTCGACACCAATGCTTCAAGAGTTTCGTCTAGTTTC
>Ga0255180_1000482_pt1 | contig 13465 bp, 14 predicted proteins | sample Atl_Colum_RepB_8_FD_189933 | JGI IMG/M metagenome (GOLD analysis project Ga0255180, IMG submission 189933) | Freshwater microbial communities from Altamaha River, Georgia, United States - Atl_Colum_RepB_8d | ecosystem: Environmental > Aquatic > Freshwater > River | place: USA: Georgia... | reverse complement strand
CAAAGTCTGATATTTCTAGTTTATGGGCGGCTTTTAGTTTTGCCTACGGAACAGGGCAATTGATCAATGGATTATTTACGGACCGTATTGGTGGTAAAAATGCGATGTTGATTGGTGGCTTTGGGACTATTATCGTGAATCTGATTTGTGGATTCAGTCCGATGATTTCTTCGTTTTCTACTTTTAGCAGTATTTTATTATTGAACGGCTATTTTCAGTCTTGGGGAGCTCCTGGGATGGTTAAAATCAATGCGGCTTGGTTTAAGCGTTCTGAACGTGGAACCTTTGCGGGAGTCTTTGGTTTTATGGTGCAGCTTGGGCAAATCATTTCGGCCCATTTGTCGCCCTTATTGTTAGCGGGTGTTGCTATTGGTGCTTTTGTTATAGCAGAAAATCATTGGCAATGGCTCTTTCGTGTACCACCGATGATCGTAGCTGTGATGATGCTGCTAACGGCTTTTCTAGTGAAAGAATCACCCGAGATGGCCGGCTACGATTCAAAGGTCATCATTGACGAAATTGATGACACCAACGGAGTTCGTGTTTCTTTACGTGAAAGTTTTAAAACAATATTCAATCATCCTTTGATTTGGTTTTATGCTTTAGCCTATGCATGCACTGGGGCGGCACGACACAGTATAGATCAATTGGCGACTTTGTTTTTTGTCGAAAAACTTTCGGTCGATCCTCAAGGTGATGGAACTTTGAAATGGATTTTTACATTCATGCCTTTTGTCAGTGTCATTGGATCTTTTGTCGCGGGATGGGTTTCGGATAAAATGTTTTCAGGTCATCGTGGTCCGGTCGCTTCTAAACTGTATTTTTTAGCAGGGCTCACAATGGTTCTGGGCGCGGGGGTGATTCACTGGTTTTCTCAGTCAATATGGATCAGTGGTGCTATTTTATTAACAGTGGCTTTGCCGATTAATGCGACCCATTCTATTATTGGTTCGGCTGCTCCGATGGATATCGGCGGGAAAAAAATGGCGGGCTTTGCAGCGGGTGTGATTGATTCATTTCAGTATTACGGGGCTGCGATTGCGATGCCGTTTGTGGGACGCATGATTGATTGGTATGGATGGGATGCGTGGTTGCCGTCAATGTCCATTTTTTGTTTCTTTGGTGGATTAGCGATGTTGAAATTAACCACTGTCAAAGAAAACCTCAGAAAATTGGGCGTTAAAACAACAGGTTAAAATAGCTCTGGTTCAAAATTGAAATTTCAGTTAAATTTTAAATATGTATATAGATGCCCATTCGCACTGGAGTGATTCTAGGTTATTTGAAAATAATCAGCCGACGGCTGAGTGGAATCAATTGATGCAGGCTTCTTTAAAAGCCGGGGTGACTCAGTTTATGTTGGGCGGCGTGAATCCTGGCGAATGGGAACGACAAAAATATTTAAAAAATCGTTTTCCAGAAAAATTTTATTTGTCTTTTGGTGTTCATCCTTATTTTGTGGCTGAAAATGATTTGCCCACTTGCGAAGAAGCCGTGGATTTATTATCCCAGTCACTTTCAGATTGTTTAGCGATTGGTGAAGCCGGTTTAGATTTTAGAACTCATTTACTAGGAGCCGATCCCGAAGTGGCTCGTGCTCAGCAAATTCAAATTTTTGAAAATCAAATCGAAATGTCGCTTTTTAGTAAAAAACCCTTAGTCCTACATATTGTCCGTGCTCATGAAGAAGCTTTGCGATTGCTGCGATTCCAAGATTCGAGTTTGTCGGGCCTGGTGCATGCTTTTAATGGCAGTTGGGAAATCGCCCAAGAATATTTGAAGTTGGGTTTTTATATTTCGGTGGGTGGGGCCGTGACATTCATTAAAAATGAAAAGCTTCGTAAAGCCGTGAAAGAAATACCTGAAGATCGATTGTTGCTGGAGTCAGACATGCCTGATCAGCCTCCTCAGGCCATCGATTTTCCGAATAATTCAAGCAGTTTGGTGCAAATTGCCCAAGAAATTGGCCAAATCAGAGGCTGTTCTGCGGATCAGATCCTGATGACGTCAACAAACAACTTTAAAAGGCTTTTCAGACTGTAAGACCTTTGCTATTCTTCCGCGACCATGGAAGTAACCAATCAAGAAAACCAACAGAATAAGCCTTTTGAAATTAAAGAAGACACTTACACGCTTCATCGTCGTTTCGACCGAATGGGTCGATTAGTGGGCGATGATAACATGAAAAAACTTTTCGGAACGCATGTCATGATTATTGGCTTGGGCGGGGTTGGTTCATGGGCCGCAGAAAGTATTGCGCGCAGTGGAGTTGGTAAAATCACTTTGATTGATTTTGATGAAATCTGCATTACCAACGCCAATCGCCAGTTGCATGCTTTGCAAGGAATGGTTGGAAAACATAAATCAGATGTGATGGCCGAGCGTTTACAAAAAATTAATCCTCAAGCCCAAGTGGTTTCATTGCCTTTATTTTATAACAAAGAGACGTCTGAAGAAATTTTATCACACCAGCCAGATTATATTATTGATTGTATTGATAATCTGACAGCAAAAACGCATTTGTTGAATGAATGTCGCAACCGTAATCTTAAAGTGATCACCAGCGGTGGTGCTTCGGGAAAAATGGATCCAACACGCATTCAAATTATTGATTTGGCAAAAACATATGTGGATCCCATGGCGATGAATGTTCGTAAAATTTTGCGCCAAGAATATAATTTCCCAAAAGAAAAATTTTTTAATATCCCGTGCGTTTTCTCAGACGAAGTTCCTATGCAGCCGATCGAGCTGAAATATGATTTAGGACAAGGTTTCAAATGCGTCTGCCCGCAAGGACAGAATGATTTGCACAGTTGTCTTCACCGCAATGTCATTTATGGAACAGCCAGCTTTTTAACAGGAGCTTTCGGACTGGTTATGGCTTCGTGGGTGATTCGTCAGATTACTGAAATTCAACCGACAATTGGTCAGAAAGCTTAATTATGAGCTTGGTGATTTTTTTTGGTTTTGCCGCATTTATTTTTTTATTAGGAATGCTGGTGATTTCAGTGACAGTTTATCAATGGTATAAAGAGTATAAAAATTCAAAAACACAAATAACGGAGAAAGCATAATGACTATTACACAGTTTATTGATCATCATTACAGACACTTTAATGCAGCCGCATTGAAAGACGCAGCCAAAGGTTACAAAGCGCACATCGATCGTGGTGGCCAAATGTTAGTTACATTAGCCGGTGCGATGAGCTCTGCTGAATTAGGTTTATCATTAGCTGAAATGATCCGTGAAGGTAAAGTCCATGCTATTTCTTGTACGGGGGCCAACCTTGAAGAAGATATCTATAACTTGGTGGCTCATGATCATTATGTTCGTATTCCGAACTATCGTGATTTGACTCCTGAAGACGAACAAAAACTTTTAGATCGTCACTTAAACCGTGTGACAGATACTTGTATTCCAGAAGAAGAAGCGATTCGCCGTATTGAAGATGCTATTTTAAAAGTATGGCAAGATGCTGATAAAAAAGGGGAGCGATATTTTCCTCATGAATACATGTACAAGATTTTACTTTCTGGTGAATTAAAACAGTATTATCAAATCGATCCAAAAAATTCTTGGTTATTGGCAGCTGCTGAAAAAAATCTTCCGATGGTTGTTCCAGGTTGGGAAGATTCGACAACAGGTAATATTTTTGCGGGTCACTTGATTAAAGGTGATATTAAAAATCCAGGTACAATGAAGTCAGGTATTGAATATATGACTTATTGGGCTGATTGGTACATGAAAACTGCGACAAAAAATGAAGTTGGATTTTTCCAAATCGGTGGCGGTATTGCGGGTGATTTCCCTATTTGCGTTGTACCTATGTTAGCACAAGATTTAGGTCACGAAGATGTTCCATTGTGGAGTTACTTCTGTCAGATTTCGGATTCAACAACATCTTATGGTTCGTATTCGGGTGCTGTTCCGAATGAAAAAATCACTTGGGGTAAATTGGGTATTGAAACACCGAAGTTTATCGTTGAAAGTGATGCGACGATTGTTGCCCCTTTAATGTTTTACTACGTATTAGGAAAATAATTATGATGACCGTGACAGGATTATGGATCTATCCAATTAAATCCTGTCAGGGGATTGAACTGACTGAAATGAATATTCAGTCCACGGGGCCAGTGCATGATCGCCAATTTATGTTGGTGAATGAAACTGGCCTTTTTCTTTCTTTAAGGACACATCCCAGGTTGTCCCAAATTCAGACCGAGATCAGTCAAAACCAGCTGATTTTAAAAACGCCTGCAACTCGGCACCGAGTTTCGTTGCAATCAACAGAATCCTTAGCTCAAACAGATGTTCAGATTTTTAAAAAAGATTTTAAAGCCGATTTAGTTTCTGAAGAAGTCGATCAGGCCTTAAGTGATTGGCTACAGGAAAAAGTCCGTTTAGTGCGTTTCAATCCCAATTCCTATCGGTCTTTGGGGGCACATGCGGAGGCCTTTTCCCAATTCACGCAATTTGCGGATAGTCGACCTGTCTTGTTAACGAATGAGGCTTCGGTGGACAGCCTGAATGAAAAGCTGAAAAGTCTGAATGAACCCCTGACTGAAATGAAGCGCTTTCGTCCGAACATTGTTATTCAGGGGTTGGACGCTTTTGCTGAAGAAAAAATTAAAAAAATTCGGATTGGTTCAGTCGAATTTGAAAATCCAGAATTGTGTTCACGCTGCGTGATCGTTACCCAGGATTCTCAGACGGGGGCTGTGGCTTCGAAAGCGACACTGAAAATACTTCCGCTGCATTCGACAGAAAAAGGTCCAAAATTGATGTTTGGATTGCATTTACGACCTTCAAGCGCAGGTCTGATTCGACGGGGTGATCCCGTGACTGCCGAATTTGTATAAATAATTAAAATTCGAGTTCGATGTTTTGGCTAAGGGCTAATTGGACTTTAGCATCTTGGAAAACGACTTTTCCATACTGGAATTCAATTAAATTTTCGTCCAATGATTTTACTTTTTGAATCATTTGAATTTGTTGGTTTTTAAAAATCACAAGGACTAAGTTGTCATCAATTGTTTGAGCCAACGTCATCATAATTTCGCCGTTATGCGAGATCACTGATTTAGAAATTCTTTTTTCGATTTGATGGATTTGTCCCAATAGCTGATCGACTTTGGTTTCATCCAGACTTGAAAGATTTTGAAATTGAATTTGATAAGAGACTTTCGACATTTGCAACAGAGCTGGACGATTTAAAGTGTATTTGGCTGCTTTTTGATATTGGTTTTCCTTAACTGTACTCAGCGCGACAGCTAAAAACGAAAATAATATTAAACCTAACCATTTTAAACTCAGTGTTTTCACAAATCCTCTCGTGTTGTTCTTGAATTGATACAAAACTAAGACCAACTGTCTAATTCGATAAAACGCGTACAAGCTGATTATTTAGACAGCCTTGTGTCGTAAATTGTTATTCTGTCTGTCTAGAGGACAGAACAAAGTGACAACGAACGGCACTTGAAAAGACCCTGTCCAGGCTTGATCAAAGGAAGTCAGTTTAAATGGTTATGGCAGGTATATTTCTAGCAGTTGTTGTTAGTTATGAAAAAAAATCAATTGATCATTTTTTTGATGGCATTCCTATTTATATGGACAGCGCATGCGCAAGATTCAGTTGTTCAAAGAATTGAGTCTCAGGTTCAGTCAGACCAAGTCGACATTATATTATGTCTATCAAATCAAGATTTTAAAGAAGATTTGACCTTTGCTTTAGGGCGTGCGACTGAGCAGATTCGTTCGCAATATCCAGAAGCCTATGATGATAAAGGAAACGAAGTCTGTATTAATAAATCGATGTTACCCAAAGACTCTGCGGATTTGTCTCAGATTGAAACGGTCTTAAATAATAAAAAAGATCTTAGTTTAGAAATATTAAAAAAACATAACCAACCCTCTGCTGATAAAAAATCAAAAGTCCTGCTGACTTTGCGTGGCGCTGCTGCCGGTGTGGTTGGAGCTTTAGCTGGAAAAGCATTGAAGCCGGCCTTAGATCAGTTTTCACATAAAGGAGACGATAGTTCCTCGTTGAGTTTAGTCGAAGGCGCTGTGATTGGATCTTTGGTCGATCTTATCCAAAGATCCTTGGGCGAAACTAATGAAAATAAAATTATCGCGACAGATGCTGGTGCGGCCCTAGTCGCCAGTATGATTAAAACCAAAGATCCCAACGTCGTGGGTTTGGCACTGGTGCTTACTTTGTCTCAGGTTCCTGCAGTTCAAAATAGTGTTCACGAGTTATCTAAAAAATTACCTGCAAAATTAGACTGGAAAATTCCAGTCGCTATGATGGGTGCTTTTTATTTACTGAGTAAAAACAAGCCTCAGGAGCAATGGATCACGTCGAATCATGCACCCGCAGTTGTCAGTTTTGGTGCCGCTGCTTATGGAATCGCAGCTGCTGAAAAAAATGAAACCACGGGATTTGTGATTGCGACGGCGCTGTCGGTATTAGATGAGGTGTGTGATCATGTTTCGAAAAAATGCCAGGGACGCTTTTCGACGATGGATTTATTTGCGAATACGGCAGGTGCATTTTTAGGAGCCAAACTATCCAGTTATTTGCCTCCAGGAGCCATCGTCCAATTTTATAAAAAAGGCATTGCTCTGTCTTATCATAAAAAATGGTAAACAGTCGTAAACGGGCACACTGGCTAGGTTTTATACAAAATAAACCTATCAGTTAATTTATAGAGGTTTTAAGAAGTTTTAAAATTGCAAAGTATTATCTGAATAGGAGATTTTTATGAAATCGATCATCGCAAAAAATATAATTTTGATGTTGTCTGTTGTGACTTTGTTTTCGTGTAATAACAACGGTGGCAAAAAAGCGACTGTTCGAACTAAAAATACTTCTGGGAATACTGCGCAAACCCAAACACCTGAAGATTCAAAAATCAATTCAACGGATTTAACTTTGATCAGTTCTTCGGATCGAACAGTTGTCAGTTCTCAGGATCATTCAAAAATTATTTCAACAGATGCTTCGATCGTTTCATCAAAAGACTCGACTCAAGCGGCTCAAAAAGCTTCTGGAGATTCAACATTGGTTCCTGCTGGCAAACCACAAGTGGCTCAATCACAAGATCACACAGTACCAGCGAAACCAGTCGTTGCCGCCAAACCTACTCAGCCGGCAGCGCCAGCGGCTCAGCCAGCGGTGCAGGCAGGGGCAGCTGCGCAGAAACCCGCAGAAAAACCTGCTGCGGAAGCAGCTGTTGCAGAAATGCCTGCTGATTTAGTTAAAAATAATTTGAAAATGACAGATATTAAAATTTTAGATGAAAGTTTACTGAAGGCGCTGGATGCGACTGATTTTAGAATGCTTTTTGAAAACTATTTAGCAGTCGAATTACGTGCTCAGCAAATGATCGAAAAGCGTAAGTTCGGTGTGGCTTGTAAATTTGATTTAAAGGGTGAATTAAAAAAAGGCCAAGTTTTAGCCTATAAAAAAATAACAGCTTCTACAAAAGATAAAACAAAAATGATGGCTGTTCATTTTGCCGATGCTCAAACTTCTTTGACGATGAACTGTCAATACGATGGAGATTTCGATCAGAAATACTTTGCAGATAATTTTTATGATGTTGTGGACTTTAAAACAGCGGACGGTCAGTTTAAATCAGACACTGAAAAACGTTTAACGTATGAACAAATTGTTGAAAAAACAAAAACCATGAAAGTTCTGAATTCTGAGACTTTGTTGAAAGCTCATGTGAATGCCAGCGAAACTCAGGAAAAATTTGGGATTATTGCCGGACAATTAGTGGATGAAACAGATTCAATTATCAAAGTTCAAATGGGTCGTGCAAAGCAGGCATGTGCTGTTATCGGTATTAAAGGTGATTTGAAAAATGGCCGTATTTACAAACAAGTGGCTGTTCGCCCAGACAAAGAAGACAAAGATAATAACTTTGCGACGATGCAAATTTATTATGCCGCAGCTGATGGGAATGAACTAGCTTTAGAATGTGCTTTACGCCGCAATGGTGTTGGACCCGAAATCATTTTTGAAACTTTTCAAGGTTTATTAGAATATGGAGCTAAGTAATATGAAAAAAATACTTTTAGTTTGTTTTTCAATTATGACAACCGCTGGCGCCCAAGCAGATCTCATGAGATGTGATGTGACCAAAGAAAATCTGAAAACTTGGCAATCTGAATACAAATCGAACGAGATTCAGCTTGTGGAAAAGGGAACCTCGGATTTAGATCAAGAAAAAATGGGTCTTTTTCGTTTAGATGATTTGGTTTTAGAAGTCGGACAAACGATCAACCCGGTTCAGACATTAAATGTGATTAAATTCAATAAAGACGCGGACACCATCGAAGCACTTTCAGAAGAGCAGTCCTCTGTCATCCTACGTCTGACTCGCGGAATTTTTAAATACAAAATTCAGTGTCAAATTAAAAACTAAACCGAGATCACTTCTTGGATTTCAGGGAAGGCTTGTTTCATTCGAACTTCGATGCCTTCCTTTAATGTCGCTGTCGAGCTCGGGCAACCCGAACAAGCACCCAACATTTTCAAACTCAGAACCTGATTTTCATACTTCACAAAAGCAATGTCTCCGCCGTCTAAGGCTACAACGGGTTTGATTTCGTTTTGTAAAACTCGTTTGATTTGTTTGACGATCGGGCTGTCTGAATCAGATTCGCTATTCGCCGCTACTAAATTGAGTAAAACAGGTTGTCCGCTGTTCACGTGTTCGGCCAGCAAACCGCACAAGGGTTGAGCCAGAACAGACCAGTCCACCCAGTCTTGCTTGGTGATAGAAACAAAATTTTCGCCTAAAAAGACAGCTGATACCCACGGGAAGCCAAAAATTTTAGCAGCTAAAGGAGATTTATCTGTGGATTCCACATTGGGAAACTCACATGATTGCTCTGAAATTGGCTCGGAAAAAATAAACTTCATTGTCGATGGATTAGGCGTAGTTTCAAAAGTCACTTGTTTCATAAATAAGGTCTTATCAGTCGTGTTAAAAAAGATCAATTTTTAATTGTTCAACTTGATGAAAATCAGAAGTTCGGTGTAATTTATCTGTCACTGAATAATCTTTAAAAATGGAGAATTTATGACCCCTCGAGTTCGTGAAATATTAAGCTGGTATGGAGCCGATAGTGTTGGAGTTTTAACAAATCTAGCGCGTATGTTAAATCATGGTAAATTAGCCGGAACTGGTAAAATGGTGATCCTTCCTGTTGACCAAGGTTTTGAGCACGGACCCGCGCGTAGTTTCGCCAAAAATCCAGATGGATACGATCCAAGCTACCACTTTGATTTAGCCATTGAATCGGGTTGTAATGCGTACGCCGCTCCGTTGGGTGCTCTTGAAGTTTGTGCGCGTGATTACGCCGGTGAAATTCCATTGATCTTAAAAATTAATAATTCAGATGTTCTTTACGGATCAAAAGCACCTATTTCAGCTTTGACGTCAGGTATTGATGATGCGCTTCGTTTGGGTTGTGCAGGTATCGGTTTTACAATTTATCCAGGATCTCAACACCGTAAACAAATGTACGAAGAAATCGCTGAAGCAACTCGTGAAGCTAAAAAAGCAGGTTTAGCTGTTGTGATGTGGTCTTATGCTCGTGGTGAACAACTTTCTAAAGAAGGCGAAACGGGTATTGACGTCATTGCTTACTCGGCTCATATCGCTGCTCAGTTGGGTGCCAATATCATCAAAGTAAAACCGCCAACGGCTCATATTGAACAAGCCGAAGCTAAAAAAGTGTATGAAGCACAAAATATCAAAGTTTCCAATTTATCAGATCGCGCTCGTCACGTTGTGCAGTCGTCTTTTAACGGTAAGCGTATTGTGATTTTTTCGGGTGGCGAAGCCAAAGATACGGCCAGCGTTTTAGACGAAGTGAAACAATTGGCTCAAGGCGGAGCTTTCGGAAGTATTATGGGACGCAACGCTTTCCAACGTCCGAAAAAAGAAGCCATCGAATTGTTGACGAATGTGATGGAAACTTTTGCTGGTAAAAAATTATAAATTTTAAAATAAGGAAGTTGTATGTCAGAGATTCACGATAATCCCATCAAGGCCGAAAAAAGAAAAAAATTGCATGCGCTCAAAAGCAAGGGCATCAATCCGTTTCCGTATTCGTTTGATAAGAATATTCATATCGATCAATTAGTTCGTGAATTTTCGGGTCTTCAAGCTGGAGAGAAAAAGACAGAAACTCATTTTAAAGTGGCAGGTCGTTTAATGACTTTGCGTGCAATGGGTAAGGCTTCCTTTTTTAACGTTTTAGATCAAACAGGATCTTTACAGTGTTACATTAAGGTCGAAGAACAGTCAGAAGCTTCACGAGAAAGTTTTAATTTGGTTGATTTAGGTGATATCGTTGGACTTGAGGGTTATATCTTTAAATCTCAAAAAGGCGAGTTAAGCCTATATGTTCAAAATTTTCAAATTTTAACAAAAACGCTTGAACCGCTTCCTGAAAAATTTCACGGGATTCAAGATATCGAAATTAAGTATCGTCACCGCCATTTGGATCTGATTTCAGACGAAGAATCACGTAAAGTGTTTGTAGCTCGTACTAAAATCATTAAATCGATCAAAAGATTTTTAGACGATCGCGGTTTCATGGAAGTCGAAACTCCTGTGTTGCAGCCATTGTATGGCGGTGCTGCGGCTCATCCATTTACGACACATCATCGCGCTTTGGATATGAAGCTTTATATGAAGATTTCACCCGAGCTTTATTTAAAGCGTTTGATCGTGGGTGGTTTTGAAAAAGTTTATGAAATCGGCAAAAACTTCAGAAATGAAGGAATTGATCGTTCACACAATCCTGAATTTACAATGCTTGAGTTCTATGAAGCCTATACGGATTACAATTATCAAATGAAGCAATTCGAAGAATTAGTTTCAACTGTATGTAAAGAAATCACGGGATCTACAAAGGTGACATATCAAGGTCAAGAAGTTGATTTTACTCCGCCGTGGCGTCGTCTGACTGTGATGGATGGAATTAAAGAATACGCAAAAATCAATCCTGAGGATGATCAAGCTGTCACTTCTTATTTAAAAGAAAACGCAGATAAACCTTTGAAATTAGATCAAATGACATTGGGTGAAAAGCAAATGAAAGTTTTTGAAATCGCAGCTGAGCCGCATTTATGGCAGCCAACGTTTGTGATGGATCATCCGGTGGATATTTCTCCGCTGACGAAAATTCACCGCAACAATTCAAAACTTGTTGAGCGTTTCGAGCCTTTTGCGGCTTGTATGGAAATCGGAAATTCTTATTCCGAGCTGAATGATCCTGAAGAGCAGCGCAATCGTTTAAAAGAGCAAGAATCTAAACGAGGTCATGATGAAGAGGCTCATCCAATGGATGAAGACTTTTTACACGCGATTGAAACGGGTATGCCGCCAACGGGTGGTGTCGGTTTAGGGATTGAGCGTATTGTGATGATCTTAACAGATCGTCCAAGTATTCGTGATATTATCTTTTTCCCAACGATGAAGATTGTTCATAATAAATAATATGATGAAAGCCATTGTATTGATTCTTTTTAGTTTTTTATTTTTCGTTGGTTGTCAGCAACAGCCAACGAAAGCAATTCAAGAATCAGTCGACGTTTTTGAAAACAAAACAGTCTTGATGGATACCAGATCCGCTTTGGAATACGAATCTTTTCATATTTCCGGTTCTAAAAGTCTCGCTGTTGAAGATTTTTTGGTTGTTAAAAATCCGATGTCCAAAAAGAAAAAAACCTATCAGCTGGATCCACAGATTACAGATGTGATTTCACGTTTGGCCCGTAGGGGGATTCACCCTTCTAAAACTGTGTATTTGATCGGTAAAACTAAGAATTCTGAAGCGAATAAAAAATGGAAATGGTTGTTGTCAGTTTTAGAAGTTCAAGACGTTCAAATGTTTTCCATTGATGAAATCAAAAAAATTCGCAATGGTCGTTTTGCAGAAGCCGAACAGCAGTCGGCTTGGACATTAAGATCCAGCGAAGAATTACAAAATGAATTGATTTATAAAAAATCAGATTTCTGTTTTGTTCGCTGGACAGAATCAAAGTGTTCCTTCTAGTTTATTAGTTAATTCCAATAAATAATCGATTTGTTTCAAATAAAGTTCCTATATTGCGTTGAATATTAAATCGCAGATCGATGACTTCCTGTTTTTTCATATTCATCATTAGCCACTGTCCTTGTTGTGAGCCCAATAAATTATAAAGGATATTCACTTCTTCAGCATTTAATTGATTCAATTTACTTAAGTACTGAGCGATTTTGACCTCATTGGATTGGTATTGTTTCGAATAAGATTCGGAAACTTGTTGGCTGGATTGCAGTTTGATATAGGTATTACTGAGGTCGTTTTTAACTTCTGCAATAGTGCCATCCAAATCCAATTGTGCGGCTGTGATGTTTTTTTCGTTGGCTGTATGACTGGTGATACGACCTACGCTGAAGGGGATAGAAATCGTCACCATCGCCGAATTCGAGCTGTTTCCATTCAAATCATTCGAACGAGACATTCGTAAATCAACGCTCGGTGAGTACAATTGTGATTTTTCAGCTTTGTGTGATAGCTGCAAGCATTCCAACATTAATTGCGCGCTTAAGATTTCAGGACTCTTTTGTAAACTGATTTGAAAAGACTCTTCGGAAGACATTGGGATATCAATTTTTTGAATCGTTTCAGACAAGGTATCAGTCGATTGTGGAACAGGATTGTTAACAACAAACACATAATTCGATTCGGCTATTTTTAAGCTGGATTCGCTTTCCTGCAATGAAATGGTGATAGAGTTAATATAGTTTTCGATATTTGTTCTTTGTTCTTCTGTTTTGGCAAAAGGTAAAAGCTGGTTCAATCTTTGAAGTGTCGATCTATAGAACAAAATATTTTCACGTAAATTGATCAATCGTACATAGCCATTGGCAACAAGTCCGACGATTTGTCCGCTGGTGTTTTGCAACATCGCATTTGTGGAGTTGTAAGCCGCTTCCATTTTTTTGTAATTACATTCGCGGGCTTTCAAACTGTAGTAATCCGCAAACCCACGGAATAAATTCAGGTTAATCGAAAACTGCAGATTGCGATTTTGGGCGTCTTGTAGACTTTGGCTGTAACCGACAGAAGCTGTTGGTAAGTAAGCCAATTGTTTGGCAGCCGCCAATTGATCAAAGGCTGCTTGTAAACGGAGTGAGTTGGCCTGAGTTCTGGGGTTGTTGTTAAGGGCCGTTTGGATGGCCTCTTGGAGGGACACTTTGACATTATTTTGTGCCCAAACTGAGCTGGTCATGCTTGTCACCAGCCCGAAAGTTAAAATTCTCTGTGTCCACTTTTTTAACAACATATAAAATCCTTTGCCATCATAGACAAAATAGCAAAAAAAAAGCCTGAAGAATCAGGCTGAGAGTGAATAGATTGATTTAGAGTGAATCAAGCTGACTAGGTTTTATC
>Ga0255180_1000481_pt1 | contig 13467 bp, 12 predicted proteins | sample Atl_Colum_RepB_8_FD_189933 | JGI IMG/M metagenome (GOLD analysis project Ga0255180, IMG submission 189933) | Freshwater microbial communities from Altamaha River, Georgia, United States - Atl_Colum_RepB_8d | ecosystem: Environmental > Aquatic > Freshwater > River | place: USA: Georgia... | reverse complement strand
TGCTGGCACGAAGTTAGCCGATCCTTTCTTGCATGGTACCTTCATTGTGTTAGTCCCATACGACAGAGCTTTACGACCCGAAGGCCTTCATCACTCACGCGGCGTCGCTGCATCAGGGTTTCCCCCATTGTGCAATATTCCCTACTGCTGCCTCCCGTAGGAGTCTGGACCGTGTCTCAGTTCCAGTGTGACTGATCATCCTCTAAGACCAGTTAGGGATCGTAGCCTTGGTGAGCCATTACCTCGCCAACTAGCTAATCCCGTATGGGCTCATCCTCAAGCGAAAAACCTTTAACCCCTAGATCCGCAGATCCTGTGGTCTTATTCGGTATTAGCCAGTCTTTCGACTGGTTATCCCCAACTCGAGGGCAGATTACCCATATATTCCTCACCCGTGCGCCACTAGTACTCACCCGAAAGCTTTCCTCGTTCGACTTGCATGTATTAGGCACGCCGCCAGCGTTTGTTCTGAGCCAGAATCAAACTCTCCAGTTAAAAAACTGTAAAATTTAATAAAAGCTTATTATTATATTTGTGTATTAGAAATCTAATTAAAGATTTCTAGAAATTGATAACGTCGGTATCACAAAAATTACTCGACGTTAGCCCAAAATCTTTTAGCTATTCAGTTTTCAAAGAACCACAACAAGGAAGACAGTTCTAATTGAGCATTTTCGCTTCGTCAACAACTTTTTTTAAAAAAATTAACTTTTTTTTCAAAGTCTTGACTAAGGTTTAAGCTGCTCGCTTGGTGGAGGCAACAGGGATCGAACCTGCGACCTTCTGAATGCAAATCAGATGCTCTCCCAGCTGAGCTATGCCCCCGTGTCTTTTGTTTTGCTGTGCCGAGATGTTTCCCTTAATTTTGGGGAAAGTGCAATGTTTTTTTTTATTATTTTCAAAAAAAATGGATTTTTTTTGGAAGTTGTTTGTAAATTAAGCTGAGGCTGCTGAATGGTTTAGCAAATAGCGCGCGAACCACTCTTTTTCCTGCCTCATTTCGAAGCCGACGGCTTCGGCGCCGATCAAAATACTATGAAAAACTTTCTTAAGTACTTCTAACTCAGTCAGCGTTTGAAAGCTTTCATCACCGTCATATAGGTCTTCAATCGCCTTACTAATACTTTTTAAGTCGACTGTAGTGACAACCTTAGGGATTTTTCCTGAGTCAAAACCAATGACCTCAACTGGCTTGAAGCCAATAAGACTTTTAGTCATTAATAATTTAACTTGAGAATTGAAATTCACCTGAATGAACTCGCTTCCGTCATAGTCGACGCGAGAAAGAACTTTTTCGACTTGCTGAAGATCAATCTTAATTGTTTTTTTATCTTCTTCTTGCTGAACGTAAAGACTGTAATCAACTAACTTGTACGACAGAGACTGATTCTGATCTAGGAAATTAATAATCTGATTTACACTTGCGTCTAATACCGCTTCATTTGGCTTTTTCAAGGTGGCCTCCGTTACTAGGTCTATCGACTTGCAAGAAGAACATCTTTAAAATTTTTTTGTATCAACTTGAGAAAATAGATATTTTTCTTTGCGAGGAAGTTTCGGCAAATAGCGGTATTCAAAAATAATCCGTGAAATTATAAAAAAGTGTATTAGACTTATACGTTATGAAAATAGAACGTTGGACTGCAGATATTATTCCTTCACCAAAAACCATGTCAGATCTTTTAATCAGCGAGGGGTTGGACCCTATGACTGTTGATGTCGGATCTGGATCTAAGATCTCTAATAAAAGAACTACTTTAACTGAAGTGATCCTTATTGCACAGGGAGAGCTTATTTTTAACCTTTCAGGAACACAATTCGCGTTAAGAGCTGGTGATCGATTAGAAATCGCAGCAAATACATTGTATTCATATAGCAACTTGAAAGAAAATAACGCTCAGATGTTGCTGGCATACAAGATTTAATAAAAAAGGTCTCTTTCATTATAGAGACCTTTTATTTCTAGAACTAATTACTTATTTATTAAGATCAGCGAGCGCTGAAGAGACTATTCTTCTGACTCGACCTCTTTCGGATAACTCGATAATGACGGAGGAGCTGTATCCCCTAGATCTTTGATATCGCCGACGTCATTATTGGCTGGGTTACCAAAGCTCGGCTCTGAGCCGCCCGTATCAGGGTCCCCAGCGGCACCTAAATTATATTCTGTATCCGTATTCCATTCTCGAATCATAACTCGTATGCGAGCTTTGACCTCAGATGCGCGGTCATAGCATGTGAACTGATGGTATAAGTTTGTCGCTTGAAAGCCGTTCACCGACATCGTACAGACAGGACGACCGCCGCCATTCGGATGATCCGCACTGACAAAATAATTCGAAGTATAAACATTGGATCCGAGTCTCAAACTTTCTGGAGACAGAATTCGATAAGCTTCGTTCATCCCTGTAGACAACACCGGAAAAATAACTGAGCGAGGGTGGCCGCTACTTGTTAAACCTGTATAAAACGAATCCCTCTGCATCGCTGGCCCTTTTAAACAGTTAGATACTTTACCGCCCCAAGAGGACTTTACTGGCGTGCTGACGATATTTTGATCCGAGGTTGTATAGACCTCGTAATTACCTACGCAACAATTCGGACCACCTTGAACATAGTTTGCGTTCCCTTCGGCCCCGTAATTGTAGTCACAATAGATACTTGTTTTCGTATCATTACCGACCTTGATCGTCCCTGCCGCAGCAGTAATCCCAGATATCGTCTGATCCGTCGAACCCAATCGATTGTCGATTACAATCAGCGGGCCATTGCCAGGAGGGAAATTATAATAATAGGGACGACTGACAGATACGTACTCGCATAGGTTTTGAGGGACATTGACTCGAATAGCCGCTCCAAACTGAAATAAATCAAGCTCGCGCGCTTCGATGACACAAGAAATATCCTTATCAGTTGAAGTCGATAGAACTGCGCATTCCTCGCTGAAATTATCCGTAGGAGCGCCCGTGCCTTTGTGTATCAAGTAGGTGAAGTTATCCGTACCGACAGAGCTGATTTTAAAACCCGCCGTATTACTGACTTCTCCAGAATCTGTATTCGGAGTAGATCCTGTATTGTCGCTGGAACTAGAAGTTGAAGTTTGTGTAGTATCTGTACCACGACATGAGGCTATTGTTATACTGAGGCAGCAAACAAGCGCATATAAAAAATAAAACTTTTTCATGGATAAGACCCCTTCTTCGATAGCAAATACGTGCTGATTTAATTATACGAAGAAACAGTCTGATTTAAAGCACCAGTCTGTTAAAACTGGCACTTTGTATGAATCAATTGATACGAATTATTCGTTACTTGACCTTGGTTCAGTCTCTGTAGCGCCCATCTTAACCGGGATAACTGGAGCTAGAATTTTCGGTGTTACGAAAACCATCAGCTCCGTTTTGCTGGATTGCTCTGATTGGCCTTTAAATAGAGTTCCCAAAATTGGAAGGTCTTGCAAACCAGGAATCCCATTTTTACTTTTTAATACATCTGATTGGAAAACACCGCCGATGACGATTGTTTGACCCGATTTCACAATGACCTCGGTCCGCATATCACGACTGTTTGTTGATGTATTGCCTGGCTGAGCACCTGTTCTGGAAACATTCAAACGCATACGCACAGTTCCAATGTTTGAAATTTGCGGAGTCACACTGAGACGAACCCCGACATCAGAGAAGGAGTCCGTAAAAGTCGTTCCAGTTGGAGTCACAGTTGAAGTCGTTCCGATTTTAAGCTTGAAAGACTGATTGATAGTCGCCTCTGTATTAGAAACAACGGTCACACGCGGAGAAGATAAAATTTTAATTTTATCTTCTGATTCTTCGAATCGTAAGTTGGCATCTAAATCGCCGAGAACACCCAGCTTACCTAGCCATAAACTAGAGGCAAAACTTCCACTTTGTGACTGTGGATTTGAATAGGATAAGGCAGGACTGATATTTACAGGTTGTGGATCAGCCCACGGATTACCGATGGACGTGCTGACACGTGGAGAGCCATCAAAAGCAACTCCTCGATTAAGCCCCCAGTTTGTACCCATTGTTTTATTGAAAGACTCTCCCGCTTCGACGACACGAGCCTCAACCATCACTTGCTGTGGCTGAATATCCAACACTTGGATCAACGACTCGACTTGCTTTAATTTGCTTTCTGTAGCAGTAACAATCAACATCCCTGTTCGACTATCAGAAACAACTTTTCCCAGCTGGGTGATCGAATTCGACGTCGTACGTCCCGTCTGCCCTGCAGATTCTCTCTCGATCTGATTCGCATCAGCTAAGTACTCACGAATTTTTCTTTCTAAGTCACCAATATCAGCGTAGTTAATAGCAAAGTTTTTAACAATTAAAGGCTCTGCTTGCTCTCGGGAATTTTTCAAATTGATGGCAACTTGATCCTCTATCAACAAACTTTGTGATGTTAAAATACGAAGAACTGTTCCTTGGCGACGATATGTTAATCTAGCTGACTTTAACACCAAGACAAGGGCCTGATCCCAAGGAACTTTTCTGAGCTTAACCGAAACACGCCCCGTTACGTCCGCATCTAAAATTAAGTTAATACCAGATTCTTCGGAGATTAAATTTAAAATATATTTAATATCTATGTCGTTCGCTTCAATCGATATTTTTTTACCGTAGAACTTATTGTTATTAGCGATGTATTCGTCCAAATCACGTGTATTCAAAATACCTAACTTGGATAAGTCTTCGTTAACAGGAATATCTTCTCCGACAGGTGTCCCTGCAATCGAACCGCCTGTTGCCGTAATGACAGAGCCCGAATCGCTTGCTGCTGCTGATGAAGAGGATCCATTTTGACTATCTGCCACAGTTGAGCTCGTAGGCTGAGCCGGAGTATCGCGGATAGGAGCACCTAGAACAACAATTGAATTGCCTTCAGGCTGAATCAAAGGCTCTTTGGCTTGATTTCTCATTTGCAAAACAAAGCGAGCTACATTTGATTTAGCTTTCTGATAAATATCAATACTTCCAATAGATGAATTCATATCTTTGGTCAGTAGTGGTCTTTTAAGCTTTGCTGGAACAGTTGCATTTTCAACTTCGATAATAACCTGATTCGTTTCAGAGTTAATTCGAGTTTTGTAAGTGAGTGGCTGGTCAGCAGTAATCAAAAACGCCCCACCATTTTCGTTGGATTTAAATTCAAGATTTTTGATTTGAGCCAACTCGACAGCTGGAGCTGGTGGAGTAGTCGCCACGGGATTCTCGACAACTGGCGCAGGCGTCTCGGCCACAGCTTCTGCAGGAGTGGGATTTTCAACTGGAGCTACCGGCGTCTCTGCTATGGCAGGTGGTGGTGTTTCTGGCTGGGGCTGATTAGGTGCCGCTTGAGCAATTTCAACAGGCTGATCCATAGGCGACGATTCTTGAGCCATTTCTGGGGCCGGGTTTGGTTCGACGGCTTGTGGTTTATTAACAGATTCCGCTGCGACTTGATTCAGTTCTTGCTCGAGAGTACTTGTTTCATCTGCATTGGCTTGTGATCCAGAACCTTCATCTAAAGATAGATCACCACCTTCATCGGCATTTTGAGCGACTTCGGATGAGCCCGAAGAATCGGCTGAATCTAGGGAAAGATCATCTCCTCCACCCAAGTCAGATTCTCCATCAGCAGAATTACCAATTTCAGTAGTCATTTCATCATCCACAATTTTTTTGTGAGTGGCGCACGAAGAAAACATGAACGTCAAAGCGATCATGAACGATAATATTCTGCGAGTTCCTTTTTGCATCATCCTAAAACTCCTTTTTAGGTCTAATTGATAACTGTACCACCAGGATTCATTCCTGGATTTGCATTCGAACCACCATTTGGTGGAGCCGACGGTTGAATAACACCGCCTGGCACAACTGGTCCGTTCGTACCAGAACCTGCTGGCCCTGTCTGCCCGGGACCGACTGGTGCTGGTCCATTATTATTTCTGTTTGTATTATTTCCAGGATTCTGATTTCCATTCCCGTTATCTGTTCCGCCCCTGAAATTAGCTCGATTGAGCGCTTCGATGACAGCCTGAGGATCAAATGAGTTTCCCGCACTGGAATCATTTGATTCACGAATTCTGGAAACTGATAACTTCAACGTTCTTGGAATTCCTTTTTCAACAACCAACAATTCACCCTCATTAATCTCGGAAATAAGTCCTTCAGAGTTACCAATTCGTTGATTTTTCTTAACGATATGCAAAGTTCCATTTCGATCACGAACCAGAGCCTTGGGAGCTTTAACATCCCAGATGATTCCCAAAACTTGATAATCATTTAATGGCCAGCGACGAATTGCCTCCATTCGACTATCAATAGAATCGATCACTGGATTATTTCGTTGAGGCTCAACATAATACTCCATTTCCAAAATATATCGAGGAGGCATAAATGGATTTCGGTCACCTATTAACATGTCGTTAATGATTTGTTCTTTATTGTCTACAAACTCTGACGCTTTTTCTCCATCCGCAAATAGGCCGGTTGATTTTTGACCATCATCTTCTTTGGTTCCAGGTGCGCCAACATCCACTTGAGGACGATCAGGTCGTTCTCCGACGGATTCAATTTGATCTGCGGCCTTTAATTGCGGTTCAAGGTTCAACTTGGTAATCAACCAAATTGAAAATAAAATACCGACAATGAAAGTTAAAAATTTTGCCATCATTTTACATTCGCCTTTTTCGAGTCCTGCATCGCATACGATGACTGTTTAAAGCCAATGATAGTAGCTGTAAAAATGACATCTTTCGTTCGCATTTTATATTGGCCTCTTTTATCAGATGCCTGCAGCGTAATTTGATCCAACTTGATCAGTTTTTCAGTCAAAGAAGCTTGTTTAATAAAATTAAATATTCCAGAGAAGCTTCCCGTGAACGAGTACTCCAGAGGAACTTGTTCGACGAGTTTGGCATCTTCGAAAGCATTCAAATTTTGACCGGCGTTACCGCGATTATTTTTAGTCGTCTTCAAATTATTTTCATCTGCGAGCTTATCTATGATAATACGTAATTCAGATTCAAGAAACTCAATGGGAATTTTCGACTTCACTTCTTCGTATTTTTTCACCAACAAGCTGACATCAGCTCTCATTTGCTCTTCTTTTTTAAGAATTTTAACTGTTTCAGCTTTTTTGACTGTTTCAGCTTCGATTTGTTGCTTCAAGCTAGTGATTTCAGTATTAAACCTAGAACCATCATCAAAAAACGAATAATAGTAAATTCCTGTAATAATAAATCCAGCAATAGCCACTCGACCCGTGGACAGCTCGGACATTGTCGATAATATTTTATTTAAAACGGGATTACTGACATTCATAATTAGTTAGTCCCCTCATTATCCGATTTGACATCGACCTTAGCTAGTGTGGCTTTCAAATTGAATACTTTCGTAGGTACCTTTAAGGCATCGCTGGCCGTCTTCATTTCAATCGATAAAACGATGACATCCTTTAAAAATGGCAAACTAGAAAGTCGTAAGTTAAACTCATTCACTTCTTTTTCAGAGTCGGCCTCGCCTTTAATTTCGACATTTTGACCTTCTATTTTCAAACTCACCAACCACAGATTTTCAGGTATGATCTGTTGAATCTTCGTTAGCAATTGAACGGTTTGAGTGCGCTCGACCTGAATCATTTGCAAGAAATCAGTTTGGCGATTCAGTCTTTGGCGATCCGCTTCATACTTTTCAATTTCAGCACGAATCGCTTCTTTTTTTTGATTAAAACTTGTCAATTCTTCAAGCTGAGCTTGTAGCTTTTTAACTTCGGCTTCCAAAGCCGGGAGCGAATACCCTTCATAAACAATTAATGAAACAACTCCCACCAACATTACAAAAATATTTCTGACCAGAATTAAAACGGATCCTGTCGATTCTTCGCCGACAGCCGCTTTGTCTGGACTTGTTGCTCCAAATGAATTTAATAAATTTATCCGAATCATGCGTCACCCACTTCTCGTAACGCAAGTCCGAGCGAAATTGAAACAAATGGTGAAATCTGTTCAAGATAATCAGGACTAAATTTTTTATTTCCTGGACGAATCTTAATCATTGGATTCAAAGGCTCAAATGGAGTCTTGAGTGATTCTGCCAGATGATCTACAAGACCATGAGTTAAGCTTGCTCCGCCTGTGTGGAAAAACTTAGAAATATAAAAATCAGGATTTGAAGAGGCATAGAAATCAATACTGTTACGAACCTCTTCAGTCACGTAATCCAGCGCCATATTCATAAATGTTCGGGTGTTTTCAGGCACGTCCGCTTGCTCTGCCTGAGACAGCTTTAAAGACTCGGCTTCCTCAAGTGTTAATCCCATGTTTTTACTGATCTCGTTCGTAAAATGAAATCCCCCAACAGGAATATCACGAGCAAAGATCACTTCACCCTGAAAAACAACAACAAACTGAGTCGATGTTGAACCGAAATTAAACAACCCAACAGGTTCGTTGAATTTACCGTAATTAAACTCAAAAATATTCGCTAAAGCCAAGCAACTGACATCCACAATAGAACATTTTAAATCCGCGTACGCAGCTACTTCGAGGTATTTACTGATTGAATCATTTTGTCCAGCGACAATTAAAATATCAAGCTGATCAGCACTGGATGAGAAAGGCAAAACGTGATGCTCTAAAGTGACTTGTGAAATATCAAATGGCAAGTATTGCTGAGCTTCGTATTTAATTTGATCCTTTAAATTTTTCGGATCTGATTTAGGCATTGTAATTTTTTTGACAATCGCAGTTGTCCCCCACATTCCGATACAAACACCTTTACGGCTGAATTTTCGATCTTTGTGCAGAGTTTTAACAGCTTCACCAATAACAAATGTATCTGTAATATCACCATTAGAAAGGGCCGCTTGAGGAGTTGGAATCGAAGCAAAATTTTCGAGCGTAGCAGTCCCTTTATTCAGCTTTAACTCTGCTATCTTAATGCTACTCGTGCCTAAATCGAGGCCTAAAATTTTCTTTGATGAAAAAAACATAGCTGCAACACTTCCCTGCTCTGGTATATCCCGAGCCAGATTAAATTATCTGTGTGAAGGGCGAGTCCTGTCAAAGAACTGGGATATGAAGTCTAGGAAAAAAATTCACTTTTAATCAAGAGATGGGAAAAACAAATCAATATACCACAAGCCGACAGACTTAAGTCCTAACAAATACATGACGGCAGCGAGCGCGATGAACGGACCGAATGGAATCATCGTTTGCATTTTTGACTGACCTTTGTCTGGGTTGCGGAAAGAAATTGTAAGACCAACAACAGATCCCAAAATAGACGACACTAAAATAATAAATGGAATCGATTTCCATCCAAGGATCGCGCCCAACCAAGCCAACAGTTTAATGTCTCCACCGCCTAATCCCTCTCGGCCAGTAAAAACATAATAAACATACGCAACTAACCACAATACGCCACCGCCGAAAACAAACCCTGCAAACCCATCCCAAAAAGGACGTTCAGGATTGATAGCGGCTCCCAGTAAACCCAAAGACAATCCGGTCAACGTGATCACGTCCGGTAAAATCATATGATCCAAGTCAATGAAACTGGCTGTTACTAATCCAAAAATTAAAATTAAAAGTTCAACAGTCAGCCACGAATTGCCATACTGAATATATGTGACCAAAAATAATAGCGCCATGATGTATTCCACAGCGACATAGCGCAAAGAAAAAGGCGCCTGACAGCTGCGACACTTTCCACGCAAAACAAAATATGAAATGAGTGGAATATTATCGTACCAAGCCACAGGCTTGTGACAACTGACACAAGCACTGTTCGGAATTAAACTTTGTCCAGCTGGATAACGCAAAATTATGACGTTCGCAAAGCTGCCCAGGCAGGCACCCAGCCAAAATATAAAAAAATAATTTATTTCCATGTAATCAAACAATTTCTTTCCTTTTGAAAAATAACGAGGCCAAAATCATCAAAATAGCAATCCAACTGATTGAATGTAAAAAGGCCCATCCCAACTGAGAATATTGTAAATCAGCAGTGATAAAATGGAAATCCTTCCAGTTAAATCTGTAAAACTGTGGAATTAAATAATCCAATCCATTCGATAAAAAAATCAAAGTTTCGTTTTTTAATTTTTCAGAAAAAAATTTCAAATCTGGAATCGAATACGCAATCATCCAATAAGAAATGGTCAAAACCAAACCAAACATGGGGCGAGCCAACGCTCCGGTTAAAAGTCCGAACGAACACAAAACGATCGATTTCAGTAAAATGAAAAAAACGCTGACAACAAGTTGTGGCGCCATCGTCATTTTTTCTAAAAAGAAAAATAAAATTCCACCGAGCACTGTCGCAATAATAAGATTCAGGGCAATCAGACTGCCCAAGTAGCCTACTAACAAATGCCAACGCGGAATGGGACGCGCCAGTAATATCTGAATTGTTTTTCTTTCGATATCACGATGTAAAGCATGTGTGGACAAAAAAGCTGAAACAAAAAAGGTAGTTACTTCAAGTCCTGCCAAACCAAAATCTAAAATCAATCGATGCTGCTCGACAAAGCTCAGTGATCCTAATAGCGAGCTAATAGCTAAATAAATAAAAGCCAGAAAAAGAACAACATGAAAAAATTTAAGACGTAACCATTCTTGTGTATTGATTAAAATTAAACGCATCATACATTATAATCCGCTTCAAATTGGAGTTTAAACGCTCGATAGGCATCCTCAAGAGTCCTAAAATTTGTTTTAAATTCTTCAATAGAGCCACAGTACTTAATTTCACCTTTGTGCACGATGACTAAGTCCTGACAAAGCTCTTCAACATCTTCTAATAAATGACTGCTCATAAGTGTTGTCATTTTTTGGTTGTTTAAATTTTTTAAAATATCTTTAATCAGAATACGTCCATCCGGATCCAGTCCTGACATTGGCTCGTCTAAAATAAGAAATTCGGGTTGTGCCAATAAAGCCTGCGCGATTCCAATTCTTTGCAGCATACCTTTAGAGTAATCGCGTAATTTTTTATCCTTGGCATGAGTCAGTTTGACTTGATCTAAAACCTGCAAAGCACGCTGATTAAAATCGCCACTGGATTTAGATAATGTCCAATGTAAATTTAAAAACTCTACACCCGTTAAAAATTCTTGGAAATAGGGCCTTTCAGGCAGAAAACCTATTTTTTTCTTGGCTTCTAAAATTGAAGAGTCTGAAAAAAATTGAATTTCACCTTGGTCTGGATAAATAAATTCCATCAAACATTTAATGGTCGTAGTCTTTCCTGCGCCATTCGGCCCGATCAAGCCTACGAAGCGACCTTGTGCCACTTGAAAGTGAATATTTTTTAAAACTTCTACGGGTTTTTTATAAAAATCTGTTTTAAAACTTTTCTTTAAATTTTTGACTGTTAACGCGTTCATTTGTTAATGCTCAAATAGGATTTATAAGTTTCTCTGACTGTGTCGTATTGTTTTGCTGTCGCAGGGACCAACGATCCAAAACCCAATACTTCTGAAATATCATGCTTTTCTTTGTGCTCTTCTTGGATATCGATCAACGCCGACATAAATTCATGATTGAAATCAGGGTATTGATTATAAAATGAAGTTCTTACGACCAAGGGATCATTCGGAATCGCTTCACTGACCCACACGACTTGATATTCATTTGATTTTTTTTGTCCAAAACGGGTCCAAGCACCTGTTTTGCCTTTAGCATCGTCAGCGAAAACGGCCACCAAATCCGATTTACCAGTTTCCAACCACTTGATTGATTCAGCATGACTGCCCGTGATGTCCGATGCTGGAATTGTTTTCGGAACCAGTCCATTTTGATTCAAACGCACATAGGGGTACAAAAATCCCGAAGTTGAACCTTCGTCTACAAACGCAATTTTTTTATTTTTAAAATCAGCCAAATTTTTTGTTTTAGCACTTTTCAAAGTAACTAAGGCTGAATAGTAATAGGGCTCAGACCAAGTTTTTTTAAGCAAAACTTTTAACAGAACTGATTTTTCAGATTCAATATAAGTTAATGCCGATAAAAAAGCATAATCGACTTTTTCGGATTTAAGAGCCTCGACAAGTCCTTTATAATCTTTGGATAAATAAATTTTCACAGGCACATTCAATGATTTTTGTAAATACTGACCTAACAATATCGATTGCTTTTTAATAGCTTCTGGTTTCCCGCCAGGCAAAACACCAATAGTGATACCTTGCGGTCGTTGCTGGGCAGATAAATTTCCACCCAACGATAAAATAAACAAACAAGATAAAAGGATGAATGTTTTCATCCTTTTACGATAACGAACTGACCTCAAAACGTCCAGTTTTAGATTTTTCTAGGGCTAGGACAAATGCCTCAGCAGCGTCGCTTTCGGTCAAACAAGGAATACTGTAATCAGTACACGCGCGACGGATCGCAAAACTGGCTTCGATGGCGTGACGACCCGCCGTTGTATTAACAACAAACTGAACTTGGCCGGATCGGATTCGATCCACACAATGAGGCCGTCCTTCGTGAACTTTATTTAAAATTAAACAGTCAAAGCCTTGTGATTTTAAATAATCCGCAGTTCCACGAGTCGCTGAAAATTTATAACCCATTGATTCCAAGTTTTTTAAATAAGGTAACAACGGTTCTTTATCTTTATCGCGTAACGACAAAAAGACTTCTCCCGTTTTCGGCAAAGATAAATTCGTAGAAACAAAAGCTTTCACCAAGGCTTCGGAATAAGTCTGGGCACGTCCCATGGTTTCGCCAGTTGATTTCATTTCAGGGCCTAGGATCGAATCACTTTCGGAAAATTTCTTGAATGGAAAGACAACCCCTTTCACACAGACCTGCGATAGTTTTCTCCAGTCATACTGAGCCAGCTGCTCGTTTGTCATAGATAATCCCAGTTGCGCGTGAATTCCTAAATCAACAAGTGGAATCAGAGTGGCCTTGGCCAAAAAAGGCACCGAGCGAGAACTGCGCGGATTGGCTTCTAAAACAAAAATTTCGTCATTTTTAATAGCTAGTTGCAGATTTAAATGTCCCAAAACACCAATACGGTGTGCGAGGTCGGCACTCATTTTTTCAATCTTTAATAAAGTCTCATTTTTTAATCTCTGCGGAGGAACAACACCCATACTATCGCCGGAATGAACTCCTGCGGCCTCGATATGTTCGATAATTCCACCATTTAAAATCCAATTAGGACCACGAACCAAATCGACATCTACCTCTAAAGCACCTGATAAAAACTGATCCATCAAACAAGGGTTTTTAGAACTGATAAAATCTTTGTGTCGATCAAAATAGGATTCAAGCTCTGTGCGATTTTCGATGACTTCCATTCGTCGTCCGCCCAAAACATAACTGGGGCGACATATCATTGGATAGCCAATTTGACTTTCATTCGCCAAAGCATCTTGAACGCCTCCGACCATTACAGATTTCGGAATAGATAATTTTAATTCATTGCAAATTTCCGAGAATTTTTTACG
>Ga0255180_1000480_pt1 | contig 13481 bp, 12 predicted proteins | sample Atl_Colum_RepB_8_FD_189933 | JGI IMG/M metagenome (GOLD analysis project Ga0255180, IMG submission 189933) | Freshwater microbial communities from Altamaha River, Georgia, United States - Atl_Colum_RepB_8d | ecosystem: Environmental > Aquatic > Freshwater > River | place: USA: Georgia... | reverse complement strand
CGGTGCGGCCGACAGATGATCGGCGTGGGCATGGGTCTCGAGGATCCAGTCCACTTGCAGGCCCAGCTCTTGCACGCGGGCCACCACACGGTCGGCGGAGGCGTGGCCCGTGCGCCCGCTGCGGGCATCGAAATCCAGTACCGGGTCGATGACGGCCGCGTGGCCGCCCGGTCGGTCGTACACGACATGGGTGAAGGTGCCGGTTGCGGCATCGAACAGCGATTCAATGTGAGGTCGGGACTGGGTCATGGACAAGACAGGCGGATGGCGCAATAATACCCCCATGGGTACTAAAACTGTAAGCCTCGACAGCATCCCTGTCAACCCTTCGGGCCACGCCCGGGCACGGATCATGGGGCCCGCATGCTGTTGAGCGTCGTGCTGGGCGCCGTGATCGGCGTGGTCCTGGCTCTCACGGGGGCTGGGGGCGGCATCCTGGCCATGCCCCTGCTGATGCTGGCACTGCACTTGCCGCCCCAGCAGGCCGCACCCGTCAGCCTGATCGCCATCGGTCTGGCCGCCGGGGTGGGCTCCGTGCTGGGCTTGCGAGAGGGCATCGTTCGCTACCGCGCCGCACTGATGATCGGCATCATGGGCATGGTCAGTGCGCCGCTGGGCGTATGGCTTTCGGCTCGTGTGCCTGCTCGCCCCCTGCTGCTGGGCCTCGCGGCCCTGCTGACCTGGGTGGCCTGGCAGCAATGGCGCCAGGCCTCGGGGCCCACATCACGCCCCGACGGGCCGCAGCCGCCTTGCGTGCTGCACCCGCAGGAGGGTCGACTGATCTGGACCTCGCCTTGCGCCCAGGCCCTGGCAGGCACCGGCCTGCTGTCGGGCCTGCTGAGCGGGCTGGCCGGGGTCGGTGGCGGGTTCATCATCATCCCCTCGCTCGCCCGCAACACCGATCTCGACTGGCGGCAGATCCAGGCCACGGCCCTGTCCGTGATCGCCCTGGTGGCCCTCAGTGGCGTCAGCGCGGCCGCAATCCAGGGCCATGTGCCGCTCCAGAACGCCGGGCCCTTCGCCCTGGGCACGCTGGCCAGCCTGCTGCTGACGCGTCGATGGGCCCAGCGGCTCCCGGTCACCCCCCTGCGGCGCACCTTCGCTGCCTTGTGCGCGGTGTCTGCGGGCCTGCTCGTCTTTCGGGGGCTGGGCTGGCTCTGACCCTGCCGGCCGCCGGGTGCATATCCAAGCTTGGATTCCTTCGTTCCATCGCCAGGATCAGCGGCCTAGCATGAATCCATCTTCACTCGATGGACTGTCCCCTCATGCAACGCCCACCCGCGCTCCCCCTGGCTCGCCGTCGCTCGGTCTGGCTGACCTTGCTGGCCACGGGCTGGTTGTCTCTGGCCCCTGTGGTCGCCCAGGCCCGAGACATCACCTTGCTCAATGTGTCCTACGACCCGACGCGCGAGTTCTACCAGGACTTCAACACCGCTTTTGCTCAACACTGGAAGGCCCGCACGGGTGACGACATCACGGTCCGCGCCTCTCACGGAGGCTCGGGCAAGCAGGCGCGTTCGGTGATCGACGGCCTGGAAGCGGACGTGGTCACCCTGGCCCTGGCCCACGACATCGACGCCATCGCTGCCCGTGGACTGATCGCCAGCACCTGGCAGGGCCGCTTGAAGGGCAACAGCGCGCCCTACACGTCCACCATCGTGTTCCTGGTGCGCAAGGGCAACCCGCGTCACATCCGCAACTGGGACGACCTCGTCAAACCTGGGGTGGCCGTGATCACGCCCAACCCGAAGACGTCCGGCGGGGCCCGCTGGAACTACCTGGCCGCGTACGCGTTTGAACTCCAGCGCAGCCGCGGGGACCACGCCCGGGCCCGCGCCTTCGTCCAGCGCCTGTTCCAGAACGTGCCCGTGCTCGATTCCGGCGCCCGGGGATCGACCGTGACCTTTGCCGAACGCGGTCAGGGCGACGTGCTGCTGGCCTGGGAAAACGAGGCCCACCTGAGCCTCAAGGAATTCGGCAGCGACCGTTTCGAGATCGTCTACCCCCCACTCAGCGTCCACGCCGAGCCGCCCGTGGCCGTGGTCGATCGGGTGGTCGACAAACGGGGCACCCGGGCGGTGGCCCAGGCCTACCTGGAGTACCTGTACTCGCCCACCGGACAGGAGCTGGCGGCCCGCCACTTTTACCGGCCGACCGACCCGCAGGTGGTCAGACGCCACGCCGCGCGGTTTCCTGCCATGAAGCTGGTCAAGGTCGATGAGGTTTTCGGGGGCTGGGCCCAGGCCCAGAAGACCCACTTTGCCGACGGCGGCGTGTTCGATCAGATCTTCACCCGCCGATGAGACACCGTCCGGGCTGAGCGACAATCCGCGCCGTCGCTCCACCCCACCTGACGTGTACCCATGTCCGACTTCACCCCCGTCACCAGCCTCATCGGTGGCCTGTTCATCGGCGCTTCGGCCGTGTGGCTGCTGGCCGCCCTCGGCCGCCTGGCCGGCATCTCCAACATGTTGCATGCCCTGCTCGACCGCCAGCGCTGGGCCGAGGGCCGCCAGGCCCTGTGGCGCCCGGCCTTCCTGCTGGGCCTGATCGGCGGCACCACCGCATGGTTCCTGTGGACGGGTGCGCCGGTCACCGAGCGCCCGCCCCTGCCCCCGCTGTGGCTGGTGGCCGGGGGCCTGCTGGTGGGCTATGGCACCTCGATGGGTAACGGCTGCACCTCGGGGCATGGCGTGTGTGGGCTGGGGCGTCGCTCCCTGCGATCGCTGGTGGCCACGCTCGTGTTCATGACCACGGGCGTGCTCACCGTGTTCGTGGTGCGGCACGTGATCGGGGGCGCCGCATGAGTGCGACTGCCCCCTCGCCCTCGACCCAGGGCGCCTCGCCGGTTCTGGCCACGGTGCTTGCAGCCGTCGCTGGCGTGCTGTTCGGGCTGGGGCTGGCCATCGCGGGCATGACCGACCCGGCCAAGGTGCTGGCCTTTCTGGACGTGGCCGGCGCCTGGGACCCGAGCCTGGCCTTCGTGATGGGCGGCGCCGTCGGGGTCACCTTGCTGGGCTTTCCGCTGGTGCTGCGCCGGTCGCAGCCCGCGTGCGCCCGGCGCTTCCACCTTCCCACGGTCACCGCCATCGATCGCCGGCTGGTGCTGGGCTCGGCAGTGTTCGGCATCGGCTGGGGCCTGACCGGCTACTGCCCCGGACCGGCACTGGCCACCGTGCTGAGCGCCAACGTGGAAGTGCTGTGGTTCCTGCCCGCCCTGCTGGCGGGTGGCCTCATCGAACGGTGGGTGAGCCGGCGCTGAGCCCCCGCCTCACTTGGGGGTGCCGTTGGCGGCCGGTCCGCGGGCCTTCTTGCGGGCCACGGGCTTGGCGCGCCCCTGCTCCAGCGCCTGCTTGTGCTGCAAGCGACGCCGGATGTCCTCCGAGTCCAGCCACAGGTCGGACCCCTTGACGATGCGGTCGATCTCGGCGACCGACAGGAAGGGCGTGCAGATGCGCGTCATGACCGTCTCGAACCAGGCATTCACCGCCGTGACCTGAGCCTGCTGCTCGTTGCCCTTGCCCGAAAAGATGCCCGAGTACTGGTGGAACATCAGCTGGCAATTGTCGTGAACCACCAGCTCGTCGCCTGACAGAAAGATCAAGGCCGCCATCGAATACGCCCGGGCCTCCAGAATGGTCACCACCCGGGCCGATGAGGCGCGCACATTGTTGATGATCTGCAGCCCGGTGTTGAAGTCGCCGCCCGGCGAGTTGATGTGCAACAGGATCAGATCGGTTTCGGTCGCGTTGCGCAGCGTGTAGAACAGCTCGGTGTAGAGCTGTGGCTCCTGGATCTCGCCGCACAGGTAGTAGGCGACCTGCCGCACCGGCAGTTGCTCTTCATATCGGATCAGGCCCCGGAAGGGCTGAACCTCGGTGGCCAGGGTTTCGTCGGGGTCGGACCCGGCGCGCGGACGCAGCATGCCATCTCCTGTGATCTGAGCGGCCATTATGCGATCACGCGCCGCTGCCCCCACCGTCACTTCATGATCTGGATCATGTCCCTTCGCAATGGCCTGCCGACGATCCCTCGACCGCGCTGCGCCCTCGGACACAATGACCGGATGCGTTTCCTCAAGGCTGCCCCGGCCCCCCTGCTTGCCGACATCACGCGGCGTCGCATGCTGGCGGCCACGGCCAGCGCCTGCGCCACCGGGGGGGCCTGGCGATCGGCCACATCGGCGACCACACAGCCCGCACCGGGCGTGCCGGTGCTGGTCTACCACCGCTTCGGCCTGCAGGTCACCGACAGCATGACCGTGCGCACCGCACGCCTGCGCGAGCACATTGACGTGCTGCGCGGCGAGGGCTGCCAGATCGTGTCGCTGCACGACGTGGTGGCCTGGCACCGGGGCGACATTCCCGACCTGCCACCCCGGCCGGTCGCGCTCAGCATCGACGACGGTCACCGCTCGGTGGCCGACGAGGCGGCCCCGTGGCTGCAGGGCACCGGCTGGCCGATCACCCTGTTCATCTACCCGTCGGCCATCTCCAACGCCCGCTACGCCATGACCTGGGACACCCTGCGGGCCCTGCAGTCGCAAGGCCCCTGGCAGATCGAATCGCACACCTGGTGGCACCCCCATTTCGCGCGGGAACGCCGTCAGCGCAGTGCGGCCGACTTCGAACGCTTTGCCACGGCCCAACTCACGCGCTCACGCGACGAGCTCACACGGCGCAGCGGCCGGCCGGTCAGCCTGCTGGCATGGCCCTTCGGCGTGAGCGATGCGGGCGTCCAGGCCCTGGCGGCGCGCTGTGGGTACCGGGCTGCCTTCGGCCTGGGCGGACGGGCCTGCCGGGGCATCGACCCGGTCATGGACCTGCCCCGCCACCTGATGGTCGATGCGGTTTCGGGCGCCACCCTGGCCGCCTGGCTGCGCGCCGCCCACAACCCACACCCGCACACCACCGACCGATGACGCTCGCCCGCTCGACCGACACCCAGACACGCTGGCCCCGGGCAATGGCCCGCACGCTGCTGTGGCTGGCGGCCCTGCCCCTGGCCACCCCCGCTTTGGCGCTGGAACTGCGCGTCCTGGCCACCGATACCCGTGCGGTCATCCCCCACGCCCAGGTCGTGGTCGATGGCACCCCGAGCCACACCGACGCACAAGGGCGGCTGATCGTGCCCACGCCCAGCGCGTCACCCACCGGACGGATCGTGACTGCCCGGGCTCCGGGCTACCGCCGCGTCCGCCTGGACCTGCCCCGCGACACGGGCGCCCCGGTCGACATCGCCCTGTCCCCCATCACCCCCAAGGCTCTGTACCTGACCGCCCGCGGGCTGGGGCACAGCGGCCTGCGCAACGACGCCCTGGCCCTGCTGGACCGCACCGAACTCAACGCCCTGGTGATCGACATCCGCAGCGACAACGGCCTCACCCCGCACCGCAGCGCAGCACTGGTGGCGGCCGGGCTGAGCGCAGCCAAGCCCACCGTCAACGAGCTCCCGACCGTCCTGGCCGACCTGCAGCGACGGAGCCACTACCTGATCGGTCGCATCGTCGTCTTCAAGGACGACGCCCAGGCCCGGGCCCACCCCGAGCGCGCCGTGCGCGACCGCCAAGGCAAAGTCTGGACCGACCGCGAGGGACTGCGCTGGGTAGACCCTTCGCGCCCCGATAGCGGCCAGCTCGCGACCGCGCTGGCCGTCGAGGCCGCGCAGATGGGGTTCGACGAAATCCAGTTCGATTACGTGCGCTTCCCCGACGCCCGCGGCCTGCGTTTCGCCGCCGGCCAGACCTCGGACGACCGGGTGGCGGCCATCGCCGCCTTTCTCGACCGGGCACGCACCCGGCTGGCCCCGTACAACGTGGCCGTGTCGGCCGACATCTTCGGCTACGTCTGCTGGAACCCAGGTGACACCGACATCGGGCAGCAACTCGAAGCACTGGCCGGTCGGGTCGATCACCTCTCGCCCATGCTCTACCCCTCGGGCTTCACCTGGGGCATTCCGGGCCATCGCGACCCGGTCGCGGCGCCCGGCGACATCGTCGATCACAGCCTGCGCGAAGCGCTGCGCCGCACCGGCCAGCCCGGCGTGCGCTGGCGCCCCTGGCTGCAGGCCTTTCGCGACTACGCCTTCGATCGCCGTGCCTTCGGTGCCACCGAGATCCGCGCCCAAATCGACGCGGCGGAGCGGGCCGGCACGAACGGCTGGATGCTGTGGAACGCCCGCAACCGCTACACCGACGCCGGCCTCAAAGCCGAAGCGCCGTTGAAGCCGAGCGCCCCGCCATGAACCAGCACCGCCGCGACTGGCTGGGCTGCACCCTCGCCGGGGCCCTGGGCACCTTGTGGGGCCCCGCCTCCGCCATGACCTCGCCGCTGGATCCGGCCCGGGCCGACAGTCCCTGGCCGGCCTTCCACACGGCCCCGCTGGAGGCGGCCCTGCGGGCCCAGATCGAGGCCCAGGCCCTGCCCGGTGTCGTGGTGCTGGTGGGGGACGCCGGTGGCGTGCGCTGGCGCTGGGCGGCCGGTGAGCGCGCGCGCCGGCCGGCCCCCGAGCCCATGACCGCCGACACGGTGTTCGACCTGGCCTCGCTCACCAAGGTGGTGGCCACCACCACGGCCGTGCTGCAACTGATCGAGCGCGGGGCCCTGCGGGCCGACGACCCCGTGGCCCGCCACTGGTCCGCCTTCGCCCAGGCGGGCAAGCACAACGTCACCGTCGCCCAGGTGCTCGCGCACAGCAGCGGCCTGCCCGCCGGGTGGCCGGATCGGCGTCGCCCGCGTTCGGCCGCCGCCCTGTGGCACGCACTGGCGTCGATGGCCTTGCGTCAGCCCCCGGGCCAGACGCGCGAGTACAGCGACCTGGGCTTCCTGGCCCTGGGGCGTGTCGTCGAGCACGTCAGCGGGCTCACGCTCGACACCTACACCCGCCGCCACATCACCAACCCGTTGGGCCTGCAGGACACAGGCTTTGCCCCCGACCGGCGGCACGCCAGCCGCATCGCCCCCACCGAGGTGCTGGGCGATGGCCACCTGCTGCGGGGTCAGGCCCACGACCCGTTGGCCCGCACGCTCGGGGGCGTGGCCGGTCACGCGGGCCTGTTCGGTACGGCCGACGACCTGGGCCGCTTTGCCCGCTCGCTGCTGGGCCTGCCGGACGTGCCCGCCCTCCTCCAGCCCGACACGGTGCGCGGCCTGCTGGTGCCCCAGCCCCCCGTGGCCACGGCCCCGTGGCGCGGAGCCGGCTGGCTGCTGCAGCCCCCCCTGACCCCCACACGCGACGACCTGCTGCCCACCGGCACGCTGCACCACACCGGCTACACCGGCACCGCCCTGTGGATCGATGTGCTGCAGCAGCGCTACATCGTGCTGCTGAGCCACCGCGTCCACCCCGATGGCCGGGGAGACGCCCGCCCGGCCCGCCGCCAGGTGGCTGCCCTGCTGTCGAGCACGGGCCCGACGCGGCCACCGGGCGCATGGGCCCAGGCCCTCGGCCCCACAGTCATGCCCCCCCGTCCGGCGCCCGCACCGGCCGACGGCCCCCGGGTGCTCACCGGCATCGACCGCTGGCGAGAACGCAACTTTGCCGAACTCCAGGGCCAGCGCGTGGGCCTGGTCACGCACCTCGCCGCCGTCGACCGACAAGGCTGGCGCACGCTCGACCGCCTGCGCTGGGCGCCCGGCGTGCACCTGCGCCGCATCTTCACGCCCGAACACGGGCTGTTTCGCGACATCGACGGGCCGGTGGCTTCGGGCACCGAACCGGGCTCCGGCCTGCCCCTGGTCAGCCTGTACGGCGCCCAGCGCCAGCCTACACCCGCGCAACTGGCCGATCTCGACGCCATCGTCGTCGACCTGCAGGATGTGGGCGTGCGCTTCTTCACCTACATCGCCACCCTCGGTCTGGTGCTGGACGCGGCACGGCCTCGGCAGCTGCCCGTGTTCGTCATCGACCGACCCAATCCCCTGGGCGGGGTCCGCATCGGCGGCCCGGTGCTCGAACCGCAGCGCCGCTCGTTCACCGGACCGGCCAGCCTGGCCATGGTGCACGGCATGACGTTTGGCGAGATCGCCCTCTGGCTGGCCCAGGATCTGCGAGAACGCACCGGCTCTGCACCACCCGTGCACGTCCTTGACATGCAGGGCTGGCAACGGGCCTGGACCTTCGCGCAGACCGGACTGGACTGGGTGCCCCCCTCCCCCAACCTGCGCACCCTTCAGGCCCTGGCGCTCTACCCGGGCACCGCCTGGGTGGAGGGCACTCCGGTGAGCGTGGGTCGGGGCACGCCCGAGCCCTTCGAGCGCGTAGGGGCGCCCTGGATCGACGGCCACCGGCTCGCCGACGACCTGAACGCTCGACACCTGGCGGGCCTGCACTTCGAGCCCCTGCGCTTTCAACCGACCTTCGGCCCCGGCCAGGGGCAGGACTGCGGCGGCGTGCGCATTGTGGCCCGCGCGCCGGCCGAGGTCGATGCCTGCGCTTTCGGACTGCACCTGGTCGACAGCCTGTGGCGCGGGTGGCCCCAGGCCTTCCCCATCGACCGCACGCTCGACCTGATCGGCGACCGCGCCACCGTCGACGCCCTCAAAGCCCGCACGCCCCCGGGCGACATCATCGCCCGCTGGTCGCAGGACCAGGCGGATTTCCGGGCGCGCCGCGCCAGCACCCTGCGCTATCCTGAACCCGCGCCCGCCACCTGACACCGTTCCATCTGACGCACATCACAGACAAGCGGGCCCCGACACGGTGAAATCACGTCCGGGCGCCTCGAACCCACCCCTCACTGACCTGGAAGGACCCCACCATGACCCCGAACGTTGGAACCATCGACCGCATCGCCCGCATCGGCGGCGGCGCCGCCCTCATTGCCCTGGCCGCCACCGGCACCGTGGGCGTGTGGGGCTACATCGGCATCGTGCCCGTGCTGACCGGCCTTTTCCGCTTCTGCCCGGCCTACCCGCTGCTGGGCATCAACACCTGCAGCATGAAGTAAGCTTGGCGGGATGTTCCCCGCCCTGGTCAAACTGTTCATCGCCGCCGTCTGCGTCGTCGTGGCCGTGCTGCTGTGGCGCGGCTGGCAGGACCGCAAGGCCAGCCCGGCGTGGCCCTCGGTCGAGGGCACCATCCTGCAATCCGACGTGCGCCAGGAGCACCCCGACCCGCTCGGCGAGCTCTCCGGCAACGGTTGGCTGCTCATGGTCCGCTACCGCTATGAGGTGGGCGGGCAGGTCTACGAAGGCAACCGCGTGCGGGCCCTGCCTGAACGCTTCTTCGACGAGGCCTCGGCCCGCGCTGCGCTCCTACCCTATCCGGTCGGCGCCCGCGTGAAGGTCCATCACGACCCGGTGGCGCCCGCCTCCAGCGTGTTGCAACCCGGCTGATCAACCGACGGCCTCATGGCCGCGCTCAGGTTCGCCAGGGCTTCAGCACTCAACACCCCCAGGGGCGCCGACACCACGGCGCCCTCCTCCCCCGCCACCAGCGCATCTTGCATGGACACCTGCTGCGCCAATACCGCCACATCGGCCTGCGACGCATCGCCCCCCAGCGCCTGACGCTGGCGCACCCGCTCGGCCAGCACCTCGTGCGGCGCATGGCAATGCACCCATTGCCAGGGCACGCCGCGCTCGCCAGCCAGGGCGCGGAACCGATCGCGGTGCGTGCGCCGCAGAAAGGTCGCATCGACGACCACGACCTGGCCCGCGTCCAGCAGGCGCCCGGCCTCCTGGGCCAGGGCCTCGTACACCCGGTCGACCTGCTCCGGCGCGTACCGGGGCGCCGCCGGGGACTGGGGCACACGGTCGCGCCAGACATCCGAGCGCAAACGTACCGCGTCCAGGCGCTCGACGATCTGCTGGCTGGCCGTCGTCTTGCCGCTGCCCGACAAGCCGTGCATGAGCACCAGCCCCCGCGCAGCCGGGGCCATGCAGGCCCTCACCACGCCGAGGTAGGCGGCCGAGCGCGGGTCGCCAGCCGGCATCAGGCGCGCGATCTTGTAGCGCACCATGGCCCGATAGGCCAGGTAGTACCTCAGCACCGCCAGCCCGCCGAAGTCGCCCGTGCGGTCCAGGTAGCGCTGGCGCACGCGGCTGGCCACTCTGTGTGCGCCCCGCACGATCAGGTCCATCAACAGAAAGGCCAGGTCGTTCATGACGTCGATGCGGCGCAGGCGCGCGTCGAACTCCAGCGCGTCGAACAGCGTCACCCGCCCCTCGAACACACACAGGTTCTCAAGGTGAAGGTCGCCATGGCCGTCGCGCACGCGCCCAACCTGCTGGCGCGCCTGCATGACGGGCAGCAGCCGCACCTCCTCGGCCCGGCTCCACTCGCCATACCGACGCAGGAGCTCGCGCTCGTCGGCCCCGATCGAGGGCTTGGAGGCTCCCATCAGCTGCTCCACCTGCTGCAGGTTCTCGGCCACGAAGGCCAGCATCTCGTGCGGTCCGGCCAGCTCGGTCGCCTGGACCACCTCGGCCCGCTCGTGTGCGTCCACCACCGCATCGGCCAGTGCGTCGGCCAGCACCGCATCCAGACGCCCGGCCTGCCACAGCTCATCCAGCCGGGCACCGGGCGGAAAGCGCCGCATGCACACCACCCCTTCGCGCACCCCCGGTCCGGCAGGCTCATCCTCGGGCCAGGGCTCCAGGGCTGGCGCCGTGTCCGTGCCCGTCAACGCGCACAGGCCCACGTACAGACGGGGTGCAAAGCGACGGTTCAGCCGCAGTTCGGCCAGGCCGTCCTCCCAGCGCCGCTCGGCCCCCTCGAAATCCAGAAAGCCCAGGTTCACCGGCTTGCGCAGCTTGTAGGCATGCAGCGGCGTCAGCAACAGCCACGAAATGTGGGTCTGGACGACCTGCACCGGCCCACCCTCGCGCGCCTGCAACCAGGCGGCCAGGGCATCGATCGTGGTGGACGTCACCCCCATGGGCCGGCCTCGGTTCAGCCGCCCCGCATCAGCGAATCGAGCGTGAGGTCATAGGCCGGGCCGAAGGTCTCCAGAAAGTAGCGCACCTCGGGCAGCATGTGTTCGTGCAACTTGGCCTCGATCTGCTGGGCCGCCTGCTCGAACTCGCGGTTGCCGTAGCGCAACTCGGCCTTGCACTTGAGCCAGGCGGCCAGTCGATCGGCCGCCTTGACCAGCGCCACGTCGTCCTCGGGCCAATGGCCATGATCGAACACCGCCTGCAAGCTGGCCTGCAGGCCCTCAGGCAGCAGCGTCAGCATCTCGCGGCTCACCTCGTCTTCAAGGTGGGCCGTGGCCTGGCGCATGGCCGGAGAATACTTCACCGGCGTGGGCAGATCGCCCGTGATGGCTTCGGTGGCGTCGTGGAACAAGGCCCGCGTCGCCACCGCATTAGGGTCGATCTGTCCGCCGAACACATCGCGACGGATCACCGCCAGCGCGTGCGCCAGCACCGCCACTTCCCAACTGTGCTGCGCCACATCCTCCTCGACCGCGTTGCGCATGAGACCCCAGCGCTTGATGAAGCGAAGGCGGGACAAATGCGCATAGAAGGGGCTGTGTGGTGCAGACATGCCGAGGGCCGTTGGGTATCGTCTTCTGGGGCCGGCACCGCGTGTCGACCCCGCCGCCGGCAAGCATAACCCCGAGCCGGAATCGAACGATCGTTCGCTGACGCCGCTATGGCCCCCATTGAAAATTCCACCACCAAAAAATCAGGCAGGTGGCTACAGTGAAGGTCGATTCCACCCCCGCACAAGGAGAAGACCATGTCAGAAGCAAAGTGTCCCTTCGCCGGCCACGGCCACAAGCACACGACGGCAGGCGCACCGGGCAACGCCCGATGGTGGCCCAACCAGCTGAACCTGCGCATCCTGCACCAGCACTCGCCGCGCTCCAACCCGATGGGTGAGCAGTTCGACTACGCCAAGGAATTCAAGAGCCTGGACCTGCACGCCGTGGTCAAGGACCTGCACGCCCTGATGACCGACTCGCAGGCCTGGTGGCCGGCCGACTGGGGCCACTACGGCGGCCTGATGATCCGCATGGCCTGGCATGCCGCCGGCACCTACCGCATCCACGACGGCCGCGGCGGCGCCGGCACGGGCGCACAACGCTTTGCCCCGCTCAACAGCTGGCCCGACAACGGCAACCTCGACAAGGCCCGCCGCCTGCTGTGGCCCATCAAGAAGAAGTACGGCCGCAAGCTCTCCTGGGCCGACCTCATGATCCTGGCCGGCAACGTCGCCCTCGAATCCATGGGCTTCAAGACCTTCGGCTTCGCGGGCGGTCGCGCCGACATCTGGGAGCCCGAAGAAGACATTTACTGGGGCCCCGAAGCCGAGTGGCTGGCCACCAGCGACAAGCCCAACAGCCGCTACAGCGGCGACCGCCAGCTGGCCAACCCCCTGGCTGCCGTGCAGATGGGCCTCATCTACGTCAACCCGGAAGGGCCGGACGGCAACCCCGATCCGGTGGCCTCGGGCCGCGACGTGCGTGAAACCTTCGGTCGCATGGCCATGAACGACGAAGAAACCGTGGCCCTGGTGGCCGGCGGCCACACCTTCGGCAAGGCCCACGGCGCCGGTGACCCCAAGCTGGTGGGCCCGGAGCCAGAAGCCGCCCCGCTCGAAGCCATGGGCTTCGGCTGGATCAACGAGTTCGGCAGCGGCAAGGGCGTGCACACCACCACCAGCGGCATCGAAGGCGCCTGGAAGCCCAACCCCACGCAGTGGGACAACGGCTACTTCGACATGCTCTTTGGCTACGAATGGGAACTCACCAAGAGCCCGGCCGGCGCCCACCAGTGGACACCCAAGAACTGCAAGCCCGAGCACCTGATCCCGGACGCGCACGACCCGAGCAAGAAGCACCCGCCGATGATGACCACGGCCGACCTGTCGCTGCGCTTCGACCCGGCTTACGAAAAGATCTCGCGGCGCTTCCACCAGGACCCGCAGGCCTTCGCCGACGCCTTCGCCCGCGCCTGGTTCAAGCTGACGCACCGCGACATGGGCCCGGTGGCCCGCTATCTCGGCCCACTGGTGCCCACCGAAACCCTGATCTGGCAGGACCCCATCCCGGCGGTCGACCACCCGCTGGTCAACGACGCCGATGTGGCCGCCCTCAAAGCCAAGATCCTGGCCACGGGACTGAGCACGTCCGAGCTCGTGAGCGTGGCCTGGTCATCGGCGGCCACCTTCCGCGGCAGCGACAAGCGGGGGGGCGCCAACGGTGCGCGCATCCGTCTGGCACCGCAGAAGGACTGGGAGGCCCACCAGCCGGCCCAGCTGGCCAAGGTGCTTGCCGCCCTGGAAGCCATCCAGAAGGACTTCAACGCAGCCCAGACCGACGGCAAGAAGGTGTCGCTGGCCGACCTGATCGTGCTGGCAGGCGGTGCCGCCGTTGAAGCCGCCGCCCGCAAGTCGGGCCATGACGTGACCGTGCCCTTCACCCCGGGCCGCATGGACGCCTCGCAGGACCAGACCGACGTCGAATCGTTCGCCGTGCTCGAACCCAAGGCCGACGGCTTCCGCAACTACGCACGCAGCGGTTACCCCGTGGC
>Ga0255180_1000478_pt1 | contig 13490 bp, 11 predicted proteins | sample Atl_Colum_RepB_8_FD_189933 | JGI IMG/M metagenome (GOLD analysis project Ga0255180, IMG submission 189933) | Freshwater microbial communities from Altamaha River, Georgia, United States - Atl_Colum_RepB_8d | ecosystem: Environmental > Aquatic > Freshwater > River | place: USA: Georgia... | reverse complement strand
TGCGGCCAATGTTTGGCGAACTTCTGCTTCGGACATTGTTAGTCCTTTTAATGCGATGGCCACTTCGCTGTCGTCACGGTTTTTTGCACGATTCAATAAAATCGAAGAAATATCCCCACCGCCAACCACGAAGGAATAGCCACTAAAACTTTGATCGATAGCACCGACAGTTAAGCCCAGTACTGAACCCAATGAAATACCCGAAAGAGTCAATCGAGTTGTATCAACTTCGGGAAGTGATTCCAGAATATTTTTAAGCATATGAGTATCTAAAGTTAACTGTGCTAAATTTAATTTAAACTCGTTCAAATCAGCCGTTAAAAATTGTTTGGTCGGTGATGTTCGTTCACCATAATACGGCATATGAATCACTGCAAAAATTGCATGACTGTTCAACAGCCCAGCGGTCATTAATTGCGAAGCTTTTTCGATCACTTCGACTTCATTTAAAATATGATGCAAGAAAATGCTGGTAGGAAATTTATATTCACAATAGCGTTGATAATTATAAGGAATATATATTCTGGCCACGACAGTGTTGGAAGGATCATTTCCTTCACGTTGGATCAAACTTTTGAATCGAACAGTTAATTCGCGGACTTCCCCCAAGACGGGAATTCCTACTTTTTTCTCGGTCACATGATATTTCAGTGTGCCGTTTTCGGACTGGATAAATTCATTCAGCTTTTGATAAATCAAACTTTGAAATTGCATCGATTGTTCTAAGGAAGTTTCATTTTTATCTAATTTCAGCAAACTTAATCCAGATTGGATTTGTTCGGCTGTCGACAGGGCCGTCGATAATGGCTGGATCGTCGCAGTCTTGTTTTGCGCCAGGGCCTGAGTTCCTAAAAGTGTGACAAATAAGCTGTTGAATATGATTTTTTTCATACTCATTTCAATTTCAAGACTTGTGCTGGATGGTTACGGCTATATCTGTTTAGATCTTTGTAAAAAGGGCTTTTGGAACGCCTATGTTTGTCAGCTGTCTAATCGATCGACAGTGTTCTCAAAATAATACATTTTAACGTGGCCATTAAATTGAAACAACTGGCTCGATACGGAGAATATATGGCATTGAAACGTTTTGTACCCTATGTGCTTTCGACATCTATTATATTTGGTCAATTGGCGGCATTCGCTCAAACAACAGGTCTGAATGCTCAAATTCAAAATACCTTGTCGCAAAAGACTTTGTTAAAAGCGGGTTCGAATGTTTTCGAAACTCAGGATTTGATCAAGTTTTATCAATCCAGAAATTTTGAACCTGTATGGATTGTGAATGGTCAGCCAACGGCGTATGTCGAAGCTTTTCGCCAATTGGTGCAAAAGCTTTCTCTGAAACATGGTTTAATCGAAAGTGATTATTGGAATTCCGAAGTCGACGCTTATTTAAAAGGGCTTAATGAATCGAATTCATTGGCGACAGAAGTTTTATTGACACAATTACTCGTTAAATTAGGATCTCATCTATCAGACGGACGCATCGAGCCCACGACACTAGATAATGATATTCGTTTTAAAAAGCGAACTTTTAAAGATCACGCTGTATTGGCCCAAGCCGTTTCTGGTCAGCCATCGGCGATGTCAGATATTGTTGAATCATTAGCTCCCAAACATATTTATTATAAAAACACTTTGGAAATTTTAGCTCAGCTGAATTCGGTTAAACAACAAGGTGGATTTAAAACCGTTAAAAATCCAAAAGTGACAATAAAATTAAACTCGAAACATCCAGTTGTGCCAGCTTTGCGTCAACGAGTGATTCAGCATGGTTATGTTTTGACTGGACAGGGTGATACTTATGATGCCGAACTTTCTGCGGCGATCCAAGAAATTCAAAAAGAAAATGGTTTCTTAGTGAATGCGGATTTATTACCGGACTCGGGTGCTTGGAATGTTTTAACAGCCAGTCTGGACAGTCGCTTGCAACAAACTCTGGCGACGTTGGAAAAATTGCGTTGGTTACCGAAAACTTTGGAACCCAATATGATTTTTGTGAACACAAATGCAACTGAATTAAAAATCTATGAAAATAATCAAGTGATCAAAGAAATGAAAACGATCAATGGGCGTGCGATTCGTCGAACTCCTATGATGCAGACTTGGTTAACACAAGTTATCTTAAATCCTAAGTGGACAGCAACGGACAGTGTGATTATTCAGGATAAGTTGCCAGAAATCATCAAAGATGTAAATTATCTGAAAAAAATTCGTATGCGTATTATCAGCAAAGCGACAGGACAAGAAGTAGATCCTGCGACTCTGGATTGGAAACGCGATGCTCGAACGATTGCTAAACGCCATGACTTTGTGATGGATCCAGGTCCTAAAAATGCTTTAGGTGTTTATAAATTTCCTATGTCTTCGGAATACGGCAGTTATGGTTCAAACCCGGATGCGATCTTTATGCATTTTACGGATGATCCTTCGTTGTTTGAAAAGACTTCGCGCCATTTAAGTTCAGGATGTATTCGTTTATCTGAAGCAAAATGGTTTGCCGAGTATTTGTTAAAAAATAATTCTCAATACACCCCAGCTTACATTGATTCGGTGATTTCAAAGGGAACAGTCGACGAAGTTTTTCAAACAGATATTTACGTGCGATTGCCGCAAAATGAATTTCGTGCTGTTTACACAGTTCCTTTGACGGTTGAAAAAACAGCTTCTGGTCGAGCGCGCTTTATGAAAGACGTTTATTTGCAAGATCGTCGTATTTTGAATCAAGTTTTATCCAATGAAATTCGTACAGACAAATTTCAATCAACAGTCGTGGCAAGCACCGTGGGAACATTGTTAGTTTCCGGCGAATTAGGATCCAGTCAGTATTCGGGTCAAGTCTTGGCTGCCAAATGCGAAGAACCACAAGCTGTCGTGAATGCAAAAACTTCGATGCGCCAACTGGTACGTCGTTGTCAAACTCCGGTGAAGTTAAGCTTGAATGAAGCGAAAAATATCGAAGCTGGTTCTTATATTGTTGGTTTTGAAAATTCGATTTACCCAGGTTTTGTGGAAATCAAAACGGGCGAGACAACGCAAATTCAGTTGCAAAAAATTGTAATTCCATCGCAATTTGCCAAAGAATCAGCTGTGAAGGTTTATCGTGATTTCGGATCCTTGATCGAGCAAAAGAAAGTTTATTTCGAAGAGTTTTACGCAGGAAAGAATTTATTCCGTCAAACGATTCGTTCCTATGGTGATCTGTCAGTTGCGGGAATGGGCGAGGCGGATGCGGTAGCCAGTGCTTCGTACAGTTACTGTTCGGAAATGAATATGAATACGGTAGCCCCTGTTCGTGATATTCGTGAACATGCCTTGTTTGTTTGTGAATCGATTAATGCAGCTCAGTCGATGATGGATTTAGCAGATATGTATCGCTTTAACTCAAACGGAACTTATCAAGAAGCGGTCGTTGATTATCCAGGCGATATTTTTCCAAAACGTTACTTACGTACTTTAGTTTCAGCTCCGATCAAGGCGGGTGATTTTGTATCTGTCATGCCAGGTGTTTACCGTATTTCAGGTGATAGCGGAAAAAATGAAGCCCGTGCGAATGTCATGAAGGTTGCTGAAAATTATCCGAACACGCAGCGTGTTTTTGCGAAAAGCCGTTTATCCAGCGTTAACAACACTGAAATTTCGGAAGCCGATGTGGCAGACAAGGTTGATGGTGCATCAACGGATGTAGGTGTTTCAACTGGAGGCGCTTCGAAATGTGCCACGGCTTCGGTTTGGAGAACAGAGCAGCGGTCTTATTGTACACAGGAATCACAAGAAGGTTGTGCCAAGTCTTCGGTTCTGTGTGAAGAAATAAAGCTCGATTTGCGATTTAGAAAATAGTACCATAAGGTAATGACCATCCAATTCAATTTGTTAATCGGCTCGGCCATACTGATGATATCTGTGTGGCCGATGTTATTAAGTGCTCAAACATCCAAAGTTCGACTGAGCTCGTTGCAATCACAGATTCAATCTTGTGGTGTCGAGGTTGAAAAGTTGAACGAAATTAAAACCTTTGATCAAATCTATAAAGGAATTTCTAAATATACGATGTTGTCTGAAAAAATCGTTTATCGTGAGTTAGTCTATAAATTTAAAAATGAACGTCGTAAGCTCAAAGTCATCAATAATGAAATCGAGATTTATAAAATCGGTGATGAGGATCGACATTACAAGATGCCTATCGAGCCGCGTCAAAAATCAAAGACAGTTCGTGCCGCTATAAGTCAGTACATCTTGAATATGAAGATTGAAAGTGATTGGGAAAAGATCACCGAAGAGCGAGTGGGTGGCCTTCAGGTAGAATTTGTTCGAGATAATGGCAACATGTCTCAGCTGAGCTTAAAATTTTCAAAAGCCGACTCTAAGTTGGAATGTTTGATTGTTAATCAATCAGAGATTTGCCTTTGCAATAAATAAAGACTTGCCGAGATTTTGATTGCCCTTATACTGATATAAGTACTTAAAAAGTTTTGTTTATTTGGTAAAACCGATAAATATTTAAAGTCAGTTAAAGAGTGGTTATCATGTCAGAAACATTAGTGAATTCTAAAAAAAGAAGTTTTGATTTCAAAATTGCAGGCGTGTCCTATAAAATCAAAACATCGCATGATGAAAAAACTGTTCAGGAACTTGTTGAATTGGTGAATTCAAGAGTTTCCGAAGCGATGAAAGTCACAAAAAATGGATCCTTTCAAAATGCGGCTGTCCTAGCAGCATTAAATATTGCAGAAGAAATGCTCCTTTTTAAAAAACGTGCCTACTCCGAATTAGATCAGCTTGAAAACAAAGCTCTGAAACTGTCCGAAGATATTGAGCAATCCAAATTAAACAAAATTACTTGGAGCTAAATCGGTTGCGATTTTAGATTTGAGGTTGTTTTGTTTTCGAAAAAAGAATTTCGAACTTTTGTAAAGTCTGAACTGGCAAAAATGTCCCCAGTTCAGTTTCAAAAGGCATCGCAAAATATTTTTCAAAATTTACAACACATTCTATCAGCTCAAGAAGGAGTTTGGGGTGCTTTTCAGCCATTGCCGGATGAGCCGTCATTGGATTGGAGTCAGCTAAGAACCGGGTTTATTGATTGGGCATATCCAGTTGTGAACGGTTCAACGCTGATTTTCAAAAAGACATCGACTCGATTTTTAAAGACGAACTGGGGAATCAACGAACCCGTGGATGGACAGACGGCGGTCATTCAGGAAATGAATGGCATCATCGTACCAGGTCTGGCCTTTCATCATCAGGGATATCGTTTAGGACGCGGTAAAGGGTTTTATGATCAAAATTTTAACGAATTTCATAAAACACGAATTGGATTATGTTTTGATTTTGCTTTTTCAGAAAAAGTTCCATTTGAAAGTCATGATTTGAAAATGGACTACGTTATTACTGAAAAACAAATTTATAAAATTAAATAATATTAAACCTGAAGTTCGCAGGCAGGATATGCAGATGATGTATATGCAGATAGGAGAAGGAAAATGGAATTGATTATTGCAGTTATCATAGGCTTACTATTAGGAGCCTTCGCAATGTTTGCTTTCAAAAGAATCAAAGAGCAAAACACAAAGAAAACAGCTCAAAGTGAAGCTCAAAAAATTATTGCGAAAGCTCAATCTGAATCAGCAAAATTGAAAAAAGATTCGGAAATGAAAGCCAAAGATTTCGAAACAAAAGCGCGTAAAAATGCTGAAACTGAAATCAACAAACAAAAAGCGCAGCTCAAAAACAAAGAATCACAGTTGGAACGTCGTCTTAAGGAAATTGAAGATCAGCACAAGCAAAGAAATGACGAAAATGATAAATTAGCAACGCAGTTAAAAGACCGCGCTGAACGGATCACTATTTCTGAAAACAGACTCAAAGAAGCCGAAAAAGCAGCTCAGGATCAAATTTTATTTTTACAAAAGAAACTTGAAAATGTCGCGGGCATGTCACACGAACAAGCCAAGCGCGAGTTGTTCCAAGTGATGGAAGAAACTGCTAAAAAAGAAGCGGCTCAAAGAATTTCTGTGATCGAAGAAGAAGCTCACAAAGAAGCCGATAAAAAATCAAAAGCTATTATTTCTCGTGCATTGGCGCGTTTTGCTTCGGAATACACAACGGAACGAACTGTTTCGGTGATGAGTTTAACTTCTGATGAAATGAAAGGTAAAATTATCGGTCGTGAAGGCCGTAATATCCGAACACTTGAAGCACTTTGTGGTGTCGATTTGATTGTGGATGATACACCTGAAACAATTGTTATTTCTGGTTTTGATCCGGTTCGACGTGAGTTAGCCAGACGTACAATTGATAAATTGATGGAAGACGGTCGTGTTCATCCAGCGCGTATCGAAGAAGTCGTAGAAAAACAAAAAATTGAACTCCAAAAATCCATGAAAGAAGAAGGCGATAAGGCCATTGTTGAAGTAGGTGTAACAGGTTTACATAACGAACTTGTGAAAATGATTGGTGCGTTGAAATATCGCAGTACGCATGCGCAAAATGCTTTGAATCACTCTATGGAAGTTTCGCATATTGCGGCGTTAATCGCAGCCGAGCTTGGTTATAATGTTAAAATCGCAAAACGTGCCGGATTGTTGCACGATATCGGTTTAGCAGCAGATCACACCTTCGAAGGAAATCACGCTGTTGTCGGCGCTGATTTAGCTAAAAAATTTGGTGAAAGCGAAGAAATTTGTCACGCGATTGCAGCTCATCATGACGATGATAAGCACACTTCTATCTTGGCGTGGATTATTCATTCGGCCAACATTTTATCAAATTCTCGTCCGGGGGCTCGTCGTCCACAAATGGATAACTTTGTGAATCGTTTAAAGGATTTAGAAAGTGTTTCAAATTCATTTGATGGTGTTATTAAATCAGTGGCTGTTCAAGCGGGTCGTGAAGTTCGCGTTTTAGTTGAAAGCGCTAAAGTCACAGACGATCAATCGTCAATGCTTGCTCGTGATATTTTGAAAAAAATCGAGCGTGAGTTGCCGCATGTAGGTTCTGTTAAAGTGACTGTCGTCAGAGAAACACGTTCAGTTGAAATTGCACGCTAAGGATTAAGATATGTCTTTTTTAGACCCACAAGAACAACTTGAACGAATTAAGTTTGGAGCCGTGGATTTTATTTCTGAAGCTGATTTTTTAAAGAAACTTAAAAAAAGCAAAGAAACTAATAAACCACTCAGAATTAAACTGGGGGCAGATCCAAATCGTCCCGATATTCATTTGGGCCATACAGTTGTTATTAATAAGCTGAAGGTTTTGCAAGATCTGGGTCATCATATTCAATTTCTAATTGGTGATTTTACAGCGTTGATCGGGGATCCTACGGGAAAAAACACGACACGTCCTATTTTATCCCGCGAAGAAATCGAAGAAAATGCCAAAAGTTATGCTCAGCAAATTTTTAAAATTTTAGATCCAGACAAAACTGAAATTGTTTACAATTCGTCGTGGTTATTAAAAATGACTTCGATTGATTTTATAAAATTATCAGCGCAATACACAGTGGCTCGAATGTTAGAGCGTGATGATTTTACGAATCGTTATAAATCCGGAACTCCTATTTCTTTGCACGAATTTTTGTATCCGCTTTGCCAAGGTTATGATTCAGTCGCCCTTCGTTCTGATTTGGAACTCGGCGGAACAGATCAAAAATTTAATTTATTGGTCGGTCGTGATTTGCAGTCTTCTTATGGTCAAGAACAGCAATGTATTTTGACGATGCCGATCCTAGAAGGGCTTGATGGCGTCCATAAAATGTCTAAGTCCTTAGACAATTATATTGGCGTCAATGAAAGTCCTAAAGACATCTTTGGTAAAACAATGCGTGTGTCGGATGATTTAATGTTTCGTTGGTATGAATTATTAACGGATTTAAAGCCTTCTGAAGTTCAGTCCTTAAAAACTGAAGTCGAGCAAAAGAAAAAACATCCACGCGAAGTGAAAGTTCAATTAGCCAAATTTTTAGTGGCGCGTTTTCATTCGCAATCAGCGGCCCAAGCGGCCGAAGATGAATTCAATCGAATCTTTGTAGATAAAGGTCTGCCAGATCAGATCGCGGAATTTAAAACGACAGCTCAAGAAATTGGTTTGGTTCAGTTGATGACCTTAACGGGTTTAACCGAATCCAATGGCGAGGCGACGCGCTTGATTACAGGCGGCGGTGTCAGTATTGATCAACAGAAAATTTCAGATACAAAACTGAAACTGGCATTAAAGTCCGGCCAAAATTTGATTATCAAGGCTGGTAAGAAAAAGTTTATTAAAGTAGTGGTACAATAATGGAAACGAATCATAAAATTAAATTTATGCCGATGAATATCGAGGTGCCAGTTGACCCCGATAAAACATTACTGCAAATCGCTCAGGAACATAACATTAAAATTAAATCGATTTGCAATGGAACACCGTCTTGTTCCGAATGTCGAATTAAAATTACCGAAGGTGATCACTGCGTTCCGAAACCGACGCGTGCGGAATTAAATTTAATTGGAACCAGTTATTATATTGATGGTCGCAGACTCAGCTGTCAGGTGCGCTGTTTTGGTTCGATCACTGTGGATATGACTGAACAGTTAAATAAAGTTGATTCACAAAAGAAAATTAAAGGCGTTAAAGTTAAAGATCAAAAAGACATTCATGCTAAACAAGACACATTGATTTTAGTGGATGAACAAAAAACGAATGAACAAAAAAACAATAATGAACAAAAAAAATAACGAACAAAAGGTCAAGGAGTAACTATGAACTTATCTGTTTATGAACAATCGATTCCACAATTTATGAATGAACTAAATGCTTTGAAAGGCATTTTGGCAAAAACTAAAGCATGGTCTGAAGCAAAAAAAATGGATGTGAATGTTTTCTGGGGAATGCGTTTGGCGCCCGATATGTTTCCTTTAGGAAAGCAAATTCAAATCGTCTGTGATGGTGCAAAGGCATTTGCGGGTCGCTTAACTTCAAAACCAGCTCCCGTTTTCGAAGATAAAGAGCAAACTTACGAAGAATTTATCGCTCGTATTAATAATACAATGTCTTACTTAGAAACGATCAAACCAGAAGACTTTGCTGGTTATGAAAATAAAAATATCGAATTTCCATGGTATCCAGGTATGTACTTGATGGGTAAAGACTACGTCATTCAGCACGCCATCCCTAATTTCTATTTTCACTTAACAACAACTTACGCGATCCTTCGTTCAAATGGTGTTGATTTAGGTAAAATGGATTTCTTGGGTCAGCAAAATTGGAAAAAGAAATAATGAAATTTCTTGTTTTAACAGCAGTGCTTGTGATGACTTCGGTATCACAAGCAGCCGTGTTGAATTGTTTTTTGAAAAAAAATCTGTCGCATGAAAGCGATGTTCGCGTTCAAACGGAAGCGATTGGGAAAAAGGTTTTTCTTTTTGAAACTGATACCGTCAGAAGCTATATCACTGAAAAAGATAATAAAAATTTCGAAATCGAAGCGTTTTTGAAATCGCAGGAAATGCGCATTTACAGTTCTGGTCAAATTATCGATAAACCATTAATGTTATCTACTTGGTCACGCGACGAGATGCTAGATATCTATTGCCAACAAAATTAAGTTCATTTTGAAACACATTTTGTGTGTTTTTGATGAAATTGTTAAGGAAAAGTTAAGATTATCCTAGAAAGAGCCGATAAACTGTTAAGAAATTATTCAGTTTAAGGGGTTTGATTCCGTGTCTCATTTGAAGATCTTTTTCATATTTGTCATTTCATTCATTATGTTAGCGTGCAGCGCTAACAAAGAGGGAAGTGCGCCCAGTGAATCCGCGCCAACGGCTCCTGAAGAATCTCCAACGACCGAACTCAAGTTAGAAACAGCTTTGCAAAACTTTTTAGTGAATTCAGAACATGAACTAACTGCAGATGGCGGTGTTCCTCCTTATGTTTTTGAAATCACTCAAGGCTCGGGTGTTTTAGTTCCGGTATTAACAACTGCGGTTTATACTGCACCGGCTGTTCCTGGGCAGGTCGTTATCAAATTAACGGATGCCGCCGGTACAGAAGTTTCGACAACCTATAATATTTATTCATTGTTACAGATAACTCCGCAAACTCTGACACTGTCTCCTTCGGGCACAACAAATGTTGTCGGTACCGGAGGCCTTCCTCCGTATTTATATTCCCTGGTCAGTGGTGGGGGTATCTTGAATGATGCCACCGGTGCTTATACAGCGCCTTCAGTTGCGGGAACAGTTATTTTGCGAGTCGTTGATTCGATCGGTCAGTCGGCAGATGCGACCATCAATGTGGTTGATGCGGTTCCCACGATTTCAATCATATCAGATCAATCTGTGAACGAAGACGAAATATTGAACGTGTCATTTACAATTAACGATGTCGATTCTGTTTTAGACTGTGCGACATCAGTCACGGCGGCATCGACGCAGTTATCAATAATTCCACTCAGCGCCATTCAGTTTTCAGGCACGGCTCCCAACTGCACAGCCACCATTTCGCCAGCCGCTCAGCAAAATGGCGCTGTGAATTTAACATTCACAGTCACAGATGGTTCTTCTTTGGCTCAAGAAAGTTTTTTAGTCACAGTCAATCCTGTGAACGATGCTCCTGTTTTATCTGCGATTTCGAATCAAATTCTGAAATCAGACAGCTCTTTAGTGATCAATTACAATTTAACAGATGTGGATGGCGTGTTGGATTGTGTTTCCAGTGTCACAATATCTTCTTCGAATTCAGCTGTTTTGCCGTTAGCTGATATTGTTAAATCGGGCTCGGCACCAAACTGTACAATTACCATTACACCCAGTCTGAATGTGGCAGGTCTTTCCACAATAGGTGTTTCTGCATCAGATGGGTTTTTAAGTGATTCAAAATCATTCACAACAACTGTGGTGAATGTCACTTCTATTGGTTTGTCTCCTTCAAGTTTAAATTTAGCAGTCGCTGGAAATACGCAGTTGCAAGCAACGGCTTATTATTCGGATGCGTCTTCTGGTTTGGTAACGACAAATACAAATGCGTCTTGGGCTTCGTCGAATGCAGCAGTCGCCACGGTGAATAATTCGACGACAAAAGGTTTGGTTTCAGGTGTGGCTAGTGGATCTGCAAATATCAGTTTAAGTTACAAAGGATTATCACAAAGTATTTCTGCAACTGTTTATGCAGTCAATGGTGTGACCTTGTCTACGGGATCAGTGACGGGCGGTATCGGTGCCCAAACCACAGTGGCCGCAACAGCGCAAACTGCGACCTACAGTTTCGACGTTAGTTCGTCGGCAATCTGGAGCAGTTCAAATCCCGCGGTCGCGACGGTCAGTTCGAATGGAGTGATTCAATTTATTTCAGCTGGCAGTGCAGTTGTGACAGCTAGCTATGCAGGTTACTCGGCGAACGTGAATGTCACTGTGCAATCAAAGTCGCTTGTCAGCCTGGCGATTGCAATGGCGGGTGGTGGGACAAGTGTTCCTGTGAACGGTATGAAAAATTTAATTGTGACCGGAACGTATTCCGATGCCACCACCGAAGTATTAACAAATACAGCAGTGTGGTCTTCGTCCAATAATTCTGTGTTATCCATTTCAAATACTTTGCCGACAATCGGTAAAGTAACAGGTTTATCTGCTGGAATCAGCACTGTTTCTGCTGTCATAGGTTCGGTGACAGGAACTTTGGTTGTGACTGTGAATGCAGTCACGTTATCATCGATTGCAATAACTCCGAACACAGCTTTGGTGGCTTCAGGAGCGACTTATAATTTACGTGCGACGGGAACCTATTCAGATGCGTCATCGGCAGATATTACAGAACTTGTGACGTGGTCTTCATCAAATACAACAGCCGCTACAGTCAGTAACGTGGCGGGTTCTAAGGGGCTTGCTACGACTCCAACTTTTACTGGTTATCGTTCGACAAATTTATCCGCAACTTTATCAGGTGTGACGGGAACAACAGTTTTTGGAGTCAACGGTGCTACGATTAATTCGATTGTTGTGACTCCTGTTATCAGTCTGACTGTGAATCAAATATATAATTTAAAAGCCTATGGTAATTTATCAGATGGCGGAGTTATTGATTTGACTGATTTTGCAATTTGGTCGTCGTCTAATATTTCCAACGTTTCAGTCAGCAATGCTTTGGGATCCAAAGGGGCTGTGACGGGTGTTGCCGCAGGAACATCCACAGTGACCGCTGCGTTTAATGGTGTGAATGGCAGTCGTGTTGTAACAGTCGCTGCCACCAGCAGCGTCAGTGAAATCGGAGTTGGTTTAACAGGTGCTTATTATACATGGACAGGTGGGCCACCACCAGCCAGTGCGTTTTTGCCAGCTAATAAAAAAGGTGAGCGCATCGATCAGAAAATCAATTTTGCATGGGCATCGGGAAATGCGCCGATGGGTGTGGGTGATCAGTTTTCTGTTCGTTGGACAGGATTTTATAAAGCGACATCTGCAACAAATTACTTTTGTACAAACTCGGACGATGGAGTTCGTGTTTGGATCAATGGCACGCTTGTTATTAATAATTGGACAGAACACGGTCCGATGTGGGATTGCACGGCCAATATTCCTTTGGTTGTGGGTACTAAATACAGTGTTGTGATTGAATACTATGAAAATGGCGGCGGATCCGAAGCTCACTTAACGCGATCTTCTGTCAGTGCAGCAGATGCGCAAAGTACAACAACGCGCGCGATCCCTCAGATTGATTTGTATCCTAATTAATTTTTCAAGCGGTCGAGTCAATCAGCCGTTTTCTTAAAGTCCGTTTATTTAATAGAAGATCCATGACTAACCAATTTTGAAGCTCATCGCGCAAAGATGAAATATTGTTTTGGATTCCATGAATAATTTGTGTCAGGGGTCGTTGACGCCAAAAAGATTCTTTTAGCGGAGTTCCTTTTTGTGTGCCACAAGCGGATCGGGGAATCAGTCCCGTCAAAGAACGAATCCAAGATAAATAATGCTTTTTGCGCTGAAACCGCACTGTGATCAGGATTTGATGATGTGTCAGTTTCAGTTGGAGGATCCGAATTTTGAATTTTCGTGACAACTGCTGAACTAATTTTTGGACGTCTTTGGTATTCAGTCGGGTATTGAAATCATTTTTCTTGGTCAGAATAATCTGAAGAGGATCTGAACATGAAAGCGGTCGCGCCATCCTAGCGTGACTGTTTTGTAATAAACTTCCACCAAAAGAACTTCCGTGTTGCCCCTGGCGACTTTGATTTCGCTGACGAGGGTTTTCAGTTTGACCAGCTTGGTGATTAGCTTTCATGTTCATCTTTCACTACATAAGTCAGTTTCGTCAATTTTTTTTATCAAAAATGAGCGATGTCATTTAAAACTAGACTTTATTACTAAAATCCACAATCTTTTTTTAAAAAATGTGGATAATTACACCGTCAGTCGTAATTTCAGTTTTTCGGCCGCTGTATAAATCTGTTTTTTCTTGGCTTTGTCCATTTTCTCGGCAGTTTTAACCATCATAGACATGCGATGATT
>Ga0255180_1000474_pt1 | contig 13564 bp, 9 predicted proteins | sample Atl_Colum_RepB_8_FD_189933 | JGI IMG/M metagenome (GOLD analysis project Ga0255180, IMG submission 189933) | Freshwater microbial communities from Altamaha River, Georgia, United States - Atl_Colum_RepB_8d | ecosystem: Environmental > Aquatic > Freshwater > River | place: USA: Georgia | collected... | reverse complement strand
TTCTATCAAGGGTTTCTGGTACTTTTCCAAGCTGGCTGCGTTTAATTGAGAGCCAATACCTACGATTTCAGCAGCTTCGCCGACAACCCAGGGGCAGGTGTATAGCTGATTTTTGGCGTCAATCATGAGGTAACTTTTACCAGCTCCACAGTGGTTTTGAACCCGTTGTTGGTCGTCTAAAAGCTTAAAATAATGATCAAATTGTTTAATTTGGCGAAGGCCTGCTTCACCGTTTTCTTGATAGGCCAAACGGGCCACAGCGGCCATTTGTTGGATGTATTTTTGATTAATCGTTTGATTCTGTCCTAAATAATTAAAATTAAACTCCATCCAATCTGGATTCAGTGATTTAAAAAATTGGTAACAACTGACAACATCTAAATTATTTTCAGAAATAACAGCGCTGATGCCCAGTGACCCTAAATGGGATTTAATTTTATTCAATTGTTGAATTCCGTTCAGGGTCTGATCGGTGGATTTTCCGTTGGCCGCTTTTGTGGGTCTGGCCTGATCATTGATGGTTGCGGGGCCGTCTAAACTGACAGTGATGTGCAGTTTCATGGTGGCCAATAAATCGCGAACGGTATCCGTAATCACAGTCGCGTTGGTGATTAGGCTAAAAACAGGAATAAAGTTTTTGTTTTTTTGTAAACCGACGACATAATCATAAATCAGCTTGATGCCCTCTGGGTACAAAAGCGGTTCACCACCGACAAAGCTGATTGTAAATTTTTGCCCGTCTTTTAATTGATCAATAAAATATTTGAGCTGAGGCAAGGTTTTTTCGACTGAAATTTTGGCGACCGGATCGCCGTAAGTGCCATCGCCGCCGGCGGCACAATAAGTACATTTCAAATTACAAACCTGGGTGACGTTGATAGTTACACTGCGAACGCCAAAGGAAATATTCCCAGACCGTCGTTGAAAATCATTTTCTTGGTTCCAGTTTTGGATTTGATCTTGAGCTTCCGATTCAGATTTGATCAAATTTGTTGGTATATCTGACCGAGACATATCTATCGATGTCATTTGAGCGAAAGCTTCTTCAGACAGCTCGGCGACTTCTAATTGAGTCGTATGGAAACCAACAATATGACTGGCGACAGAAGCAGAGCCTTCATCTGGTGTCATTTTTACTGCGACAACGTTTTTATAGCGTCGAATTTCCATATACTTATTTGTAGCAAAATGAGAGCCAGATCGCTAGGGCTTTCCATTTTCAAGACTCGACTAGAACTCAAACTGGTTGCAGTCTGAAACAACACCCATAAGAATAATTTTATGCAAGTGAAGTTTTGGGGGGTTAGGGGATCTTTGCCTTCGGCCGCAGGTGTCGAAAAAAATCTCGAACATATTGAAATGGTCCTAAAGAATTTTTTGCGAACAGGCGCGCGCAGCGAGGCTGATGTGTCTGCATTCGTAAAAAACACTCCTCTTCCTGAAATTGTAGGTTACGGTCAAAACACGACTTGCGTCGAGGTCAAATCAGGTCGCAATCAATTGATTATCGATGGTGGCAGTGGGATTAAAACATACAATGATTATTTATCCCAGCACAACCGTGATCAAAAAGTTCATCATATCTTGATGACACATTTTCATTACGATCACATTATGGGGCTGACCTTTTTTACTCCTCATTTTCTGGCTGATCATGAAGTCCATTATTATGCTGTGCAGTCGAATTACTCTGGTCACATCCAGGATTTGTTCAAAAAGCCATTATTTCCTGTCGAGTATCAACATTTAAAAGCAAAAATTCATTTTCACGAAATCATGCCTTACAAGTCACAGGTGATTAATGGATTGAAGGTGACGCCTTTTCAGCTGGACCATCCAGATGAGTGTTATGGATTTCGTATTGAAAATAACGGGAAGGTCTACGCACATGCCGTCGACCATGAATCGGATCGCATTGCGCCGAACGAATTGGGCCAAGATGTCGGACTGTTTTTAGATGCCGATTTACTTTATTTTGATGCACAATATTTAGAATCCGAAATGAGTGATAAAAGAGGATGGGGACATGGAACTTTTCATCGTGCTTTTGAAGTTTGCAGTCATTATCGCGTCAAACAAGTTGTTTTGGCTCATCATGATCCTAGCTATGGGACGAAGGATATTCAAAAACTGGCTGAAGCCGGACAAAACTATTTCCAAGAAATAGCTCGATCAAAAAATATTGAAAAATTAAAGTGGTGTTTTTCTTACGACGGGCAATTCGTCCAGTTATAACCTGGCTCTAAGACTATAATCTGTCTAAATTTGTTTAGAAATTGAATGAACAGGCCGACCCGAGATCTGTAAAGGAACCACTTTATGGGATTAGGCTATTCAAAACACAAGAAGCACCAAGATAATGAAAGTTTTTGGACGTCGTATTCAGATTTATTTCTAGGATTATCATCCATCTTTTTAATGTTGTATGTCGTAGCCAGTTTGCGCACAGGAACCGATGGCTTAAAAAACAGCTTGGAAAATAAAAAACTGAAAACTGAAATTATGGATTTAAGAAATCAAATTTCTACGTACGAGGCCATCAAAGAAGATTATATGAAAAATCAAGCCTCTCAGTCAGAAATGAGTGAGTATAACGAGCTGATGGATAAGCTGACTTTATTACAAGACGAGGCTAAGACAGAAAAAGAAAAATTATTGCAGGCTTCAAAAGAAAACGAACAAAAAGAAAAAGCCTTGAATAAATATCAGCAAATGGTTCGTAACGTAATGAATGCTTCTAAATTTGCTAAGGTGAAAGTCACAAATCGAAATGCAGTGATCGCAGACCGTGAAAGCACGATTGATACTCAAGAACATGAAATTAAAAACAAAAATCAAAAGATTTCACAGCTCAGCCAAGATATTTCTTCAATGGAAAACCAGATTTCTGTTAAAGAAAATCAAATTGCACAAGCACAGCAACAGCTGACTGCCAAAATGAACGAGCTGAAGACGGCTTTTAAAAAACAAAAGCTGACGCAAAAGGCGTATCAAGAAAAGTTGAAGAAATTGAAGCAAAATTCAGATATGGAAATCACAGCTTTGAGCCAACAAAAATCTGAAACAGAAAGAAACTTAAGCTCTGTTCAGATGCAGCTGGCAGGCGCTCAGCAGGATTTACAAATGACGCAAAATCAATTGTCACAAACTCAAGGCGAGCTGGATAAAAAAGGCGCCGAAGTGGGACAGTTGAATCAAAAATTGGGACAAATTGGAGCTGAAAACGCGCAGAAAATCGCCGCTCTTAAAGGGGCCTTTGAACGTGAGCGGGCAGCGGATCGGGCGGCCTTTGAAGGTGAGCTGAATAAACAAAAGAATTTGTCAGCGGGACAAATTGCGGCCAAAGAAGCTCAGTTTAAAAATGCGATGGCCGCTAAAGAAAGAAAATTGGCGGGTGAAATTTCTCAGTTGGCGGGGGAGCTCAAAGACACTCAAGGAAAGTTAGCGCAAGCAAATGCAGAACTTGAGGCGCGTAAAACAATTGCACGTGAAATTAAAAATGGTTTTGCAAAAGCAGGAATTCGTGCGGATATCGATATGGAATCCGGAGATGTTTTATTGGATTTTGGACAAAATTATTTTGACAGCGACTCGGCTAATTTAAAGCCAACAATGAAATCGATTTTACAAAAAGCGATGCCAGCGTATACACAAGCCCTTTTTGGAAATCAAAAAGTAGCGAATCAAATTACGGCAGTCGAAGTTGTTGGTTTTGCTTCGCCGACGTATAAAGGTAAATTTATTGATCCTAAGTCGACTTCGAAACAAGACATCGAAGCCTTGGCGTACAATATGGATCTGAGTTATAAGCGTGCCAAATCAATTTTTAATTATATCTTAGACGAAAGTGAAATGTCTTTTGTTCACAGACAGCAAATGGTTTCCAATTTAAAGGTTTCTGGTCGAAGTTTCCTCGAGCTGATGAAAAATGATCGCTCGGTCGCTTCAGCGGAAGACTATTGCAGCAAACACGATTGTAAAAAAGCACAACGTGTTGTTATTAAATTTAGCTTAAATAAAAAATAAGAGGTGATTATGTCAGATCAATTAACTCAAGTCATGATTCGGAATTTTATTAACTACCTTCCTTATGCAATGGCAGGCATTTTTGCTGTCGCAGTTGTTTTAAGATGGGCTATTTATTACACAGTCCGCCGTCATGAATGGTTTGCTCGTGAATTTGAAAAGCGCGTTTATAAATACTTGGATCAGCAGAATCACCAAACTGAAAATTCAGTATCATTTTATGTTTTATCTAAAAAATTACTAGAAAAAACATTTTATGAAACATTTGCCGTTCGCGACCGCAAAGTCAGTGATAACGTGGATCATGTGATGACTTTCTCGGACCGTGTTTTCTTTATCAAACAAGGTTGTGCTTGGTTTGTGAAATTTACTTTAAAACAAATCAAACATTTAAAGTGGTCTAAAGAAAGTCCTAAATTACATACTATTACTCGTTCCACGTTGAACCATAACCCATGTTTTAACAAAGTTTTTGGAATTTTTCCTTTAGGCGCGGTGAATGATTTGGTTTCTATTTTGCCGGGTTTATTTGTGGTTGCAGGTATTTTGGGTACATTCTTAGGTATCAAAGGCGGATTGGTTCAACTCGGTGGGATGGATTTAACAGATGTTGAAGCCAGCAAAAATATTATGGATAGCTTTTTACATGAAATCGGATTTGCCATGGCATCTTCGATTGTGGGTATTGCTTTTTCATTAACATTGCATTTGGTCAATACTTCATTATCACCAGACCGTGTTTATACCGCCCTCGTTGATCGTTTTGAAAGTACTTTAGATTTATTATGGTACCGATCAGATAATAATTTTCTGCCTGAAAAAATTGAAAATTTTAATGAAAATCGTGATCCAGCTGAGGCCTTAGCCGAAGAAGCTTTGCAGCTGGAGTTCACTAAATCACAAAAGGGTCTTGCGCAAAAATCTGCGTAATGATGAGAAATGGCCGACACCAAAAAGGTTTATAAAGTCATTCTAAATCACAATGGTCAGAGCAAAACTCATTATTGCTCTGAGTCGGAATGTACTGTCGGCCGTCTGCCAAGCGCCAGTTTGCAAATTGATGAGCCTAATATTTCTCGTCAACATCTGAAAATATTTTTAGACGAGATGCGTGGTATGGTTGTGCAAGACTTGGGTTCTTCGCATGGTACCTTTTTAAATGGTAAAAAATTAGATCCTTTGGCTTTGTATCAGATTCACGCTCAGGACGCGATTGGTTTTAATGGAACGACCGCGCAGCTTAAAATCGAGCTTGTCGAAGTCGAAGAAAATTTATTCAATCAACAAGAAAAACAAGAGCAAGAAGTGCAAAGTGAATCAATTAAAGTTGAAATTTCAGGAATTCCTATTTCAGAAAGTGAATTGAAATTTGATTTTAAAAAAGCGGGCTTGTCGATGCCCAAATTCAGAAACGCACAGGAGTATTCCCAGGCAATTATTAAAGAAGCTGAATTTTTAAAGCATTCCATTCTGAAGAATGCGGATTTACAAAAAAATAAAATTCTGGCCGAAACCAAAAAAGAGTCTGTCCAATTGGCGCAAGCTTCGTATGAAGAATATCGCATTAAAATTGATGCCTTGCTTGAGCAAACAAAAAAAGAAACTGAACGAATTCGCAATGAAACAGAAAATTACATCGTTCAACAAAAAATCAAGGCTACTCGTGAAGTTAAAGAATTGTGGGATTCGGCTGAGGGCGAAGTTCAAGCATTTCGCAACGATGTTCGAGAATCTGTTGAAGCCGAAGCGACTAATAAAAAAGATTTAGAGCTTGAGAAATTTAAAGTAGAGCAACTGCAAATCAAAGAAAAAATTCTACGAGATCTGGATGAGTCCGTTCAAGAACGATTGGTTGAAGAGCGCCTGACTCATCAACGCAATGTCGGTTTACAGCAGAAAGAACTGGCCGAGCTTTTCAAAGAAACACAACGCCAGCTTGAAAAGTTGCGTCAGAAAACTGAAAAGGTCATTGAATCTCGCAAACGCAAAGCCCAAGAAGAAATTGAGCTTTTGCGCACCGAAGGCAGTCAGAAAATGCATACCGAGCTTCAGATGCACAAAGAAAATATTGAAGCCGAAAGTCAACGCCGTATGGAAATGGAGTTGGAAAATTTAAAGAATAAAATGATCCAAGAACGCGCAGAAATGATTTCGGCTGCTGAAGAAGAAATTAATGAGAAATATCATAAATTCCAAACTCAAACACGCAACGAAACTGTTGAGCATCAAAAAAAACTGAGCGATTTAAAATCAGCTTTTGATCAAATCAGCCAGGACTATCAGCAAATTCAAGATTCTTACCTTAAATCAAAGAACTTGAAAATAGAACTCGAAGAAAAAATTGATGAGCTGAGTTTGAGCAAGAACAATCTGGCGAATCAAATTGATCTGCTATCAAAAAAAGAAGTTCAACTGAAGCAAGAATGTACTTCTATGCAAGAACATTTAGATAATTTCACAGCAAAACGAAATACGATCGTCGAGCAAGAAAAACAGTCCCGACAAAATTTCGAGCAGCTCAGTCAGAAAAGTAAAGACCTTCTGACTCGAATCGAAGTCTCAGAGCGTGAGCTTGAAGGATTAGATGAAAAGTTAGCTACTGAAAAAGCCAACCATAAAACGTTGCTCGAAGCTGAATATAAAAAATTAACCGCCATCGAAAAAGAAAAATTCGAAAATTTTAAGTTACAAGAATTAAAAGAGCTGCAAAGTATTCGTGATTCGCATACTTACGAAATTAAAAAACTCAGTCTGGATTTGGCACAAGAAATCAGTAGCAAAATTGAACTGTACTTAAAGAAATCCGATAACAAATTTCATTTTGAAAAAATCGTCGAATTAACAAACTCGGTGATACAAATAAAAGCGGGTGCTAACGCGGATTCACCACAACAGTCCGGTGATCAGCAAATTATTCAATGGAAACAAAGAAATTCGCGAGAAAAAAGAAATCATTTGGTTATGGGCTTCGCCACAGCTATAGCTGTTTACTTTGTGGGTCAAGTTGTGTTGGATCGTTTAAAAACAGATCATCGACAAATTGAACTGCAAGAGATCGCTGAACAACGACAAGTGCAAAACGAACAAAATCGATTTGTAGCAGTCAAAGTTGCGCGCTATTATGATGATTACTTAAATGCTACCATTTACACAGATCAGTTTCTGGAAGCCTTTACAAATGAAAATAATCAAAAAGAATGGACCAAGCAAATTACTTTTTATTTCGTAGACAAATGGAAGGTTCCTGAGGAAAAAACCATCGAAGTTTTGTCTAACTCGCTGGCTTTTGTACAAACTGTTCAATCGGAAATTCCTAATCTGAAAAAAGACAAACTGAAAGTTTCTTTGGCTAAGCTCAGCGAGCAAGAAGCTGAATTAACCAAGAAACAAGTCGAAGTTTTTGGAACCTATGTTAAATATGAAACATTCAAAAAAATGGAAAAAGAATTTTTTTCCAAAAAACTTCAGCAACGTGGGCTTGCTAACGAATAATTATTTCTTAAATATCAACTCGGGTTCTTCTTGAACAGATTCAAATTTGACTTTTTTGAGTTCGACCGATTCTGGCCAGTTAAAATCCATCATCGGATATATAGAATCTATTTTTTTCATAAAAGAGATCCAAACAGGAACGGCTCCGCTGGCACCAGTTAAATAAGTCGCCGTGTTTTGATCAAATCCAATCCAAGTGACTGTGGTCACCATGGGCGTAAATCCTGCAAACCATGCGTCGTTTCCATTGGAAGTTGTTCCGGTTTTTCCTGCGCTGATGGCTTTGATTCCAGACGCCCCAATCGCTTTCGCAGTCCCATTTAACGTAGATTGCTTCATCATGCCAACTAACACGGCCGCAGTGGCAGAATCAAATACATTTTCCGTTTGTGGTAGGTAAGAGAAAATCACTTGGTCCTCTTCATCAACAATTTTCTCGATAAATGTCAGCGGGGTTTTTTGACCAAGCTTTGCAAGAGTTGAGTATGCTTGCAAAACTTCGATCGGAAAATGGGCATTGGCTCCCAGCGAAACAGAAGGGCTGTTTTCGATATTGGATTGAAAGCCGGCTGCCATGGCTGTGCTGATGACGTTTTGTAAGCCGACTTTATACGCGACTTGTGCCGTCGGTGAATTCAGACTTTCTTTCAAAGCATAATAATAGGGGACTTCACCACGAAATTTTTTGTCATAATTATCGGGTGACCATTTGTTCTTTTTATCAATAATCCACTCAAAAGATTGATCGATCAAGGTTGTTTCCGGAGTGATATTTTTATCTTCGGGAAAACCATTGATTAAGCCCGACAAATAAACAAAGGGTTTCATCAAAGAGCCAATTTGTCTTCGACTGTTCAGAGCTCGATTGAACTGAGTTTTACGATAATTTTGCCCACCCACAAAGGCTTTGATATAGCCCGTGCTGTTTTCGGCCATCATAACGACACCTTGTAACTCAAATCCTTTTGATTTTTGATTTTTTAATTTAGTTCGGCTGTCTGTTAACTGAGAGATTGTATTTTGCAATGATTTTTCAGCATCATCCTGCAGTCCCAGGTCTAAAGTTGTAAAAAAAGATTTTCCTTCGATCTGGATTCCTAATTTTTCAGCTTGGCTTTTCACTGCGTCCAAAAAGTACGGCGCCGTTTCGTTGGCCTGTAGTTCGTGTGAAGCAGGCATCGGATAAATGGTAGCTTGGTCAAAGTCTTTTTGTGAAATCAGTTGAAGTTCTAACATTTTCGTCAAAACCAACTTCCGACGTTGTTGTGATTTTTCAGTTTTTTTCCACGGATTGTTCAGGCCTGGGTTGTTGATAATTGCTGCCAGCAAGGCGCATTCAGATAAGTTCAATTGATCAATAGGTTTGTTAAAATAATATCTGCTGGCCGAAGGAAATCCGCGGACTTGAAACGATCCTGACTGCCCCATGTAAATAATATTTAAATAGGTTTGTAAAATTTCATCCTTGGTCCATTCCGATTCCAGTCGTGAAGCCATATAAATTTCTTTGGCTTTTCGGGATAAAGTTTTTTCAGGAGTTAAAAAATAATTTTTGACGAGCTGTTGCGTGATAGTACTGCCGCCTTGGGCCTTGCGCATTTTAATTAGATTTTTAAAAAAAGCACGTGCGAGGCCCGAATAGCTGACTCCGGAATGATCTAAAAACTCATTGTCTTCAATTGCGATCACTGCGTTTAAGCAAGAAACCGGGAAATCGGCTAATTTACGTTCTTCTTGTAACAGCGGTTCGTTATTTCGGTATTGGGCGACAAGGATTGGATTCAGCGCAGCTGTATTCAGGGCCAAGTTGTTTTTTTCAGAGTATAATAAAAAAACACGATCGTTTTGAATAGCTAAAATAAAGGCAGCTTGATCTTCGTTCATCCACTGATAGCAGGTTGTTTCTGCCGTGAATGGCTGCGACATTTTTTGTTGGCAGGTCGGCGTATCCAGAGGCATGAAATCATTCGCCGTCAGCACTTGTTCTGCAGAGCGCTGTCGATAGCCATGTTTTTTTAAAATTTGTTCAAAGCCTTGTGCTGTCAGGTTTTGACCGATTGATAGGCTGTAGCCACGAGCGTAAAATCGCGTAGATTTTAAAAGCGCCTGCGAATTCAGCTTGGCGTTGAATTCTTCGCCGAGAGAGAACGGATTGAAGGCGAAGGCACTCGGTGCCTTCAGCAAAACAATGCTTGCTACGATATAAAAAATGTTCTTTAATACAGTCATATTAAGGGGCATAAGACATAAAATGATGAAGCTCACTCCAAGTCAAATACAAAGACTTTCTGAGAAAATATTAAATCAGTGGAAATCTCAAAATTTAATAACATTCAAAGTCGATGAAAAAGTTGTTCTTGAAACGATCAAGGCGACCATTACAGATAACTTTAAATCCGAAGAAGCTTTGGACAAAGAAGTTTTCAACATGATGGAAGACTTGCAACGTCAACATGGCGACCAGTTTTCCAAAGGAAAAATGTTTCCCATTCTCAAGCAAAAATTGGCGAAAGAAAGGAAATTCATTTTATGATTTTAAGCGAAGATCGCCAAAGTCATCTGGCTCACCTTGTCACGGACAAAGTATGGGGTGATGATATTGCCGATTTCAGTGATGACGATGAGGCTTTGAAAGCAACTAAAAAGGCCATCATTGCTTTTGTCAAAGAAGTCGCCGAGATCGATCAAAAAGCCCGTGAAAAGGTGGCTTCTTTAAAACGCAACGTTTTAGAAGGCACATCAGAATGGGAAATTTTATATAAAAAATATTACGAAGAGGAGAAAAACAGACGTGGCTAAAAAGAAGAAACCATTGAAAAAAGTCAAAAAATCTGTTCCTGCAAAGAAAAAGTCTGCAGGCAAAAAAAAGATCGCGACTACGAAAACAAAGATTCAGTCAGCTCAAAAGGCGAAAAAAGTAGTTACTAAAAAAGCTGTTAAAAAAGTCGTTCAAAAGAATGTTCAAAAAGCAGTGTCCAAAGCGAAAGCAAAGCCCAAACCAACTGTTCAAAAAGCAAAAGCAAAAGTAGTAGTACCTTCTGTTAAAAAGGCTGCTGTGGTTCAAATCGATTATTCAAAAGCAGTGACTCCATTGGGTGATCGTTTGGTTGTTCGTAAGTCTGTTGCCGAAAGATTAACAGCTGGTGGATTGATTATTCCTGATATGGTGAACACAACAGAAGGAAATATCCAAGCTGTTGTGCTAGCAACGGGGAGCGGTTCTAAAAATAAAAAAGGACATGTTCGACCAATGGATGTTCAGGTCGGCGATCAAGTATTGTTTTCACAATACGCAGGAACGCCCATTATTTTTAACAATGAAGAATTGATGATTATCCATGAGTCAGATGTTCTTGGAATTTTAAACAAGTAGGAATTATGAAAAAAGCAACGGGATTATTATTAGCATTTTTATCGGTCAACGCGTTTGCCACGTCTATTGATTGGACGGGGGGATACCGTATTGAATACACAGACATTGATCGTCCTTCCTTATCTGAACCTGGCAATAAAAAATCATACGGATTACATTATTTATATTTGAATCCAAAGATTGTGGCTTCGGATGGTGTTAATATTGTTGGGCGTTTTGATATTTTAGGAAATTCAAATAATGCTTACAGAAATACGCAATTAGGTTCTTTTATCGGAGAATCATTAACAGCGAGTTCTGGTTACAACACAACGGGGCAAAATCAAGAATCATCTGACATGCGTGTTAGCCAATTGTATTTGAATGTAAATCATGAAAATGGGGCCCTCTTAGCAGGTCGAGCTCCGATTGAGTTTGGTTTGGGTATCACACACAATGCGGGTCGTGGTGCTTTTGATCACTGGATGGATACAAAAGATTTAATTGGTTATAAATTTTTAGTAGACAATATTTCTTTTATGCCAATTTATGCTCGTAACAAGCAGACTGATTTTGAAGTTGGCCGTACAGTTTCAGAACAAATTTATGTTTTTGAATATGACAACAAAGACATCGGCGCTAAGGCGGGTGTTTTTCATCAAACAAAATCAACAAGCCAAGTGACAAATGATATCCCAGTAGGTGGAACAGGTATTCCTGGTTCAACAGCTGTGACAGGTGGATTTAAATCACAAACGATCAATTTATATCTAGAGCGTCGCTGGTCAACTTTTGAATTTAAGTTAGAGGGCAGTTTCTTAACGGGTCAAACGGGCGCATCTACGGCGGGCGGCGAAGAAATTAAATACGATGCTTACGCAGTTGCCGCTGAATTATTAATGCCAGCCAAAGATACTTCTAGCTGGGAATTAAGTACCAAGCTGGGTTTAGTCAGTGGTGATAATCCAAATACAGTGGCTTACGAAGGTTATCAATTGGATCGCAACTATGATTTAGGAATGTTGTTGTTCAACCACCGCATGGGCGGAGCCGATTTTTTTAATACAGGAATTTTACATGCTAACGATGGCGCCAACGGTTTAACAACGGCGAACTCGGCAGATGATGAAGCTATTGGGAATGCTTTTTACTTAGCTCCTAAAGTTAAATACATCTGGAATGAAAAAATCGATTTGAATACAACAATCGTTTACGCACAATTGTTGAATGCACCTTCGGCGAATCTTGTGGACTTTAAAAAAGACTTAGGTCTAGAATTAGACCTAGAGCTAGTTTATAAGCCACGCGAAAGAGTGACTTGGTCAACTGGCTTTGGAGTTTTATTTCCAGGATCTGCGTGGAAGTTAGGCGCAACAGATTTGGATAATAAAGTGAACTATGGATTAACAACTAAAGCCGCTATCACCTTTTGATAACAGCATGATGCATCTAAGTACGACAACTTGAGAAACAACACGAACACAGTAAGTGTGCGGTGAGAGCAGGGCCGGAGGGGGAAACCCCTCCGGATTTTTTTTATCGACGACGTGTGTGTCACTGTCTGACATTATTCGATTACTTATTATCATTCCGATACAACAATGATTTCTAAATACTGTCGATCTTTTAGACTGGCCTTAAATTATTTTTAGATTTGCTGAAATGATTCCGAATCGACGTTGAAGTCGAAAGGGATCTGATGAAGTTACGTTCGAAAACATCTTTGTTTATGTTTGGCTGTTTTGGCATTTTGTTAGCCAGTTTAATTTTAGTATCACGCTATTCATTGATGGAAGGCTTTGCGCGTGTTGAAAATGAAGATGCAAATAATAAAGCTTTATTAATAACGGATGCTGTTCATTCAATGGTTGATGGATTATCTGCAAAATCGGCGGATTGGGCCGTTTGGGATGATGCCTATGAATATGTTCAAAATCGCAATAAAAAATTCGAAGAATCGAATTTCGCTGAAAATGCATTAGGTAATTTGAAAATTGATACTTTAGCATTCTTTGATGCTCAAAATAACCCGATTCGTTTAGAAATGTACGATTTGGATAATGAAACGAAGCGCCCCTTCGTTGAAAGTTTGCGTCCTCATTTTTCTCCACAGTCAAAATTATTTCAGTTTGAAAATGCAGAAGAAGTTAAAACAGGTATTTTAAATTTACCTGAGGGATTTATGATTTTCGCAGCCCGTCCTGTTGTTAACAGTGAAATGACAAAGCCTGCAAAGGGCACAATCTTTTTCGGAAGATTTCTGAGCCCTAAGCAAGTGGCAAAATTATCAGAGTTAACTCATCAACAAGTGACGCAATTTAATTTTAATTCAAAAGAATTACCACCTGAAGTTACATGGGCCAAGTCTCAGTTTCCAGATGTTAAAAAGTCAGAAACTAAAGCGCTGGCCAATGTTTTCCAGCAGAAAAATTTGTCGGGTTTTGCTCTGATGTATGATTTTTATAATGAACCAGCCCTTATTTATAAAACGGATATTCCAAGAGCGATTTTTAACCAAGGTCAAAAATCATTAAGTGCGCTATTATGGTTTATCGCTTTGTCTGTTGTACTTATTGGTGGAGCTATTATTTTTGCCTTGGATCGTTGGGTTTTAAAGCGTTTGGCAAAAATGGCTTATCAAATAGAAAAAGTCGATAAAGATGCCAAATATCGTCTGACTGAAGATGGGCAAGA
>Ga0255180_1000471_pt1 | contig 13615 bp, 11 predicted proteins | sample Atl_Colum_RepB_8_FD_189933 | JGI IMG/M metagenome (GOLD analysis project Ga0255180, IMG submission 189933) | Freshwater microbial communities from Altamaha River, Georgia, United States - Atl_Colum_RepB_8d | ecosystem: Environmental > Aquatic > Freshwater > River | place: USA: Georgia... | reverse complement strand
TGTACATGGCATCCCGCAGGCTCAGGCTGGTTTGGCCTTGGGCATCACTCACACCCTTGACCACGCTGCCATCGCTGAGCTTGATCTCGTAGGGTTTGTTGGGCGCGATCAAGCTGCCTGGATCGGTGTGGTCCCCGTAGCGCAGCACAAACTGTCCATCGGGCTGCCCTTTGCTGAACTGCGGCTTGCTGGTGCCCATGGTCTGGGGCCCGCTGTGGCCATAGTTGCTCGAATGCAAGCTGATGCTGCCGTTGGTGCCTTGGGTGATGCCTCCGCCGATCTTGATGAAGCTGCCATCGTGGGCAATGGCCGTGATGGTTTGCCCCATCAGCGTGATCTCGCCCACGGCGCGCAGGGTGATGTTCTGCGCTGAATCGACCTGGGTGCTGGCATGCTGGCTTTGCACGGTGTAATCGCCCTGGTGGGCAATGTGCTGGATGCCCCCGGCGTGGGCAAACTGGCGGATGCCCTGGCCCGCATTGGTGGTGTGGCGCTGCCCGGCCACTTGCTGGATGTGCTGCTGGGCCACGGTGTCGATGTTCTGCCCGGCAAAGGTGCTGATGCCCTTGGGCGTGCTGTGCGCCATGCCCTGTGGGGCGGTGATGGCGATGAGGGCGGTGTCTTGCTTGTCGGCCTCAGGCTGGGTGTTGGTGCCTGCTTGCCAGGCTTTGGCCAGGGCTTTGAGGTCTGATTGCGGGCCCGCATCCAGGGTCTGCCCCTGGTGCTGGGCAGCATAGTCGCCCATGCTCTTGAACAGGGCCAGGCCTTCTTCCATCAGGCCCAGAGCCTCTTGGTAATCAAGCTGGTTGCCACTGCCTTGCAGGCGTGCCCAGGCGCTGAGCAAGATGCCCTGGGCGGCGCGCAGGGCGGCTGCGGCGTCTGTGCGGCTCTCAAGGCCCTCGCCTCGGGGGCGGCCTTGGCCATCCTGGCGCGGGGCCACCAGGTAGCCCAGGTTATGTTGCGTGGCCTGGTGATCGGTGCTTTGGCGCAGCCCGATCTGATCGGGCGTGCAATCCATCAGGCTGGAGCTGGTGCGCTGCCCGAACACCTCTTTGCCCACCTGCCCGCTGAGGTACTTGTTACCCGGCAGGGCCCCCTGGTTCTCAAACCGAGGGGGCTGCTGCAATGGGCTGTACACGGTGCCCGTGATCAGAGGCTTGTCTGGGTCACCATGGATGAAGCTGACGATGACCTCATCACCCACTCGGGGCAGGCTCAGGTGCCCAAAGCCTGCGCTGGCCCAGGGTGAAGCCAGGCGCAACCAGGCGCTGTCGCGGTCGGTGTTGCTGGTGCCTGCCCCTTGGGCATGGGCGTGGTCCTCCGGGCGCAGGCCCTGGATCTGCACCTTGATCCGGCCGGTCTCATCGCAGTGCACCTCTTGCCCCTGGGGGCCGACCACTCGGGCGTGGATGGGTTGCAGTGAGGGCCAGTGGACTGCGGGGGCAAAAGCGGGCACCACGGGGGTGTGGCGGTGCACGGCGGTGAAGGTGTTGTCGTAGCGGCGTTGATCAGAGGCCAGCCCCACTTGAAGGCTCAGCCCCTGCCAACCGCTGGCGGCAAACAGGTCGCCGAGCCGATCATCCAGAGCCTTGGGCAGGTTGTTTTGCGCCACATGTCGCACGCTGGCAATGATGTGCTCGGCCAGTTCGGGCTGGCTGGCATCGTGCTCGGGCAGGTTTTGCACCACCACCCAGGTGCCTGGGGCCAGATCGCGGGCGCCGCTGGCGCCGTGCACCTGGGCGGCCTCGAAGGCTTGGCGCTGGCTGCGCAGGCCCGTCAGGCGCTCCTGATCTTGGGGGTTGTCGCCCCAGTGGGGTGGATCGATGCGGTAGTCCAGCAGGACATGGGCCAGGTCGTGGCCTGCATCGCCCAAGTCGGCGCTGCTCAAGGCCACGCTGTCGGTGCTGCGCAGGGCTTTGTAATCCCACGATGCGGCCTCTGTACGGGCGGGGGCCATGGCACGCACAGGGCTCCACAGCGTCACCGCGTTGCGGCCCACCGTCAGGCCGTCGTGGTGGTAGCGCAGGGGGCTGGCTGCGTTGGCAGGCAGGGCCATGCCCTCGTCAAACAGCACCAGGGTGTGGCAGGGGGCACCTGCCTGCGATGCCTCGGCTGCGGCCTTGGCGTGCCCAGGCCTGATCACCCAGGAAATGCCGCTCTTGCGCCACAGGCGTATCAAGAAGGCAGCATCCGATTCGTTCCATTGCAGCGTGAATTGGCGGCTGGGATAGCGCTCCGAGCGAAGCACAGAAGTGTCGAACTCGAAGGCCTCGGCCAGTGCGCCACTGCGCTGGCGCCATTCACCCAGCATCAGGGTGGAGATGTCTGCCACGCTCAAGCCCTGGAACAATCGGCAATTGCTGCTGCCCCACAAAAGGCTGAGGGCATCGACGGCCACGATGTGCCAGGCGCAAAGGGCGCCGTCGCTGCTGCCGGGGGTGGCCTGCGTGATCAAGGCCATGAAGCTGCGCCAGTGGCCTTGATCGTTGAGCACCTGCACTTCGATCGATTGCCCCACCAGCATCTGGCTGGCTACCCCCTTACGGGTGGACACACACAGAGCGCTGAGGCGGAGGGGCCGATCGCTGTTGATGGTCTCCTGCACTTCCAGCGTCTGGATGAACAGGGCCTGGTGCAGCGGGTGTTCAGGCCCCCCGATGAACATCCGAATGTGGCGCTGGTCTTGCATCACGCCCGCGGGACTGAACAAGGCGTGCTGCGCCTCCGAGGTCAAATCGGCTAGGAGCCTCTGAGCCATTGGGCCCTCTTCCTGAATGATTGAGTTTGTGACGGCCACTCACGCAGCCGCTCTGAGCAACCATTGTAGGTTTGCCGCCTTGAGTCAATGAGTCGCCCTGGAGAGGGGAGCGTTGTCGGCAAGTCCAGTCCGGTCTTGACACCAGCGCGCCCACCATGCGTCAGCGCCACTTCTTGCGGGTACGGGGGTGTCGGCTGCGCCTTGATCCCTGTCACGCCCCTGTCACGTTGCTGGGGCATCCTGCTCGTCTGTATCCGTTTGTCCGCAATACCCCATGAGCCAGCCCCTGCGCCCCGACGACCACGACGACCTGATGCGCCGCCTGGAGCGCGAACTCATCGACAGCTACGACGAAGAATTCGAGCTGGAACTCGAAGACCGCAACCTCGACGAGATGGCCGACGTCACGCAGGACGAGGCCTACCGCGAAGACCGGCGCCAGTACTTCCGCGAACTGTTCCGCCTGCAGGCCGAGCTGGTCAAGCTGCAGGACTGGGTGGCCCACTCACGTCACAAGGTCGTGATCCTGTTCGAAGGGCGCGATGCGGCCGGCAAGGGCGGCATCATCAAGCGCATCACGCAGCGGCTCAACCCGCGGGTGTGCCGCGTGGTGGCCCTGCCCGCGCCCAACGACCGCGAGCGCACGCAGTGGTACTTCCAGCGCTACGTGGCGCACCTGCCTGCGGCCGGCGAGATGGTGCTGTTCGACCGCAGCTGGTACAACCGGGCCGGCGTCGAGCGCGTCATGGGCTTTTGCAACGACGACGAATACGAGGAGTTCTTCCGATCCGTGCCCGAGTTCGAGCGCATGCTGGTGCGCTCGGGCATCCAGGTCATCAAGTACTGGTTCTCGATTTCGGACGACGAGCAGCACCTGCGCTTCATGGGCCGCATCCACGATCCGCTCAAGCAGTGGAAGCTCAGCCCCATGGACCTGGAAAGCCGCCGCCGCTGGGAGGACTACACCAAGGCCAAGGAAGTGATGCTGGAACGCACCCACATCCCCGAGGCTCGCTGGTGGGTCGTGCCGGCCGTCGACAAGAAGCGTGCCCGGCTCAACTGCATCCACCATCTGCTGTCGCAGATGCCCTACCACGAGATCGAAAAACCCACGGTACAGTTGCCCGAGCGCGAGCGACGCGAAGATTACTTCCGCCAGCCCGTGCCCGAGGACATGCTCGTGCCTCAGGTGTACTGAGTGAGGCCCGTGCGCCCGGTCAGTGGGCGCGCCCGGCCGGCGCTTCGATCAGCCCGGCCGACAGCAGCGCGCCAATCACCGACTCCAGGTCGTCGACGACGAAACCGCCCCGCTCCGCCAGGCGCGCCAGCTCGCGCACCGGGGTGAAGCCGTTGAGCATGGCCAGCATCCGCCCGTGTTCGGGCGGCAGGCCATCGAGATCTCGCGAGGCCACCAGGGCCTGCCCCTTGCGGGTCCGGACATACACGCCAGGCGGCGTGACGGCACATGCGGTGAACGACGAAGGTGACATGGTCGATGCTCCTGCCAAGTTCCGACAACGACAACGGGAACTCGCCGCCCCAGTCTAGTGCGCAGCGGTCGGGTCCTCTCTGAGGTCAAGCAACAACCATGCATTCGCGGGCCCGCCGGATGATCCGTCCGGCTCATGGCCCACCCCTCAGTCACGGTAACGCACGTGCACGTAGGTGCCCGGGGCTGGCCCCAGCGAGGACGTCGGGGCGGGCTGTCGTGCCGGCACCGTGCTGTCGCTGTGCCGCGCCAGCCAGTCGTGCCAGGCGGGCCACCACGATCCGTCGAAGCTGGGTGCCAGGGCCTTCCAGGCTTCGGCATCGGCCCAGGGCGCATCGCCCGGCGTGCACAGCATCTGGTAGCTGCGCTTGGGGTGGCCCGGTTCGGACACGATGCCCGCGTTGTGCCCCGCCGTGGTCAGCACGAAGGTGATGTCCGTTTCGGTCAGGCGGTGGATCTTGTAGACCGACTTCCACGGCGAGACGTGGTCCTTGACCGTGCCCACCACGAACACGGGCACCCGGATGTCGCTCAGCGACACGGGCAAGCCCTCGACGAGGTAACGCCCCTCGGCCAGGTCGTTGTTGAGGTACAGGCTGTGCAGGTATTCGCTGTGCATGGCCGCCGGCATGCGGGTGACGTCGGCGTTCCAGTCCATCAGGTCGCTGGGCTGGTCGCGCTCGCCCAGCAGGTACTCGCGCATCCGGGTCGAATAGATCAGGTCGCGCGAGTGCAGGAACTGGAACGAACCGGCCATCTGGGGGCCGGTCAGGAAGCCCCGCTCGGCCATGATGTCTTCCAGCAGCTTGACCTGGGCCGCGTCGATCAGGATGCCGAGGTCGCCCGGCTCGCGGAAGTCGACCTCGGCAGCCAGCAGGGTCATCGAGTGGATGGGCGCGATCTGCTCGGCCCGTTCGATCTGCCCGGGCCGAGACAGGGCGGCCACGCCGATGGACAGCAGCGTGCCGCCCAGGCAATAACCCACCGTCTGGATGGGCTCTCCGCCCGTGAGCCGCGTGATGGCCGCCAGGCAGTCGAACACGCCCAGCTGCAGGTAGTCCTCCATGTCGATCAACGCGTCGGCCTCATCGGGGTTGCGCCACGACAGGATGTAGACCGTGTGCCCCTGCTCGACCAGATAGCGCACCATCGAGTTGTGCGGCGACAGGTCGAGGATGTAGTACTTCATGATCCACGACGGCACGATGAACACCGGCTCGCGCCGCACCTCGGGGGTCACCGGATCGAACTGCATCAGCTCGACCAGGTGGTTGCGATGCACGACCTGCCCGGGCGTGATGGCCACGTCGCGCCCCGGCAGGTGGGTGCCCTGGCCGTTGTACTGCAGCGCGTCCAGGCCGTGCAGGCGGCGCCAGTCGTCCACGGCGTTTTCGAGCCCCTTGACCAGGTTGGCGCCCTGCGTCTCGACCGTGCGACGCAGGACCTGCGGGTTGGTCGACACCCAGTTGCTGGGCGACAGGAAGTCCATCCACTGCCTGGCGAACAGGCGCACCACGTCCTGGTGATGGGGCTCGACGCCCTCCAGTCGCGTGGCCTGATCCCACCAGAGCTGGCTGTGCTCGTGCAGGCGGGCCCACCAGCGGTACGGCCACTGATGCCATTCCGGGCTGGCATACCGGCTGTCGACCGCACCGGGCAGGTCCTGCGGGTCCGCTTCGTGCGCCAGGGCCTTCAGCCAGGTTGACTGGGCCTCGGTCAACAGGTGCGCGGCAGTGCCCGGTGCCGCGGCCAGGTGCCAGGCCCAGTCGGCATACGCCAGCCCGAGCGAGATGGGCGACAGCCCCGACGTGAAGCGCGACGCCCAGGTGTGGGCACTCTGGTCGAGCGCGCGGGCCGCGTCCATCGGCGACATCACGGCGTGCGGGGTCGAAACGGCTTGGCGCATGGGCAACCTCGAACAGTCAATGCCTTGCATCATGGGGGCACGCACGACAGGTCATGCGGCATCTCCCAACACGCTTGATGTGAATCAAGCTCATTCGGTCGCCACGGCGCCGAGCAGGGCCCAGGCTTCACCTGCGGCCACCCGGCCTTCGTCCGTGGGCACCACCCAGACCTCGACCGAGCTACCCCGGGCGTGGATGGGCGTGATGTGTTCGCCCGCGGCCAGGGCGTTGGCATCGGCATCGATGCACACGCCAACGTGGCCCAGGCCTTTGCAGACCGTCGCCCGCAGCCGGGCGTCGTGTTCGCCGATGCCCCCGGTGAACGCGAGCACGTCCAGCCCGCCCAGCACGGCGACCATGGCGCCGCACTCGCGCAGCACCCGGTGCGTGAACAGGTCGATGGCCTGCCGAGCGCTGGCCTCCGAGCTGGCCCGCAGCGTGCGCATGTCGGCCGACAGGCCCGACACCCCCTTGAGGCCGGAGCGGCGGTAGAGCAGGTCTTCAAGCTCGTCGGCATTCCAGCCCTGGCGCAGCAGGTACAGCAGCACGCCCGCGTCGACGCTGCCGCTGCGCGTCCCCATCATCAGGCCGTCCAGGGCCGAAAACCCCATGGACGTGGCCACGCTGCGGCGGGCCTGCACGGCACACACGCTCGCGCCGTTGCCCAGGTGGGCCAGCAGCGCCCGCCCCACCATGTGCGGCGTGCGCTCGCTCAGGGCGCCTGTCACGTACTGGTACGACAGCCCGTGAAAGCCGTACCGTCGCACGCCATCGAGCGCCGGCAGGGCCGGGAGCGCAAAACGGCGCTCGACCTCGGGCAGCGTGGCATGAAAGGCCGTGTCGAAGCAGGCGATCTGCGGCAGGCGCGGACACACCCGGGCAAAGGCCCGGATGCCCGCCAGGTTGTGCGGTTGGTGCAGCGGGGCCAGGGGCTCCAGCGCCGTCAGGGCCTGCAGCACCTGCTCATCCACCCGCACCGGGGCCGTGAAGCGTTCGCCCCCGTGCACCACACGGTGCGCCACCGCGCGCAGCGTCCAGCCCGCGGCGTGCACACTCAGCCAGCCGGTGAGTTGCTCCAGGGCCTGCTCGAACACGGCGCCCTCGTCGCGTCCGTCCACCGCCAGGCGCTGCGGGGCCTCGCCCTGGGTCTTGAGCACGGGCGAGCCACCGGGCTCGAGCCCCTCGATCGCGCCGGTGAGCGTGGCGTGCGGGGCGCCGCGCTCGTACACGCCGAACTTCAGCGACGAAGACCCCGCATTGACCGCCAGGACGGCGTCCATCACAGGACTCCGCTGGCCGGCTCGGCCCGGTGCGCCACCAGGGCGGCCAGCGCGGCCGACGCCATGCGCGACGCCGCGCCGTCCGACCGGCTGGTCAGGGCAATGGGCACCCGAGCGCCCAGCACCACCCCGCAACTGGCGGCTCCTGCCAGGTACTCCAGCAGTTTGGCCAGCATGTTGCCCGCCTCGATGTCGGGCACCACCAGGATGTCGCAGTCGCCGGACACGGGCGACTCGATGCCCTTGATGCGGGCCGCCTCGGCCGAGATCGCGTTGTCGAACGCCAGCGGCCCGTCCAGAATGGCCCCGGTGATCTGGCGCCGGTCGGCCATCTTGCACAGTGCCGCGGCATCGAGGGTCGACACCATGCGCGACGTGACGGTTTCCACGGCCGACAGCACCGCCACCTTGGGGCAGGCCACGCCCAGGTCATGGGCCAGGTCGATCGCGTTCTGCACGATGTCGACCTTGTCTTCCAGCGACGGCGCGATGTTGATGGCCGCATCGGTCAGCAGCAACGGCTTGGGGTAGGTCGGGATGTTGAAGCGGAACACGTGCGACAGCCGTCGCTTGGTGCGCAAGGCCGGCGTGGTGAGCACCGCGTGCAGCAACTCGTCGGTGTGCAGGCTGCCCTTCATGAGCGCCCGCACCTGCCCGGTCGCTGCCAGTTCGGCCCCTCGGGCCGCAGCGGCGTGGCTGTGGGGCACAGGGTCGAGCGCCACGCCGTGCAGGTCGACGCCGGCCTGCTCGGCCACTGACCGCAGTCGGGCCTCGGGCCCCACCAGCCGGGGCACGATCAGGCCTTTGGCTGCGGCGTCCATCGCGCCCTTGAGCGATTCCGCATCGCAGGGGTGCACGATGGCACACGCCACGGGGCTCAGCCCGCGCAGGCTGTCCACCCAGGACTCGAGCATCGTGTGGGGATCGAACAGCGGCATCTGGGGTGCAGAGGAGTTCATGGGCAGACCGTCCTGATTCAGTTGCTGCATTGCAGCATGGAAAGCTTACAGGATGGCCCCGCGCGATGACGAATCCATGACCCCACCGCGGGGGCTTGAAGCCGGGATCACGCCCCGCTTGATGCACATCAAGACGGGTGCGCGTACAGTGAGGGCCACCATGTCGTCGACCGCCTTGCCCGCCCCAGGCCCCACAGCCGCCCGTCGCGATGCCACCACCATCGGCCTGATCGGCCTGGCGCACGGCACTTCGCACTTCCACCACCTGCTGCTGCCACCGCTGTTCCCCAGCTTCATCCGGGACTTCGGCCTGAGCTACGCCGAGCTCGGCCTGCTGGTGTCCGTCTTCTTCGTGATCTCCGGCATCGGGCAGGCCCTGGCCGGCTTCGTGGTGGACCGCATCGGCGCCCGCCCGGTGCTGTGGGCGGCCATGGTCTGCTTCGTGCTGTCGTCGCTGGCGGCCGCCACGGCGCAGGGCTATGGCGGGCTGATGCTGGCTGCGGCGCTGGCCGGGCTGGGCAATGCGCCGTTCCACCCGGCCGACTTCACCATCCTGAACCAGCGCGTGTCGCCCGCCAGGCTGGGCCACGCCTACTCCGTGCACGGGATCAGCGGCAACCTGGGCTGGGCGGCGGCGCCCGTGTTCCTCATCGGCCTGCAAGGCGCGCTGGGCGACTGGCGCTGGGCCTACCTGGTGGCCGCCGTGCTCACGGCCGGGGTGCTGGGCGTGCTGCTGTGGCAACGCGACGCCATGGCCGACCGCCCGAAGGGCCACGACGTCCCCCCCACCCCCGAAGCGCCGGCGACGGAGCACCCCCTGGCCTTCCTGCGCCTGCCCTCGGTGTGGCTGTGCTTTTCGTTCTTCTTCTGGACCACGGCCGCTCTGAGCGCCATCCAGAGCTTCGCGAGCCCGGCGCTCAGTGCCCTGTACGGCCTGCCCCTGACGGCCACGGCCTTCGTGGTGACGGGCTACATGCTGTTCGGCGCCGTCGGCATGGTGCTGGGGGGCTTCCTGGTGGCGCGGGTGCAGCGACTGGAGCGGCTGATCGCCGCCGCCATGGCGCTGGCGGTCGTGCTGCTGTGGGTGGTGTCGACCGGCTGGACCGGCGGCCACGCTGCCGTCATCCTGGCCTCGCTGGCGGGTTTCGGCACCGGGCTGGCCGGCCCCTCGCGCGACATGCTGATCCGCCAAGCGGCCCCGCCGGGCGCCACCGGACGCGTGTACGGCACCGTGTACTCGGCCCTCGACATCGGGTTTGCAGTGTCGGCGCCGGTGTTCGGCGCGCTCATCGACCACGGCTGGCACGCGGAGGTGTTCCAGGGCGCGGCGCTGCTGCTGGTGCTGGGCATGGGTTCGGCGGCTCTGGTGGGCCGGCGCATCCCGCGGGGCTGAGGCGCGACGACCGCGTCGCGCGGCGCAGACTCGGTCAATCGGGCTTGCGCGGGTCTCTGAAGGCGTCCGGGGTGTAGACGTTGCCTTCCTTGCGGACCTTGGGCGCCTGACGCGCCCGGTCGATCACCTGCCGGGTGACGCGTTCGGCCTCGGCGCGGGCCTTGCGGTGGGCACGCCAGCGCCACAGCCCCTCCAGGCGCAAGCGCCAGGTGCTCCAGGCATCGGCCAGCACACGGTCGATGCGCGCGCGCCGACGCGGGCCCACAGCCAGTCGCACCAGCAAGAGCACACACACTGCGGCCACCACACCGGCCAGCACGCGTCCGAAGTCGACCATGAACACGCTTCTCCAGAAACAGTCGTCACCCTACGACAGCTTGACCGTCGCCACCATACTCAAAAACGCGCAGCCCTGCGAAAATCGGTCAGATTTGCACGCGCAACCAGGGGGGTGATCCCGCATTCACTGCCCGACCCGCAGACCCCGCGTTGAAACATGCCCCACCCCCAGCGAATCGGCCTGATGGCCGCCATGCCCGAAGAACTGCAGGCCGTGCTCGACGCCATGCCCGACGAGTCGCCCCGGCAGCTGTCGTCACGGTCGTTCTGGTGCGGCCACCTGGATGGCGTCGAGGTGGTGGCCGTGCTGTCGGGCATCGGCAAGGTGGCCGCCGCCATCACCACCACGCTGCTGATCCACGAATTCAAGGTCGATGCCCTGCTCTTCACGGGCGTGGCCGGCGGACTGGCCCCCGTCGCGCGGGTGGGCGACATCGTGGTGGCCGACACGCTGGTGCAGCATGACCTCGATGCCTCACCGATCTTTCCGCGCTACGAGATCCCCGGGCGTGGACGCAGCCACCTGCCCGCCAGTGCCGACTGGTCGGCCCGGGTGCGTGATGCCGCCACACGGGCGCTGCGCCCCGAGCACCTGCACGCCGGGCCGGGCGCGGTGGCCGCCCACCTGCAGGCGCTGGGCGTGGTCGAGCCGCAGGTGCACACCGGGCTCATCCTCAGTGGCGACCGCTTCGTGAGCAGCCGCGCCGAATCGCGTGCCCTGCGCCAGGCCTTTCCGCAGGCACTGGCGGTGGAGATGGAGGGCGCCGCGGTGGCGCAGGTGTGCACCGACAGCGACCTGCCCTTCGCCGTGGTGCGCACGCTGTCGGACCGCGCCGATGACGACGCCCACCCCGACTTCATGCGCTTTGTCGACCAGGTGGCCCGGCACTACAGCCTGGCCGTCGTGCGCGCCACCCTGGCCAGCCTGAAGCCCTGAGCGGCTCAGGCCTCGAAGAACACGTCGCGGTAGGCCGTGTAGCCCACCAGGAAGACCACGGGGAGCAGCACCAGCCAGCCCAGGCCCAGCGGGATGGTGGCGACCACCGCCAGCCCCAGGTAGGCAATGCCCGCCACCAGGCCGGCACCCACATTGCGCAGGCAGCCCAGCACGCTCTGGCGGATCGCCTCGACCGCGCTCAGCCCACGCTGGTGGATGAGGTAGGGCGAAAACACCACCATCGACATCAGGGCCGCCATCATGAGCACATAGATCACGGCCCCGATGGCCCCCATGCCGGCGAACATCCCGGCCGAAGCGGCCTGGCGGCTTTCCATGTCGCCCACATACAGGCTGAGCACGCTGGCCCCGCCCCCGATGACCAGCATCAACAGACCGAAACTCACCAGCGTGGCCACCAGGGTCAGCAGGCCCAGCAGCAGCAACTGCGCGGTGCGCGGACCGATCCCGGCGAACACCGAGCCCACATCGAAGCGCCCGGTCTGCCGGCAGCTGTCGGCGCAAGCCCCGATGCCGGCCATCATGACTGGAAACGCGATCATGACGACCATGTTGACCAGGGGCACCAGGGACAGCATCATGAAGGCCCCCAGCGACAGCATCAGCACGAACCACCAGACCAGGGGGCGCGCCTTGAACAGCCGCCAGGCGGCCGTGAACCAGGCCCAGCCATGGCCCGCGGCCACATGACGCCCGCCGGGCACGAACGGGCCGTCGACGCCGATCGGTGGGCGGGACACATCCGCCACGGACGCGGTCGGGGGTGCATACAAATTGCGGTCGCTCATGGGTGCCACCCTCCCTGGTGGTCGTGCAAAGCCTGGACAACCCCTGCACGCTAACGGAGCCCGCGCACCCAGGTCAAGCCGGCCCGGTCGGCGGCGGGCACACTGTCGGCTCCATGCCACTGCCCCGCCGCCGCCACACGGCCTTCGAGCCCACCGCCCTGCACGATCTGGACCTGACGGCCCTGCGGGCGTGTGCCGACACCTTGCCGGCCGCACCGGGCGTCTACATCTTTCATGGCCAGGTGGGCGACTTGCCCGTCTACATCGGCAAAAGCGTGAACCTGCGCCAGCGGGTGCTGTCGCACCTGCGTGCACCCGACGAGGCCCGCATGCTGCGCCAGACCACCCACATCAGCCACATCCGCACGGCAGGCGACATCGGCGCCCAGCTGCTCGAAGCGCGGCTGATCAAGCAGCAGCACCCCCTGATGAACCAGAAGCTGCGGCGCAACCGGCAGCTGTGCGCGCTGCACTGGCCGGGCACCGGCGCGCCCGAGGTGGTGCAGGCTCGCGACATCGACTTCGCCACCACGGCCGGGCTCTACGGCCTGTACGCCAGCCGACACGCCGCGGTGGAGGCCCTGCACTCCCTGGCTGATGAGCACCGCCTGTGCCTGGGCCTGCTGGGGCTGGAGCGACTCAGCCCCGGACGGCCGTGCTTTCGCGCCCTGCTGGGGCGCTGCGGTGGGTGCTGCCGGGGCGACGAGCCGCAGCAGGCACACGACAGCCGCCTGCGACAGGCCCTGGCCGGCCTGCAGCTGGCGTGCTGGCCCCACCCCGGGGCCGTGGGCCTGATCGAGCGCTGGGAGGGCTGGCAGCAGATCCACGTCGTGCGCAACTGGTGCTACCTGGGCAGCGTGAACGCGCCCGAGCAGGCTGCCTCGTTGCTCACGGTGGCCGCGGGCTTCGATGCCGACGGCTACCGCATCCTGTGCCGCCCGATGCTGGAGGGCACCGTGGAGTGGGTCGACCTCAGTAATGCGGCGGGATCTCGTCGCGCAGGCTGCGGAACACCGGCGCGGCGGTCTCGGCGTGCTGCTGGCGCAGGCGATGCACCTCGTGCAGCAGCAGATCGATCTGGTCCTGCTGGCGCACCACCAGGTGGTTGAGGTGGTCCACCAGGTCGTCCATGAAACCGAGCTTGATTTCCAGCTCGGTGAGGCGGTGCTCGAGGTCTGCCGTGTTGCTCATGATGCTATTGGACCGCAGTTTGCCCACGTCAGGTCATCGGCGCGGGCGACGCAGGTGCGGCCATGAGCCAGTAATCGCCGTCCGGGTCGTGCGTCTCGACGAGCACCGCCCACCCCTGGGCTTCGTAGAAGGCCCGCGCGCGGGCGTTGCGCACCAGGCACTTGAGCGTGGGCCGGCGCGCCGGGTCGCACAGGCGCAAGGCCGCCCGCAGCAGGTCACGCCCGAGGCCACGCCCCTGCCATTCGGGCCACACGAACAGGCTGTGAATGAAGCTTTCTTCAGGCCAGACCGCGGCAAAACCGATGGGCTGGTCGTCGGCCACGGCCACCAGCACCGTCTCGCCCCGGTGGGCGGTGTCGAAATCCGACAGGCGGTGCGAGCTCGCAGGCTGCCAGTGAAAGGTCACGTCGCGCACGCGCTGGTAGAGCCGGCGCAACGCCGGCCGGTCGGTCTCGATCAGGGGACGGATCCAGATCTCCATGGAGCCAGCCTAGCAGACCACCGCGCCGGCCCGGCACCGGACGTCATGGACAATGTCAAGGTTTCTTCCCCC
>Ga0255180_1000467_pt1 | contig 13704 bp, 5 predicted proteins | sample Atl_Colum_RepB_8_FD_189933 | JGI IMG/M metagenome (GOLD analysis project Ga0255180, IMG submission 189933) | Freshwater microbial communities from Altamaha River, Georgia, United States - Atl_Colum_RepB_8d | ecosystem: Environmental > Aquatic > Freshwater > River | place: USA: Georgia | collected... | reverse complement strand
CTGAAAAGACAATTGGCTGAGGCCATTAATCCCGAAACAGGGAAACCTTTTTTTACGAATGAAGAATTTAATGCGGTGATGCGAAATGGGATTACTGGTATCATGGGGAAAGAAGATTTGCGATTGCAATCGGCACGTACACTAGCGGATGCATTCGAACGACAAGATTCAGCTAAAATGGCTGAAGCCTTCAAAAAAGGAAATGACTATTATAAATCCTATTTAGATTTGTCGCCAGAGGCATTTAAAGGAGCCATCGGAGCTTCGTCGATGCCTTTTGAACAAAACGCGGGAATGCTCATAACTCAAGCCGCGACGGGTGGATTAAAGCCCGACGAGGTTTTAACTTTAGCGAATAAAATTTCAAAAATTGAAGGCGGCGATCATGCCGAGAATTTGGCGGCCTTGTCCGCGCGGTTAGGTCAAGAATCTGAGCGATTGACTGAGCTAAGTAAAAAAGGAACTCAGATTTTACAAAATGACTATCGTCAGTACATGATTGCCGAAAGCCGTTTCAAGCTAGAGCAAGAATATGCAGCTAAAAAGTTTGGCGATAAATACGGAGACATTGATTATGATAAGTTTGAAGCGGCGGATCCAGCCGGTTTTGCGCGCTATCAAAAAATTTCAGAGCAAGTGTCAGCAGCTCGTAAAGCTGCTGAAAAGAAAAAATGGCCTCATAAAGAGGCCGGTAGTTCCTATTAACTGATATGATTATAGAAAATTTATTTAAATGAAATTTTCTGAGAAAGCTGAACTTGATCCTGTTCATCCCGAATTTCGAATACAACTGATTTTTGTATCCAATCAATTTGCGCCAGCCCATAGTTAATTTTTAAAAATGCCGGAGCAATATATGTTGAGTCTTTTTCGGCTTCCGGAGCTCGAGAAGGTCTGTTGAGTCCACTTGAAGTGATTTCATAAAGTGTGTGCTTTTTATTAAGTTCAAGTTTTGCTATCGACGAAAGATGGCGATCACCTGATAAAATAACGACGTTATGAAGTTTATTTTTTTCAATAAGATCTAAAAGCTTTTTTCTTTCTAAAGGAAAGTTTCCCCATTTTTCAAAGTAGTGATCGTTTGCAATGACCTGAATCGAAGACACAATAATTTTCAAGTCAGCAGGTTTCTTAAGTTCCGTCGATAACCATTGCCACTGCTCATCTGATAAAATACGAGCGTTTTTATCGTCGTTAGGAAAATAGACTTTCGGTAAAAAAACTTTTTCATCATATTTATAATCAGGATTTTTAATCAAAGGCGTTCGATCATAACGTGTATCGAGCATAATTATTTGGACCTTGTGTTTATTATCACCAATGATACGACTGTGATAAATGGCCTTTTGATTTTTGGGAAGACTTTGCTTGAGGTAACCCCAATAATTAACAAATACTTTACGAGCTTCGTCTTTCAGTGGGTTGTCCATTCCAGCATCATTCTGGCCAGAATCGTGATCGTCCCATGTGGCTAAAAAGGGAATAGTTTCTCGGACTTGGCGGTATTCAGGAATTTGATTTTGTTTGATATATTGGTCGATGATGGGTTGAGTTTCTGGAGTCGAAGCGTAAACATTATCGCCCATCATAATAAATAAATCTGGATTTTTTTTCAGAATAGGATTCCACAAAGGTTGGGGGCGTGTTTGGTCGTTACAAGAACCAAAACCTATAACATTTAATGATTTTGAAGTGTTTAAGCTGCGATAAGCAATATTTAATTGATATTCTTTGGCTTGACTGGAAACTGTGTTTGGCTGGACTTTGTTCTGAGGCGCTGCCGTTGTCGCGGACTTTTGGACAGGAGACTGTACGCAATTCATGATTGATAACGTCAATGCAAATATAAATATTTTTTTCATAAAAACTATTTCAATAGAATTTTTTAAAAAGCGCAACAGCGTTTAATTTGTTTTAAGCAATTAAACTTCGACCAAAATCTTGACTTTTGCCAGACATTTGTATCGTTTTGCGAACGTTTTTGAATATTCCTATAAAATTTAAGTATTTAGGCTTTTCTGTCGATAACTAAGACATGCGTTTGTGGCACGTTGCGTGTTTCATTTTATTTTTAATATCTGCAGAAAATGTTTTTGCAGCGTCGGGGACTTTCGGTTTCGAAGTCGTCATTCAGAAACCCGATAGTTCCTATTTACAGGATCTGAGCGTCGATTTTAAGTTCAGTGTCACTGACGATTCAGGCTCTTGTGTCATTTATTCTGAAGAACACTTGGCTGTTGATATGTCTGGTACGAACGGACAAAAAACTTTTCAATTAGGCAATACGCTTTTACAAACCTATCCCAATCCTATGATGACTACTTTGACGATTGATCAAGTATTCAGTAGCTCGGGCGTTGTTTATAACTGTCAAGGTGGTGGGACTTACGTATCGACGACAAATGCTTCACGCAAAGTCGTTATGGAATTCAATGATGGCAGCGGGTTGCAAACACTGCCGGCGTTGGCGATCAATTCAGTGCCTTATGCTGTCGAAGCTCAAAAGGTTGTGAACAATAGTATTACGACACAAAATATTTTAGATGGGACAATCACATCATCAGATTTAAGTTCAATGGGAGCAGCTGCTGGTCAAGTGATGAAATGGGATGGATCGGCTTGGGTAGCGAGTAGTGATTTAACGGGGACTAATTTAGTCACAAGTGTGGCGGGTCGTACTGGGGCTGTGACATTATCTTCATCAGATATCAGTGGGCTAGGGACATTAGCTGGTAAAAACCAAGCTAACTTGGCCACTGATGTGACAGGTACTTTGTCTTTGTCAAATATCGCACAATCTTCTGCAACGACCGGCCAAGTCATGAAATGGGATGGATCGGCCTGGGTTGCTAGTAATGATGAGACGGGCGCGGGAGGAACGGTGACAAATGTCACAGCATCCGGTCCACTTTCATCAAGTGGTGGAGGAACTCCGAATATTTCAATCACGCAAGCCAATGGAACGACCTCGGGTTATTTATCTAGCGCAGATTGGTCGTTATTCAATGCCAAGCTTTCCGATTTTTCAAGTTTAACATCAGCAGATATCACAGGGAAATTGGGATACACGCCGCTAGCAAATTACGGATCAATGACATCAACGGATGTGACGACGGCTTTGACTTATGTACCTTTATCACCGTCGACACCATTCAGTGGCGATGTTAGTGGTTCTTACAACGCCATCACAGTGGATAGAATTAAAAATATTCCCGTTGCATTATCTAGTTTAACAAGTGGTGATATTGTTCAGTACAATGGTTCTGCTTTTGTGAATCGAAATATTCCGACATGTGCTGCGAACCAATATTTAACATTTGATGGTTCAAGTTACACATGTGTCACGGATGTGGGTGCTAGTGGAACTGTGGGAAGTATCAATGCTTTAACAGGGGCATTGAATATAGTGACTGGAACAGCAGGAAATAATTTTAATATTGATTCAACAGGGACAACAATTACGTTGAATTTACCGACTGCAAGTTCGGCGAACCGAGGATTATTATCATCTGCGGATTGGACATTGTTTAACGCCAAGCTATCAGATTTTTCAACACTCACATCGGCTGATATCACAGGAAAATTAGGATACACGCCGCTGGCGAATTACGGATCGATGACATCAACGGATGTGACGACAGCACTAGGATATACTCCGGTGAATTCGGCAACGGCTGTAATCAGTGTGGCGGGGCGCACGGGTGCTGTGACGTTGTCATCATCTGATATTTCGGGATTGGGAGCAATTGCTGGTAAAAACCAAGTGAATTTATCAACAGATGTGACCGGTGCCTTAACGCTGACCAATTTAGCACAATCATCAGCGACAACAGGTCAAGTTATCAAGTGGAATGGGTCAGCTTGGGTTGCCAGCAGTGATAGCGGAATGTCGAGTTTGAGTTCGGCAGATATTACATCAGCATTAACATACACACCTGTGAATCGATCAGGTGATACAATGACGGGTGCACTTAATTTACCATCAAATGGTTTAGCTGTAGGAACCAATCAGCTCGTAGTCAATGGTGGCTATGTCGGTGTGGGTACGGCGAGTCCACTTGCAAATTTTCACGTATCTAGCAATGTCGATGGTTTGACAGGAATGTATGTTAGCAATAATAGCAATACAGCTGATGCTCGAACGGCAATTCAGTTGGATGCTGCTGACGCGAGTTTAGGTTTTGGAGTGACTCCATCAAATCATACGTATTTTGGTTCAAGCTTTGCTAAGAGAGCCATTATCTTTACAGGATCCGCAGGAATTGGTTCACAAGAAACAGATGGCTTAACGATCGCTGCGACTGCTTCAAGTGCTGATGTGCGTGTTATCACTGGGGGGATTTCTCCTGCCCAGGAGCGTTTAAGGATTACTTCAATAGGTCGAGTAGGTGTTGGTTTAACGAATCCAAGTTATTCTTTGGATGTGTCCGGTGATGTGAATGTCACAGGTGTTTTTCGTGTGAACGGGACACCATTAGGAAGCGGAACTGTGACAACCGTTACAGCATCGAGTCCATTATTATCATCAGGTGGTGCGACACCGAATATTACAATTGCCCAAGCGAATGGGACGACCTCTGGTTATTTATCCAGCGCAGATTGGTCCTTATTCAATGCGAAGCTTTCCGATTTTTCAACACTCACATCGGCTGATATCACTGGAAAATTGGGATATACTCCATTAGCTAATTATTCTTCGATGGTATCGTCAGATGTGACGAATGCCTTAGGTTATGTGCCAGCGAATGTGGGCAGTGTGATATTGGCTTCGCAAATGCCGGCTAATTGTGGTGTTGGTCAGACTTTGACTTTTTCAAGTCCGACAGGTTCGTGGCTATGTTCAAATATTGTATTGGCAAATGATACTGTTTTATCTGCGATGATCAGCAGTTTAGATTGGTCGAAAGTCGCCAATCGTCCTTCAACATTATTGGGTTATGGAATTTCAATTGTCAGTTCGGATATCACGACAGCATTAACATACACACCTGTGAATCGATCAGGTGATACGATGACAGGTGCATTAAATTTACCAAGTAATGGTTTAGTTGTTGGAACAAATCAATTGGTCACAAGCGGTGGTAATATCGGAATCGGCACATCTAGTCCTAATGTAGCAGGTTGGCCTGATACAACTGTGACAATATCTGGACGTAATGATGCAGCGAACGGGCAGGGAATTATTGAATTAGTTAATAATCGAACAACTGCTGCCGCTGCAGATAAAACAGGAACATTGAACTTTGTTTCTAGAAATAATGCGGGAGCTGAAAAAAGAACAGCATTAATTCAATCTGTTTTATCTGGATCCGGCGGCGTCAATGGTTTTGGCGGAACTTTATATTTTAATACTAAGCAAGATAATGCTGCGACAACCAATATTGCGATGACCATTAATGATCTTGGAAATGTCGGTGTTGGAACAGCAAGTCCTGTATATAAATTGGATGTTGCTGGTGATGTTAACGTCACTGGAACCTTTAAGGTGAACGGTGTAAATATCTCGGCAGGCGGTGGAACTGTTACAAGTGTGACTTCTGCGGGACCTCCGATCGTAATGGGTGGTACAAGTTCTGATCCTACAATTTCGATTACTCAAGCTAATGGAACGACATCGGGATATTTATCCAGCGCAGATTGGACGACATTCAATTCAAAATTATCCAATTTTTCAAGTTTAACATCGACTGATATCACTGGAAAATTGGGATATACTCCAGTCAATCGTGCGGGTGATACAATGACGGGCGCATTGAATTTGCCATCAAATGGTTTAGCAGTTGGAACAAATGAGCTTGCTGTCAGTAGTGGACGAGTGGGTATCGGTACTGCAACACCTGGTGAAACACTAACTATTTCAAAATCGGGTTCGAATGCAACATTGATGTTAGAACAAACTGACTCTGGTGCGGGTTTTTCGACGGCGTCACTTGGAATTGCAAACTATGGTGGAACTTCTGGCAGTACAGGAACTTATCACCAAATGACTTCATCCCGGGGGTCAAAAGCCTCGCCGACACCTTTGCAGACGAATGATACGATTGCAGTTATAAATGCTCGAACTCGTCCTAATGCGGGTAATGATCTAATCAGTGGTGCAATTGAATTTGTGGCATCTGAAAATCACGGAGCGCTTTCAGTTCCCGCTCACATGTACCTAAGAACAACACCGTCAGGATCTTTTTCTCCGACAACTCGTATTTCGATTTTATCGAGCGGACAAGTAGGTATCGGTTTAACAAATCCAAGTTATGCCTTGGACGTATCTGGCGATGTGAATGTGACCGGTGTTTTTAGAGTGAATGGCTCAGTTGTGGGTTCGGGAACCGTAACAGCAGTTACGTCATCAAGTCCGTTGTCATCAACCGGTGGCACAGCTCCGAATATTACGATTGCACGTGCAACAGCGTCGGCAGATGGTTATTTAGCAAGTACAGACTGGACAACTTTTAATTCAAAATTATCTGATTTTTCAACATTAACATCAGCGGATATTACTGGAAAATTAGGATATACACCACTGAGTCCTATAAACAATTTAAGTGACGTTTCGAGTGCTGCGACCGCAAGAACAAATTTGGGATTAGGAACTGGAAACTCTCCGACGTTGACAGGATTAACATTGTCAGCAGTTAACGGAAATACATTGGTCAAAACAAACGGTTCTGGAGTTTTATCGAATGCAACTAGTGCTGATGTGACATCGTTATTGGGATATACGCCAGCAAACGGAACGTCCTATGTCGCAAAAGCAGGCGATACGATGACAGGGACTTTGAATTTGCCAAGTAATGGCTTAGCTGTTGGAACTAGTCAATTCGTTGTCAACAGTGGAAATGTGGGGATTGGTACTGCGTCGCCAGGTTCGAAATTAACTATTTCAGAAGGTGATTTCAGAATTGCGAATGACACATCGACTGGAAGCGATATTCAAATCGATAATCATTTTGATTCCTCAGAAGGACCCTTTATTTTACTCAGAAAAACACGCGGAAACAAAGCCGCACAAACTTATTCTCAGGTCGGAGACAGTTTAGGTTCAATTAGTTTTCAAAATAAAGACTATGTTGAGGGAGCTTCGATTGTTGCATCAACTACGTCTGTTCATAATGCAACGACAGCAAATACGGCATTGATTTTCAAGACAACATCAGGAACTACACCACAAACACGAATGATGATTGATGAAGCCGGACGAGTCAGTATCGGAATTCCATCTCCTAGTTATTCTTTAGATGTTTCGGGTGATGTCAATGTCACCGGAAACTTCAAAGTCAATGGTGTGAATATTTCATCAGGATCTGGAACAGTCAATAGCGGAACAATCAACAAAATGGCCTTTTACTCGGCGACTGGAACTGCCGTCAGCAGTAATGCGAATGTGACTATGTCAAATGGTGTGATGACATTAGGTCAATCTGGCTCCGTAATAGGTGGACTAGGTTTAGCCGGAAGTACATCAGGAACAGTTTCAATCAACCCACAGGCCACAGCAGGCACATACAATTTTAACTTACCAATAACAGCTGGAACATCGGGACAAGTACTAACCTCTGGTGGTGGTGCGGGTGCTCCGATGACATGGTTAACTTTGGCGAATTCAGCCAGTGTGGATACGACGAATGCAACTAATATTACAAGTGGAACATTATCAGCGGGTCGATTGCCGGCATTTACAGGTGATGTGACCACATCAGCAGGATCATCCTCAACAACAATTGCTAACGATGCTGTGACATCAGCCAAAATTTTAGATGGCACAGTTGTTTCTGCGGATATTTCTGCAGCCGCAATTACATTTGATAAATTGAATCAGTCGTCGGCCACAACAGGTCAAGTGATTAAGTGGAACGGGTCAGCTTGGATTGCAAGTAGTGATAGCGCGGGCTCTGCTTCGCAATGGACTACGGCGGGATCAGATATTTACTATACAGCAGGTAACGTCGGAATTGGGACTAATAGTCCAACCGCAAAGCTTGAATTGTATGGTGGAGATATCAAAACTCGCGACAGTGCAGGTCGTGGGTTAGATCTAAGAAATCTTACTCAGTACGGAGCAGGAGATAATACAACGTATTTCGCAACAGGTCTTTCCACCACTAAGGCGATGCACATTTTCGCAGGTACTAATACCGATGATAGACTCGATATTTCCTATTACTCAGCGTCGCCTGCTGGATATTGGTCAGCTTTTGAAATAGATCCGGTGGCAACAGGTTATGGGAACCTTTTATTGATGAAGTCTGGTGGGAACGTTGGTATCGGAACAAATTCTCCAAGTTACGCATTGGAAGTTGCAGGTGGATCAGGTTATTATGCGGGGTTGTTGCGTGGAACAGCAACAGCAACGCGTTTGGGTGTTGAAAATTCAGCTGCCGCAGCCAATGGAAATGCCGCCGAATTAGAATTCAGATTGGCAGGAAATGATCGCGGCAAAATTGCTGTCGTCGCAACAAATTCAGCCGCTGAATCATACGATATGACTTTTCATTCAAAAACATCAGGATTTTCTTTGGAAAGAATGCGCATTCGTAATGATGGTTACGTAGGTATTGGTACTAATTCACCATACAGTATGTTGGATGTAGCAGGATCAGTTAAAGTGGGAACTGATTCGACAGCATGTAGTAATAATTTAAAAGGCGCGTTGCGCTTAAACAGTTCAGTTTTGGAATTTTGTAATGGCACATCATGGGGAACTTTGGGTGGATTAACAAACTTTACGGAAACAGTTAATACCAGTGCACCCAATGCAACTATTCCTGCAGTTCAATTAGCTGCAACGAATGGTGCAACAGATGTGGATTTTGTGATTAAAGCCAAAGGTGATGGTTCGATTTTAGCGCAGACACCGGATAATACAACGACGGGTGGAAACAAGCGCGGAATCAGATCAGTGGATTTACAAATGTTACGATCAAGTTCGTCAATGGTAGCCAGTGGAACGTATTCAGTTATTTCCGGTGGTTATAATAATACAGTGACTGGCTCAGGCTCTGTAGTTTCTGGTGGTATTAACAACACTGTCACTGGGACTTATAGTTTTATCGGTGGTGGTTACAACAGCACAGTATCTAATACATATGGCACTATTGCTGGTGGACAGGCCAATTCTGTGCAAGGCCAATATGGCTTTGTGGGATCCGGCTACAGAAATGATTCATTAGGTAATTATGCTTCGGTTTTAAATGGTCAGTTTAATATTGCGTCCGGAGCAAATTCTGTTGTGTTAAATGGTGTTTCCAATGTGGCATCGGGCGATCATTCGGCAGCAATGGGTTATTCGGTTACTGCGCCGGCGTTTGCGCAAACAACAGTTGGTCAATATAACATGCCAACGGGTACAGAAAATTTAACAACTTGGGTGGCAACAGACCCATTATTTGTCGTGGGTAATGGTACGGGATCAGGAGCCAGTCGTTCGAATGCAATGACTGTTTTGAAAAACGGAAATGTTGGTATAGGCACCACAACGACCATTGGTTCCAAACTAGATGTGATAGGGAATGCTCGATTTCTTGCCTCAGATACGGATGCTGAGGGTGTTAAAATTCATTCTTCGTATTCTGGAAATGAAACTTCATCCAGGGTATTGTTGGCAGAAAGACAAGATGATGCCTATGGCTGGTCACTGGTTACTGCAGGATTGGCGAATCCAACTTTAGGTGGAACAACTATGACTGGTTTGCCTGCAGGTACTTTTAATATAGTCCGTCATGACGGAAGTGCAGTTGGTGAGTCTGCTTTATCTATCAGTAGAACCAGCGGGAGTGTTGGTATAGGCACCACAGCTCCGCGTGCTACGTTGGACGTAACTGGCGCCATCGTGTCTCGAGCGTCGCAGTCCTTTGGGGCGGGTACAATTGATTTTTCAGCCAGTAACTTAAGACATACGACACAAAATTGTGGTTCGTTTGCATTACATAATTTGAAAGACGGTGGTACTTATATGTTCGCAGTTCAAGGAACAACTGTTGCGACGTGTTCGTTCACGGCTTTTTCAGATGCGGGGTCTACGGCATTGACTGTGCATATGCCACCAGACCATGGCGCAACCACAAGTGGTAAACATACAATTTATAATATTGCGGTTATGGGAACACATGTTTACATTGCCTGGACACCTGGCTACTAGAGTGTCATCATAAAAAATATGAAACGAAGAGTTTTTTTAAATAAAATTTTCAGCGTCGCAGGTTTTGCTAGCTTATTCGCTAGTAAAGCCAATGCGTTTGGATTATTTACTACAAGCTTTTGGAAAAAAAGAGCCACTGTTGCTCCGTGGCTCGTACAAAGTAATACGATGGATTACTTTGGCAGTGGAGCTTGGGCAGATTCGCCGATTGGTATAGGAGCCCGCGCTTGTCGCATGGGTGATAATACTATTGGAATGATCGCAGGGGTTGCAGGAAATACGGCAGGAGTTGCAGCCTATATTACGGGATCTGCCAGTGGTGCATTTACAATTAATGGACAATATACCCCTGCAGCGACGTATACAGATAGTTTGGGTGATCAACTTGAAATTGAATGTGTTAAATCAACAACTAGCAATCAATATTACGCCGTTTGGTGTACAGGAAATAGTTCCTATGGATTACACGCAGCTAAAATTAATTCCAACGCAGCTGGGACTGCTGCGAATACATCGTTTGTGATTGGTGGAACTGGAGCCGGTGCTTATCCCAGTTCGGGGGCTATTGCGGCAGCGGTGAATTCAAGTGATCAGTTGATGATTTTTTATTATTATCCATCGGCTTTGCGTTGGTCGCTGTTGACGTCAGCGTTAGCTGTGACCTCCTCGAAAAATTCCAGTGCATCTATTCCAACTTCGGCATTTCCTATTTCTGCATTTTCTTCTGGAACAGATTTTTTTGCAGTTTGTGCCAGCACAAGTTCAAATGATTTGATTATCGCGAAAATTAATTCGTCAGGCACTTATGTCAGCCACAGTGTTTTTGCTTTATCGAACAGTTTAGCTCCGGCACAAAATAATCGTGGCGAAGCGATCTATATCAGTGCCACATCTGTTATTTTAGTGTGGCGATCAAAAACAGGATTGGCTGTTTTTGCCAATTACAATCCTTCAACCAGCACATTCAGCACTTCGGCGATGGATCTGGGATTTTCAAATCAGTCGATCAATGCTGTCGTTGCTGCGAAAAATTCGACCAATCAAATTGTCGTGAATTATGGTCAATATTTTAAAATGGTGGATACGACCGGAGCTGAGGTGAAACCATTGATCCAAGTCACGAATGTGCGCGGAGGATCCGGTGGCATCGTTTTCCGCAGCAGTGATACACGTTTGGTCTTAGTTGAAACAATCAATGTCTCAACCGAAAAATCAGGCTTGTATGCGCGCGAATTTACGGTCAGCTAATAGGTATTAACCAGAACAGGACTTTGGTTTTATATATTTGTGCTTCCTGCTGGCCGATAAGCTTGTTATGGAAAATAACTTTTTTGATCACAAAAGAAAATACCCTCGTAAGTCTTTTAAAAAACCAGTTTCTTATGTTTGTCGTGGCTTTACCGAAGTCGCTCCTGGTGTTGAAATCGGCGAGGGAGGATTGTCATTTGAATCAGAAATGGCGCTGGCTGAAAATGATCAAATGGTAATTAATTTTTTCGTTCCAGGCGGAGAATTCTTTTCTTTAAGAGCCACCATTCGCAGTCAAATGAAAAAGGGCAACGGAGCTGTGGTGTACGGAATCAGTTTCAACGATGTTGAGCTGTCTTTAAAACGACAAATCCGAGCCTATGTAGCTCGGATTTCCGCAAATTCATCACACTAATGTGAAAAATTAAAATTACTTAGCGCTGAATGCTTTGTGAACTGCTGCTGATAAGCGAGCAATTTTACGAGAAGCATTTGATTTGCTGAAAACGCCTTTTTGAGCGGCTTTCATCATTTCGCTTGTGTATTTAGAAAGTAAAGTTTGAACAGTTTTAGTGTCTTTGTCTTTGATCGCTTTTAACAAGCTTTTTTCGCCAGTACGTACTTTTGATTTACGAGCTGTATTTTTTGCGTTTTTACGAACAGATTGACGTGCTCTTTTAGCTGCTGACTTATGTTGTGCCAAGGTATAACCTCCTGATTATGTCTAATTCAAATAAACAAGATAACTTAGTTAACACAGCTGGTAATCAGACGCAAGTTAATCAAACCCAGAATTTAAAGAATTCTCCGTCAGTCTTGAAAAATGCCTTAAAAATGGCCTTCGGCACGATGACCAGCCGAGTATTAGGCGTGTTACGTGAATCTTTGTTAGCGGCTTTATTTGATAAACAGATTACCGATGCTTGGTCCGCGGCATTTAGAATCCCTAATCTTTTCAGAAGGTTATTAGGGGAGGGGTCTTTGTCAGTCAGTTTGATCCCGGTCTTTGTTCAAGCCCATTCTGAATCCAAGGAACGAGCTCAGAACTTGGTAAACTCGATGTACTGTTTGCTTTTGATTTTATTATCCGTTCTGACGACGATTGGATATCTCTATCCGCATGTTTTTTTGAATTTTGTTCTGAGCCCAGAATATATTGCGGACGTTGAAAAAATGGCGCTGACGGTTCATATGGCTCAAATTATGTTTTTGTTTGTTTTCTTTATCAGTTCTTTTGCCTTTTTTATGGGGATTTTAAATTCCTTGGGACAGTTTTTTTGGCCAGCGATGGCACCGACATTTTGGAATATCGCGATGGTGGTTTCGACTTTGTGGCCACCTTCGTGGTTGTCAGAAACTTCACGCAAATATGGGGATCAGCTGGCGTGGGGGGTTGTGATCGGTGGTTTTTTGCAAGCGACGATTTTGATTCCCAGTCTGATTAAATCCGGTTTTTTACCGATTCCGAAATGGGATTTACGTAACAAAGATATGTGGTTGGTTTTGCGCAATATGGTTCCTGGCTTCATCGGTACGGGGCTTTTGCAATTTATGACTATAATTAATTTACGTTTTTCTTCGTCTTTTGCGGAAGGCACGATTTCTTATATTAATTATGTCGATCGATTGATTGAATTACCGCTGTCGCTGATTTCTGTCAGCTTAGGATCGGCGTTGTTGCCGGTACTGTCGTTGTCGTGGACACAAAATAAAAAAAATGAATTCGTTCAAACTTCACGTAAATATTTGGAATTGAATTTGTTGGTTTCAATGGCTGCGGCCTGTGGTTTATTTATTTTGGCGGAACCTGTTGTTCAGCTATTGTTTGGACGCGGAAAATTTCAAACAGGGGATGTCTTACAAGCGGCGCTGATTTTAAAATCTTACTGCTGGATTATGATTTTTGTCAGCGGAGTCCGGGTCTTAACGCCAGCTTATTACGCAGTTAAAAACACTTGGTATCCGATGGTTGTTTCAGGCGTGGCTTTGTTGGTTCATTTGTTTTTAGCTCCGCGACTGATGAGTCAGTGGGGGATTAGTGGTCTGATGTATTCAACAACGATCAGTGCCGCCGTGAATATGGGATTGTTGTTATTATCCTATAATCGATTGATTGCGAATTTTGAATTTTTAAAATTTACCATACAGATTTTAAAAATGTTGATTGTTTCTGCTCTTGTGGCGGGACTGGCTATGGTATTTCAGTCTGAATTGTCCAACTATGCTGAACTCAGTTTTGCGATCCTGGCCATTAAAGTGGCGCTGGCGATTTTTAGTTGTGGTGCTGTCTTTTTAGTGTCCAGTTATTTTCTGGGGTTTGC
>Ga0255180_1000466_pt1 | contig 13707 bp, 13 predicted proteins | sample Atl_Colum_RepB_8_FD_189933 | JGI IMG/M metagenome (GOLD analysis project Ga0255180, IMG submission 189933) | Freshwater microbial communities from Altamaha River, Georgia, United States - Atl_Colum_RepB_8d | ecosystem: Environmental > Aquatic > Freshwater > River | place: USA: Georgia... | reverse complement strand
CACCGATATCGTTCTTGTGAATTTTGTACAGTTTTGCAAACATTATTGGCCTCCTCCGTACATCATATTCACAGCAACAGGGCCAAACACCATGATGAAAACGGCAGGTAAGATAAATAACATCAATGGAATTAAAATTAATTGGGAAGCTCGTGCCCCTGCTTTTTCAGCACGTAAAAATCGCTCGAGTCTCATTTGTACGGACTGATCTTTTAAGACTTGTGAAATACTGGCACCCGTAGCCTCGGCATCAATCAAGACAGCCACAAAACTGGTTATTTCCTGCATATCCAAACGCGCGGCCATTTCTTTCAGAGCATCTGTTTTCGAAGAACCGATTTTGATGTCTTTTAAAACAATTTTAAATTCATCTGCTAAAACCGAATCTTGACCTTCGGCTTTATCGACGATTTTTTGAATGGCACCAAAAAAATCTAATCCGGCCTCGACAGATAAGGCCAACAAATCAATAAAAAATGGCATATCAATTCGCACAGACAATTCACGCTGCTTTTTAGAAGCTTTACAATGCATTTCTGGCATAAAGAATCCCATTACCCCCAGGCCTACCAAAACAACAGGAGAAAAACCTAAGTCTAATGAAAAATTCAAAATTAATAAAAATATCGGCAAAGCGATTCCTAAAAAAATCTGCAAACCAATAAATTCGTCTTCATTCAACTCTTCAGCAAGGCCACCGACCTTGATTAAATGACGAATTTTTTTTCGATACTTTTCAGACTTCACTTTGCTGGCATGCTGTAAAGTAAATTGATGCACCATTGGACGGCAAATATTGATCACACCATTTTTCGATTTAACAGGCTCGTCACCACTGGCCCATGACAACTGACTCTGTCCTGGTTTTCCTGCTAATAAAGAAGAAACAAACAAGTACACAGAACTACCTGCGAGCAACAAACCTGCGAATAACATCAGTTCTGCACTACCCATTTTCCCCCACTTTGATATCCTAAAAAAAATTTAGGAGTTTTATGTTCACCACAGAAAAAGAAAAAATAATTATCTTAGCTTCTCAATCACCTAGAAGAGCTGAAATTCTGAAAAAAGCTTCGTATCATTTTTTACCATTCCCTGTTTATGTATCGGAAATTCCACGTGAAAATTTAAGTCTGGATGAACAAATAATCGACATTGCTCAGCGAAAAGCTCAGGCTTGCCTAGACCAATGGCCGGATCGCAGCCTGAATGCCGTGATATTGGCCTCGGATACGATGGTTTGCATGAACGAAAAAGCTTATGGCAAACCTGAAAACGAACAAATGGCATTCGATTTTTTAAAACTTTTTTCGGGTCGAACTCATCAGGTTAAAACCGCTGTTATTTTAATCGATCTACTATCAAAAGAAGTCTTGTCTCATATCGAGACATCCAACGTTCATTTTAAAAACCTGACCGATTCTGAAATTTGGGATTATATCCGAACGCAAGAGCCCATGGATAAAGCAGGAGCCTATGGTATTCAGGGATTAGGTGGAAAATTTGTCGAAAAATTCGAAGGCGATTTTAACAACATCGTGGGATTACCCTTGCATGCTATTGAAAAAATCTTCATGATGAAGAAATGGCAGTTCAAAAAGATTTAGCAAATCTTGATTTTTATTTGAAACAACTCCAGCCGAACCAAAAATTACTTGCTGTCAGTAAGCTTCAGCCCATCGATAAAATTCAAAAACTTTATCAACAAGGTCAAACACATTTTGCTGAAAATTATGTTCAAGAAGCTTTGGAAAAAATTGAAGCACTGAAAAATTTAAATATTCATTGGCACTTGATCGGGCCACTGCAGAAAAACAAAGTGAAATATTTAAAAAATCATTTTTCTTATATTCACTCAGTTGATTCATACGAACTGGCAGAGCTGATTTCAAAAAAAAGTATCGAAAACAATTTTCGTCAAAAAATAATGATTCAAGTCAATTTCTCGAATGAAGCCAGCAAAAGTGGATTTGGCGAATCTGATTTTGAACAACAGTGGCCTCGCTTAAGCGATTTACCAGGGATTGAAATTTGCGGTCTGATGACAATGCCACCTCTGCAAAACGATCCAGAAGAAAATCGGATTTATTTTAAAAAATGTTATCAACTTGGTCAAAAATACCAACTAAAAGAATATTCAATGGGCACCAGTCATGATTACCAAATTGCTCTGCAAGAAGGAGCAACTTGGATCCGATTGGGAACTTTACTATTCGGAGAAAGGCTTTTGCAATGACACATCCGTTAATCAAAACGATGAAAATTGGCTTTATCGGCGCAGGAAATATGTCACAAACTTTGATCAAAGGTTTGATTGAAAGCAAACTGGTGAAACCAGAGCAGCTTTATGCTTCGAATAGAACTCCGGGCAAATTATTAAAACTGAAAGAACAATACAAAATCCATACGACTGAAATCAATCAAGATGTTGTCGAAGAATGCGACATTGTGATTATTGGTGTGAAGCCCCAAGATCTGGAATCTGCAATGGAAGACGTCGCTGGCGGATTTCGCGAAGAACAAATTATTATTTCACTAGCTGGAGGTATTACTTTTTCAAAACTGAGCAAAATGATTCCGAATGGTCGCTTGGTCAGACTGATGCCAAATACTCCTTCACTGATCGGCCGCGGAGTCATTGGTTTACTGTCCCAGGATAATGACGAATCCGTTGAAGACATTGTTCAGGATTTATTTTCACATCTGGGATTTGTCCTTAAGGTCGAAAACGAAGACCAATTCGATGCCTTGATGGTTTCTTGTTCCAGCGGAACAGGTTTTGTATTTGAAATGATGCTTTATTGGCAAGATTGGATTCAAGAACACGGTTTTTCCCCGGAAGAATCCAGAAAAATGACGATCGAAACATTTTTGGGAGCTTCACTTTTAGCCGCCCAATCCGCGGGTGTCGATATCGAAGAACTGCAAAGTCGTGTGACTTCTAAAAAAGGGATTACTGCAGCCGGACTGAATTCAATGCGTGAACTTGAAATCGAACGGGCCCTTAGAATCAGCTTTGAAAAAGCCGCTATGCGGTCGCAAGAGATCTCGAGACAATAGTACTAAAGTCTAGTTCATATTCAAAATTAAAGACCCCCTCTAGAGAAGGGGGATTTTTTTTCCTATACTAAAATCAGGCTCATGGATGGGCCCAAAAAGATCACACGGAGGTAATCTATGAAATACTATCCAAAAGAAATTGCCGTAAAAACTTTTGATCGCAAAATGATGGGATACGATCCTGATCAAGTCGAAAATTTTTTAGTGATCGTTGCTGCCCAATTAGAAAATATCATCGAAGAAAATCAAGCCCTTAAAGATGCCTTGAAAAATAAAGAGCTCGAGATTTTAGGATATAAAGACCGCGATCAATTGTTACAACAAACAATGACGCAAACGACTCAAATGACAGAGAAAATGAAAATGGAAGCTGAAAGAGAATGTAAGCTTGTCATTAACGAAGCTCACCAAAAAGCAGAGATGATTACTCATGACGCAAAAGAATCTTTGAAAAAGATTTATGCTGAAATTTCTGAATTGAAAAAAAGTCGTATGCAATTCCAAGCCAATTTAAAAGCGATGGCACAAGCGCACTTGTCGTTGATTGATCAGGGCGAACATTTTATGCCAAAACTGTCGATGAATCATATTGATCTTGAATAAGCACTGACTATTCAAATAGCCAGTGCCGCTCCGGCAGAGAGACCTCTTCACGATAATAAGGACTCTCTGTCTTCATCAAAGACGGTTTTACCATCAATAAAAGCCATAATTTTTTAACTATCCAGTAAGCTAAATAGATCAATAAATTAATGTATTTTACAAATCGCTTCAGTCCTCGCCTCAGGCGAAAATAAAATTCTAACAACTCAGCTTCATTACGAAGCTCCCAATTTAAATACACTCGTTCTATGTTTTTCATAAATAACCCTTTAATTTTTTTAAAATAAAATAATAGTTTCTGACTTTTAAATGTCAGAAAGATCTGAATACTGATAATTTTGTGATTTTATCTAGAATTGCGTTGCCGCAGAAAGAGAGGCAGAAGAATCCACTGACAGAATCATCATTGTTTGTTTTTGAATTTGAATCATAGTGTTCTCCTTTCCTGTTTCTTTTTAAGAGATAAACTAGGTATCTCAGATAAAAATAAAATTGTCTAATGATTTTTATTTATAGACAGCCTTGGCAAATTTTATAGGTTCCAAGTTGGAACCTATTTTTTATTTTTCTTTTTCTTCTTTTGTTTCAATTGAATAGTATATTCCATTTCATTCAATTGATTTTTAATCGCTTCACTTTGATTGTCTTTTTTAATCTTTGCAGGCGGCTGTGCTGCTGGCTGCTGATCTAATTGCTGAATATAATTTTTCTGCTGTGGCTGAACGGGCTTAAAGTACTCTTGATTGACTCCATCATTCGTGTCTTCTTTGAAATCCTGTGGAGTGACATCACGAGACACATCCGAAGACTGATAAGTAGGTTCAGAATGCACGGATGAAGAACCTCCACCAATGGCTCCCATGTTAAAATTAAAATTAACAGCGGCTCCCACCGAATATCCTACAGCTGAATTTGAACCGATCAGTGTGTAATCTCCAAAAAATTTCATTTGTAAGCGACGATTCACAGAAAAAATAAAATAAGCTTCCAAGTCTGTTGAATTGGGATTCACTGAAAAATATTTTTTACTGCCCCCATTCACACGAGCATTCACAGCATCTCGAACCATCGGATTTCCCGTTTGGCTGTCATCACTGACTGAAGCACGGCCTTTAATCAAAGTTCCCAATCCTAATTGACTAAATCGGGCTTCAAAACCCGCCGCATATGTCAAAAGCGTCGAAAGACCTTCGGATCTGAAATTCGCACCGATCTGACCAAACGGATACCAGCTGCCGAAATTAAAACGAAAGACAGCCTCAGGCTTGATTTCAGAAACACCATCGGAATTAAAAACACTGTCTGTTGTCATGTCTGCTTTTTCCAGAGGGTGCGTATAAATCATTCTGAAAAAAGCTTCATGTATGTCCGAATTCCAAAATAAAAAATCGGCTCCGATATCTAATTTATTAAAAGTTGAATTACGGCGAGTCGTTAGAACATCACTGGATTCAGCATTCGCAATATTGCCGCCGACGATAACACCCAAGTCCTCGAACAGCTCCCAGCGGGCATCTCCTTTGACTTCGATATTTTGCAAATAATTACTGCCAAATAGATTTTGCTTGGAACCATCTGAACCAAAATTGGCATCGGTTTTAAAGTAAGATCCCGATAAATTCAGATCGACACGTCCTTTTTGAAAGACTTGGTACGGGTTATATTCGAGCGCATACCCCTTTTGAGTAAAGAGAACGAACGTGAACATCAGAAAGGCCGCGGGTTTTTTAAAAAATAATTGTCTCATAGCCTTTTTAGTCTATATTGGTTCTAAACCAGTTTGCAGAGGACTAAAGTCTTGAAAAACCCAAAAGTTGTCATATTTTTAACTGTCTTTATTTACTTACTTGGATTCGGAATGATTATTCCAGTCATTCCCCTTCTCAGCACCCATTACGGCGCCAGTCCGTTTCAAGCAGGGCTTTTGATGTCGATTTATTCTTTGATGCAGTTTATTTTTTCGCCTTTTTGGGGAAAACTCAGCGATAAATTCGGTCGACGTCCGATCCTAATGTACTGCCTTTTAGGTGAAATGATTTCTTATCTTGTTTTGGCTTGGGCTCGCTCTTTAGAATTGATTTTCTTTGCACGCTTTTTAACAGGTTTTTTTGGAGCCTCCATTTCAACAGCATCCGCATATATTTCTGATATCACCACCAAAGAAGAACGCTCGAAAGGCATGGCTTTGATCGGAGCCGCATTTGGTTTAGGATTTTTATTTGGCCCAGCTCTAGGTGGCGGATTAACGGCCTATGCCGAAACTTTATCTTCAGATATTAATTTTATTTCCGGCTTTTCTAGTTACGGTGTTGCGTTTTTATGTTTATTGACCTTCATTTTTGCTTTTTTCAACTTAAAAGAAACACTCGATACTTCTAAGCCGGTCGAAGTGAAAAAACAAAGTCGCTTTAATCTGATTGCACAATATTTAAAAACACCTGTCGTTGGCCCAGTGATTTTAACTTTCGGAATGAGCTCGCTATCTATGTCGTTGATGGAAGCCACTCTTGTGTTGTTTATGAAAGAAAAATTTGGCTGGGGTATCAAGGAAGTCAGCTTTGGATTTGCCTATATCGGAATTTGCATTGTGCTGACTCAAGGTTTTTTAGTCCGAAGATTGATACCAAAAATTGGCGAAAGAAATATGCTTCGCATCGGTCTGGCCTGTATGATCATCGGTATGGCGGGAATTGCATTCGCGGAACATTTGTGGATGATGGCCATTGTCCAAACATTCCTGGCAGTCGGAAACGGTTTTACAAATCCTTCTATTTTAGGCAGTGTTTCACTTCTTATTCCGGCCGAAGAACAAGGGGCCGCTTTAGGAACCACTCAAAGTCTTTCAGCCTTGGGAAGAGTCATCGGCCCCGCCTTGGGCGGCTTGGTTTTCACCAGTTTATCGATCAGTTCTCCGTTTATCATTTCCGCGCTTATGCTGACATCGGCTTTTGCTGTTATTTTATCCATTTTTCAACAACTTCCAAACTCAGGCCAATCTAAAACAGAGGTCGCCAATGCTGAATAAGATTGGTTTTTATCAATTTAACAACTTGGTCGAAAACAGAATCCCTTTTATGTTCATCAACCTGGGTGAAGACCTATCGACTTGGTATCAATCTATTTACAAAATGCATATTCAAACCTACCAAGTTTTAACAACGCTGGATCAGGCTGAAACTGCGCTGAACGAACGCCAAATCCCCAAAGACTTTGCTATTTTGCTCGTTTGCCAAAACGGCTTGCAATCCGAGAACTTTGCAAATTATTTGCAAAAAAATGGTTATACGAACGTCTATCTTATTGATGGCGGTATTCAGCAAATGATGACCGATAAAGCCCAAATGTGATAGCCTTCTGGGCATGACAAATCCAAATACATTATCAGATCGCTATAATCCCGCAGATGTTGAATCAAGAACCTATCAATGGTGGGAAAAATCAGGCCACTTCAAAGCCCAAGATCAATCGACGAAACCTCCGTTTTCGATCATCTTGCCACCGCCGAACGTCACAGGTTTTTTACATTTAGGTCATGCCTTGGATCACACGATTCAAGATTTGTTGATTCGTTGGAAAAGAATGAGCGGCTTCAATGCGATGTGGTTACCCGGTACCGATCATGCGGGTATCGCCACACAAACTGTTGTCGAAAAAGAACTTAAAAAAGACGGTATCACTCGCCAACAATTAGGTCGTGAAAAATTTGTTGAAAAAATTTGGGACTGGAAACATCAGTACGGCAATCGCATTTATACACAAATGCGTGGCTTGGGTGATTCGTGTGATTGGGATCGCGCCACATTCACTTTAGATGAAGGTGTTTCAAAAGCGGTTCGTAAAGTTTTTGTTTCTTTGTACAAAAAAAATATTATTTATAAGGGACAAAAACTGGTGAACTGGAGTGGGCCTCTTGAATCAGCCATTTCAGATTTGGAAGTTGAACATCAGCAAACAAAAAGCGTTCTTTATCACATCAACTATCCAGTAGATGGTACAGATCAGTTATTAACAATCGCCACAACTCGTCCTGAAACTATGTTGGGTGATACGGCTGTTTGTGTTCATCCGGATGACGAACGATATCAATCATTGATTGGAAAAACAGTTACGATTCCTCTGATCAATCGTAAAATTAAAATCATCGCTGACACCTATGTCGATCAAGCTTTCGGATCTGGAGTTGTTAAAATTACTCCGGCACATGATTTTAACGATTATAAAATTGGAAAAACTCACAAGCTAGAAATGATTAATATTTTAAATAAGAAATGTGAGTTGAATGAAAATGCCGGAGTTTATGCGGGATTAAAAGTTCAAGAAGCGCGTAAAAGAATCGTTGAAGATTTAAAAAATTTAGGTCTTCTGGTGAAAGAAGAACCTCACATGAACAATGTGGGTTATTGTTCGCGCACAAACGCGGTCGTAGAACCCATGTTGTCAGATCAATGGTTTATGAAAATGGATCAATTGGCCATTCCTGCGAAACGTGTTGTGGAGTCTGGGACAATTCGCTTTCAACCAGAATCGTGGACAAAAGTTTACCTTCATTGGATGAATATTATCGAAGACTGGTGTATTTCACGCCAATTGTGGTGGGGACATCGTATTCCCGCATGGCATTGCGCCGATTGCGATAAGCATACAGTTTCAGAAACTGATCCAAGCAAATGTGAACACTGTGGCAGCACGAAAGTTTCTCAGGAAGAGGACGTTTTAGACACTTGGTTCAGCTCGGCATTATGGCCCTTTTCAACAATGGGCTGGCCAGAGGAATCTGAACATTCTATTGAAACTCAAAAAACTTTTTATCCAACCAGTTACCTAGTCACTGGTCACGATATTATTTTCTTTTGGGTCGCTCGTATGGTGTTAATGTCGATGGAATTCAAAAAGGACGTCCCATTCAGAACAGTTTATATTCATGGACTGGTTCGTGACAGCAAGGGCATCAAAATGTCCAAGTCTTTGGGAAATTCAATTGATCCATTTGATATGATCAATAAATACGGCGCCGATGCCTTGCGCTTTAATTTTTTAGCTCATTTAAACACGGGCAAAGACTTTAAATTCAGCGAACAACGTGTCGAGGGCTATCGTAATTTTATGAACAAAATTTGGAATGCGGCTCGATTTGCCTTATCCAATTTAAGTGATTTCAAAGCGCCTGCCGACGGCGTTAAAGCCTTGCCACAAAAAATTAACATGAGCGTTTTTGACCAATGGATTATTTCAAAATTAGCCCAAGTTGAAAAAGATGTTCATGATCATTTGGAAAATGAACGCTTTTCAGATGCCGCTACGGCCTTGTATCAGTTTGTTTGGAATCAGTTCTGTGATTGGTATATCGAATTTACAAAACCCATTATGGCTTCGACCAATGCTGATGAAAAACATGCGACTCAGTTAGTAATGGCTCAGGTTTTAAATCGCATTGTCAGATTGTTACATCCATTCTGCCCGTTCATTACCGAAGAAATTTATTCTAAATTACCGATCAAAGGTGAAGCTTGCATTATCGATCAATACCCGACACCGACTAATGATAAAGAATTTTTGTCATTAGGAACGGCACAGGCCGAATACGAAATCGATATTGTCAAAGAAGTTATCACGGCGATCCGTAATATCCGCGGAGAAAACCGCATCAGTCCAGCCACAAAGCTGACGATTCGTATTGGCGTCCAACAGGATGATGTTCAAAAAATCCTTTCTGAAAACAGAATGGCTTTGATGACATTAGGCCGCCTGGAATCTTTAGATATTGGCGATGCGGGCAACATGAATAAATGTGCCGTGAACACAATTGCCGTCAAAGACGCTCGTGCCCAGGTTATTATTCCACTTGAAGGTTTAGTTGATTTTAACGAAGAAATTAAACGTATTCAAAAGACAATCGAAAAATTAGAAAAAGACGTTCAGCTTTTAACAAATAAACTTTCGAATGAAAAATTTGTGGCGAATGCTGACGAAGATGTCATTGCGAATGACCGTTTACTTTTACAACAATCCAAAGACCAAATTATTGTGATGAAAGAAGCTTTAACGCGCTTTCAGTAGTTCATTCAAGCAAGGGCTGCTAAGCAGCCTTTTGCTGTAAATAGGTATCAATTTCATTGACCAATTCTGATATTAATTGATTTGAATTCGAATACACTTCTGCAGCTTTTTGAAAGTGATGGCTTTTTGCTAAAATTTCCGCTTCTTTCAACTGTTGGCAAATTTCGGCACAACCAAAAACCGCTATCGATCCTTTCAGGGCATGAATCGCTTTACCAAAATCAACACTCGTTTGCTCATTTCTCAGTTGATCGATTTTACTTTTATGTGAAGGCAGCTCTGACAAAAATAAATTCATCAACTGCGAACCCAGCTCTGTATCAACCTGATCTAAATTACTTAAAACTTCTTTTGATAAGTGCTTGTACATACTTATGCTACTTTCATTTCGGCTTCGTTTTGTTGTTTATTTTTAAAGGCCAATTGAATGGCATTTTCAATGTCCTCAGTTTTAAAAGGCTTTGCTAAAAAATGATTCATGCCTGACTGAAAACACTGTCTTTGATCATCGGCCGTTGAATTCCCAGTAACGGCCACAATAAAAACAGGTTTGGAATTATTTTTTTGTTCCATTTCACGAATTTCCTGTGTCGCTTTAAACCCATCCATCAAAGGCATCTGACAATCCATAAAAATCAGATCAAATCCTAATGTTTCATGTCGCTCTAGCACTTCGATGCCATTTGCCGCCAATTCAGTTTTATATCCCATTTTATTCAAAGTTTTTGAAAGGACCACTTGATTCACTAAAACATCATCGGCCACCAAAATTTTCAAATCATTTAAACTGATATGATCGATTTTTTGTTCAACGAAATGAGGAACGATTCGAGTTTGTTTGATATAGCCACACTTAATAGTGAAGACAAACATAGTTCCTTTGCCAGGTTGACTTTGAAAATACAATTCGCCACCCATCATTTCGATTAAATTTTTACAAATAACTAATCCCAAGCCAGTTCCACCAAATTTGCGGGTGACTGAACTGTCTGCTTGCGAGAATGCTTTAAATAAGCGTTTTTCTTGTTCAAAAGTAAATCCGACCCCAGTGTCTTTGATTTTAAATTGCAATATCGCTTCTTGCGAATTCTTATGCAGCAAACCAGCGCTCAATTTAACGTGTCCAAAAGACGTAAACTTATAGGCATTAGAAATAAAATTAATCAGAACTTGTCGCAATCGGAGATCGTCTGCTAAATAAAGATCCTCTTTCAAAGATTCTTCAATTTCGATTTCAAATTTCAGACCTTTTTGCATCATTTGTTTTGTAAATAAAATGCGAATGTTTGTAAGAAAATCAATCAATGGAATTTCATTTTTTTCCAGACTCATTTGTCCAGATTCAATTTTGGATAAATCCAGCACATCGCCAACAATATCCGTTAAAATTTGAGTACACTGACGTACGATTTGCAAATTCTCGCGATCTGCTGGGAGCATTTTTTCAAATTCGATCAGATTCAACGCCCCACTGATCCCATTCAATGGAGTTCTGAGTTCATGTGAAACTGTCGCCACAAATTGTTTTTGGAACGTCAAGCTTTTACCCAGCTGTCCCAAAGTGGATTCAAGAGAATTTTGGTAAACAGATACAGAGTGTTGATTATAAAAATAAAAAATAACAACTAAATACAAAGTTAAAAAAGAGAATGCGATCAAAGTCACAGACATCAAGGCCTGCGCGATCAGTTTTTTGGCATCGAAATCGACACCTACGACCGCATCAAATTGTCCTGATTTGGTCGTGAGCGGATAAAATCCACTGACAAATGTACCCCAACGATCTGTATAGACAATATCATCAAAAGCGGGTTGCTTCAGATCAAATGCTTGTACCAAGGCTGGCAAATTTTTTTCGTAGACTTCTCCAATAGCAGTTCTTTGTTCACGTTCGCCCGAATAGATTCCATCGAAATCGTAATCAGTTTCCGCATCTGCAATTAAAATAAATTGATTGGATTGATTTTTGCGAATTGTATAAATATCTGAATAAAAATCTTGTTCTTTTTCTTGCCACTTTTTTTCGAGCTGGATAATATTTAAATAGTGCGCAGAGGCTTTGTCGTTTTCATTATGAATGAGTTCGTGGTTTTGCTCTTTTAGAATTTCTGCTATGTAATCTAAGTCCTGGAACGTTTTCTTTTGTATTTCTGCTACTTTGTGTTCCTGGTAAATAACAGATGTAGCGATACTGAGAAAAACAAACAAAGAAATCAGCAATGCTACTTTTTTAAAATGAATTTTAAAAAATTGACTTTGATCAATTCTTTTTAAAAATGGATACGAGCCTACTTGCAGTAGGCTCGTGATCAGAACAGAAAATAAGTGACTAATAACTAGTAAGCTCAAGAAAATCCTAGAAGTTTTCGACTTTTTTAATTTCCGAAGATTGAGGTTCTGGGCCTAAATCTAAATTTGATTTAAATGGTTTAGGTGATTTTTTAAATGGTACAACTTTCTTTGGTTGTGAAAGTGAGGCTGACTTAACAGGTTCGTTTTGTTCAACCTGACGATTCATACCGAATATGAATGCATTTAAATCTTGAACAACTTCGCTCATATAGTTCGACTGGTGATTCGCTTCATTCGAAGATGCCGAAAGACTTTCCGCCGTTTTCGCATTCTCTTGCGCAGCTGTATCTAGCTGAATCATCGCTTGGTTAATTTGCTTTAAACCCGATGATTGTTCAGCACTAGCTTGAGCAATTTGCCCTGATAAATCATTCACATTTTTAATGCTGTTAAAAATTGTTTTTAAAGATTGATTACAATTTTCAGCCAACTGCGTTCCACGTTCGATTTTATTGACGCTTTCCTTGATCATTTGATGAATTTCTTTAGCTGAAGTCGAACTTCTTTGGGCCAATGATCGAACGGCATCCGCAACCACAGCGAAACCTTTACCTTGTTCACCGGCACGCGCCGCTTCGACGGCTGCATTTAATGCTAATAAATTTGTTTGAAATGAAATATCATCGATGACGTTGACAATGTCTTCCATTTTCTTAGAATCACTCTTAATTTGTGACATGGCATTGGCCAATTCTTGAATTTGGTGATCGCCTTTTTCTGCTTGGGACTTTGCATCTTCAGAAACTTCGAAAGCTTTCTTCGAATTTTCAGTGTTCAAATTAATCATGCTTGATAATTCTTCAAGAGAAGCCACTGTTTCTTCTAACGAACTGGCTGACTCTGTTGAACTTGAAGATAACTGAACATTTGCAGCTGCTAATTGTTCGGAAACCGATTTAACTTTATTTGATGATGAATCTAGATCATTAATGTATTTTTCCAGATTGCTTGTTAATTTACGGATCGTATAAAAGCCAATACCAAACACAAAAGTCAATACTGTCAACGAAGCAACTAGCATCATTGTTAATACAAAACCTGCATTATCCGATTCCATCTGAGCATCCGCTTCAACAGATTCTCCTAGTTTTTTTAGATCTTTTTCTAACTCATTAAACGCCGTATTAAAATCTTCGACTAATGTATTTGCGGAATTGAAATCTTTTTCGGCTAATTTTTGAATGATAAAATTAGACGTTCCTACATAAGCTTCTACCTTGGCATCCGCTTCCTGAGCCGTCTTGACTGTTTTTTCAGAAAGATTCAGTTTGCTAATTTTATCCATATTTTGCTTGATAGTTTCAGCAGCTTCTTTGTTTTCTTTCAGAATATTTTCAATTTCACCATAATTTTTTTGTGCGTTAAAATAAAAAGCAGAATAAACATTCGCACGGATCGTATCATGAACCATATCCGTACTGTCCATTGCGCGCGCCGCTGGCATAAATTTATTTGAAACTTTATCTAGCTTGCTGAATAAATAGCTAGCCTCAACGTAACCAAATCCCGATATACCAACGATTGCAAAGCACATAAATGTAACTAACAACCAAATCTGTTTTGTTAAATGGATCTTTTTCATAAATTAAGCGGCCTTTCCTTCTGGGTTTTCGTTATTTGTATTTAAATCTAAAT
>Ga0255180_1000464_pt1 | contig 13725 bp, 7 predicted proteins | sample Atl_Colum_RepB_8_FD_189933 | JGI IMG/M metagenome (GOLD analysis project Ga0255180, IMG submission 189933) | Freshwater microbial communities from Altamaha River, Georgia, United States - Atl_Colum_RepB_8d | ecosystem: Environmental > Aquatic > Freshwater > River | place: USA: Georgia | collected... | reverse complement strand
GTCTACCGTAACGGATATGACTTTCTAGATGACCTTGACGCTAGGCATTTCCGCTCAGGCCAGAGCACCCTGAATGAGCTGAACCATGCCCTCACCGAGTACGCCAGCGCGCGAAGCGAAGCCGAAGGACTCGCTCGCTGGCTGGTGAGGTTACAAGCGACACCCAAAGCTGTCACGGAGAAAGCGCCATTTGCAGTACTTCACGGCGTTAGAACGTCGGCTGATTGTCACAAGTTGGCTCAACGCCTCGGGGGACTCTCTATTGCGTCGCCGTTTACTACTGCAGCCCTCAATTTCGACGTCTGTTTCAACACGTTGCCGGAACACAACAACTGCGTCTTACTTTCTGACAAAGCCTTGTTGCTTTTGTCTCCCGACACGGCACGCAACAGTTCCAGAGTTGTTACAACTCTAGGACGATCGGTCACGAAGCTAGACATCCAGACTCTATACCCAGCTGAGGTAGAGACGATCTGCCAATCACTGTTGTCATCAGGTAGAGCAGCGCACCTCATTCACTATCAACGCTCTATGGCCGCGGCACTCACCATTCTGAAGGGACTGTTTCCATGTCTACAGGTCGTGCTTTCGGAAAAGGAATCCCCTTTTCACATATCCGCCAATGCCCCGACACGAGCAGCTTAAGCCTCCCGTCACCATGCATGCAGAGTGAACTGCCCCCATGAATTCAACGATGCACAAGGCCGACGGGACCGTCACATCTGATCGTCGACGTACGTTTTTTATTCTGAATCTTTTACAGGACGTCAATATCCTGCGCCCGCTGATCTATATCAGTGCGCGCGATCTGCGCATTGAGACGACCCTTCTGATAACGCCGGGATTTAGCAAGCGCGATAAGTCAGGTACTTGGGCGAGCGAGATTAATGAAATTTGCTTAGGAAGTGGAGCGACCATGTTATCGTTTGCTTCAGCATTCGATGCATTTCGTGCATTCAGTAACGCTACCGGGTTGTTGGTTGCCGCCAGCGAATCAAATCTTCAGCCCCACAAGGATGTGCATGAGCTGTTCAAAATAGCACCTAACACCCTGACCAAAATTACGCTGCAGCATGGCCTGGAATGTGTTGGCTTTCTGCAAAGCAAAGAGCAAACCCTTGCGCATGGAGACAACGTCACGTTCGGTGCAGATATTGTCTGCGGCTGGGCGCCTGCGCCGGCCCTAACATCGCTTAAGCCAAGTCAGCGATCCAAGCTGATAGTGACCGGGCCAACCTCCATACTGCAGTCCGCGCCCACCCACGTTGCGGCGGCAAAACGAAGCATGGGCATCGTCTGCGAGAATATGCACTCGCTCCGGCTGCGAATTAACGGCGATTTTAAGACCGATTTTCTGAGTGTGTTCGACGCATTCTGCGGCGCCCTCCGGGATCGCGAACAACAAGTCACGCTCCGGCCACATCCCGGCGGACAGTACGTTCTCAAGAACAACGTTGAGCTCCCTGCCAACGTCACTCTGAACAACCATCCGATCTACAAAATTGATCTATCGCAGTATGCATACGGCATATCAGCCCCATCGTCGATCTTGGTCGACATGGTGTTGGCCGGAATTCCCACAGCAGTGTGGCAGGACGAAGGGAGCTCGCTCGACCTTGGCAACTATGAAGGTCTGACGCGAATCAGCACGCTTCACGATTGGCTGCAGTTCGACGAGGACGCCAGACGCGACCCAACCCCGTTTTTAGAGCGACAACAACGCTTCCTGACTCGACACCATTTGCAACTGTCGCCCGCCATTGCATACGAGCGATTCGCCCGGATACTCAGCGCACGAAATGTGATCGGTACTGTTGCTCCTCGGCAATTCAGCTACAAGCCATCGAAAGCTCAGCGAATTGTTTTTGTAGCCAACGATATAATTCCAACACTTCAATTGAGCTTTATAAAGCCACTCAAATCTCTTGTTAATAGCGGCCTTATCACCACAGACTTCATAACGGAACGAACCATTAAAGCTGAGGGCGATAAAAAACTTGACCCAGTAATTGTTTCCGCTTGGCTAAAAAACAAACTCTCTGCTCTCTCCCCGGATATAATCGTATTCTGCCGATATAGCGGTCCATTTTCGGATGTGATGCTTGATCACGCCAGACGCATTGGCGCCAAAGCAATCTTTCATATCGATGACGATCTTCTCAATATCCCCAAAGAGATTGGACTCGCCAAGTTCGATTTCCACAATAGTCCGGCTCGTCTAGCTTCCGTTCGGCACCTACTAGACAATGTCGATTTAATTTATTGCTCGACCGAAAAACTGTGCCAAAGAATTGGCGAGCTTGATGCGAAAGCACGCCGCATCAGCGGTCGCATTTACTGCGCAGGCAATGTCATTTCCTCCGCCGAGAAACGAACAATAACAAAGATTGGCTATATGGGCATTGGGCACGAAGCCGATCTTAATTCGGTACTTCCAGCGATTGTACTTTATCTTCGAAGACATTCACACGTTCAATTTGAGTTCTTTGGCTCTATCCCAGTTCCGCCCGCTTTGTCGGAGTTCGGAAACAGAATATCACAAGCGGCAAAAATAGATAATTACGAGACGTTTCTGCAGCAGTTTTCCGAACTTCGATGGGATATCGGCATATGTCCATTAGCACCCATTTCGTTTAACTATCTCAAGGCAAATACCAAGTGGGTGGAGTACACATCAGTCGGCACAGCCGTTGTTGCTCAACGCGGAACTATTTACGATGAATGTTGCGCCAACGGATGCGGCTTATTGGCAGACACAAACGCGGAATGGCTTGAAGCTCTCGAGCAGCTCACTACCGACGATGATGCACGTTATCAGCAAGTGGTTCGCGCCCAGAATAAACTCTTATCTGAGTATTCTGTAGATAAGCTCACTAGGCAAGTACTAACTGTGTTCGAGACTGTTAATGACGCATCTGCCGCAATAAATCTGGAGCATATTTCATGATCAGAGTTTTCATTGGATACGACTCAAAACTGCCGGTCCTATACAACGTTGCACAGCACAGCATTCAGGTCCGCGCATCACAGCCGGTGAGCATTACGCCGATCATGCTTTCGCAACTTAAAGGGATTTACACCCGAGACGTCAATCCGTTGGCGTCCACCGAGTTTTCATTTTCACGATTCCTGGTGCCCTACCTGTCTAGCTACAGCGGGTGGTCTCTGTTCGTCGACAATGATGTGCTGATGCTCGACGACATCGCATCACTGTGGGCTTTAAGGGATGATCGCTACGCAGTGATGTGTACCAAGCATGCGCAGAAAACGGGTGAGCAAACCAAGTTTTTGAATGCGCCGCAAACACCATATGAGAAGAAAAACTGGTCGAGCTGCGTGCTGTTCAATAATGCCCGCTGCAAAGCGTTGAGCTTGGACTACGTCAATTCAGCAACCGGCCTAGAGCTTCATCAGTTCAAGTGGCTTGGCGACGATGCGCTGATTGGAGATATTCCGCTGGAATGGAACGTTTTGGCGGACTGCCACACTGAAGTTGCCGCTCGCCCCTCGATGATTCACTACACCTTGGGAGGGCCGTACTTCAGGGAGTACGAAGCATGCGAGTACTCAAAGGAATGGTTCAAAGAGCGCGACGCCTTGGTGTATTGCGCTCAGCGCGGCGAATGATCTGCTGCGAACATCGACGATTTAGGAAATATTAATGGCTTTGGTACTGATCACCGGCGGCGCTGGCTTCATTGGCTCTTATGTATCGCAAGAATTACTAGCACGCGGCCACCGGCTTCGAATCCTGGACCCGCTCAGCCCCCAAATTCATGGGTCCATGCCACGTGGCCTTGCCTGGCTCGACGATGAGCGCATCGACTTCAGACGTGGCTCCGTCACAAATGCCAGTGACGTCAAGACCGCACTTACGGACGCCGAGGTCGTAGTCCATCTCGCGGCCGAGACGGGTACCGGCCAGTCAATGTACGAAATCGAGCGGTACAACACAGTAAACGTGGGAGGAACGGCGCAACTGCTGGATGTGTTGACCAACGACTCGAACCGAACCGTAAAGAGAGTTGTACTCGCTTCGAGTCGCTCCATTTATGGCGAGGGCGCCTATGTCTGCACCGCCTGCTCGCCCAGTCACCGAGTTAATCCCGACAGCCGTACTGCGGGCCAGTTGGCTGCGCATCGATGGGAACATGTCTGTGCAGCCTGCGGCGCAGACTTGTCACCCGTGCCTACCAGTGAATACGACCCACCCAAGCCGGCGTCTGTCTACGCAGCGACAAAGTACGCACAAGAAGACCTCGTACGGATCGTATGCGGAGCCTTGGGCGTAGACCATGCAATCCTTCGACTCCAGAATGTATACGGAGAGGGCCAGTCGCTGAACAATCCCTACACGGGCATCTTGTCAATATTCTCAACGCGCATCCGTCGAGGCCAGAACCTCCCTATTTTTGAAGACGGCCTTGAGACTCGTGACTTTGTACACGTTCAAGACGTAGCGAAAGCGTTTGCTGCCGCCGTCGACCATGCGACCCCGATCGCACGCTGCCTTAACGTCGGCGTCGGCATCAAAACCACGGTCAAAGATATTGCCGGCGCGCTTAGCGACGCGTTCGGAGCACCCCGCGATCTCGTTACAACACACCAGTATCGCCTTGGTGACATCCGACATAACTTTGCCGATACCAGTAGCTTGCGTTCCGTACTGAATTGCCGAGCGACAATATCTTTGAACGAAGGGCTAAAGCGGTTTGCGGAATGGGTAACGGTACAACCACTACCCCAAGATCGGCTCGACGTCGCTAACGAAGAATTAAGATCACGGGGTTTAATGAGCGACAAAGCTGGCTAGGTCTCACACCTGCACAGACAACACGCACGTAGATCATTCAGAGATACTGATGTGCAAAAAATATCGATCACTAAAAAGACGCTTGTTTCCTTAGCCAACGGAGGCGAGTTTGAGCTCATACATGAACTTCAACGCCACACTGGTAACGCGATACCAATCGGCGATGAGCTATCTCGTTATGCCTACGACGGTCCTCGACGCAGTTTGATTCTTCCACACCTTGCGAATGCATTAGTACAGTCTGAACCAGCGTCAATTCGAACGCTGCAAAAATTAATAACACTTTCCGAGCTGCTAGGAAAAGTTTCGCTGCTCTCAGCGGCCCTCCGCGCTGCCCGAGACCGGATAGCGACGATGATGGGCGAGCATCGGAGCTTGACCGACAGTGAGGCACTAGCGGTTGTATCCTTGTGCTTCCAGACGTTTACCTTGGCAGGTGCCAAATATTTCCTAAACAAATATCCCAACATTGCTGGATGCGACTTACTTAAACAACGCTTTATCAAACTTGAGCGTCTACTCGAACCATATAATCTTAACATCGACGACCTTCTCGATGACACAAATGCACTAGCATCGAACAATGTGGTTCGCTTAGAGCAGCCAACGGTCATTTGGAGATTAGCTACCAATTTCTGGAAAGTACTGGACCTGTCATCCATCAATGGGGATAGCGATCTTGATTCAGAATTCACCGTTTTTAATGAAATTAAATCCCTAGGTTTTGGCGTACGGCTATTCCCGCAGTTTTGTAATGCAGGACCTGCATTTGCATCGCCGTACTCTCTAGAAGATGCCAACATGGTCTGCAGCATCGGATTTCACAAGTTCTCGTCAGATCCCTCGCGTAGATTTCTACATCGCCGAAACTATCTTTCCGGCCGATACCTGATTGACCGTGGTGGCTATTCAGGCTGGCTGAAAATGCCCACGCTCTCCTACATCCGCGACAATTATCCACACAGCGTCGCCGTAGAATACTGTAGCGATCGACGAAATCAGGTTTTTATCAACAAAGAGCGGCCTGCCGACATTCCTTTTGATCGGCCCTTTCTTTTCATCGCCTTGCAACTGCAAGGCGACTCAGTCGAAGATTTAGCATATCGCTCGGCAGATGAAATGCTTACAATGTGCTACGACTTTTTCAACGCCCGCGGCTGGAACATTGTCATCAAAAAGCACCCCAAAGACATCAATCCTGGAACGACACTGCGGCTGGAACGAATTGCACAGAAAAGCGGTGTGTATATTTCGACGGCACCGTCGCCGCAACTGGTAATGCATTCAAATGCAGTCGCCCTAGTAAATTCTTCGGTTGGATGGGAAGCGATTCTAGCGAACAAGCCTCTATTTACATTCGGCATTGCCGAATACTCAGAACTTTCGCACAGAATAAAGTATGAGTCTGACTTGCATAACTCACGGCTTGATGCACCACCTTTCAGCGGACTAGACTACGATCTTTTGTACTATTATTTTTTCCAGATACGAACAGTAGCCGGTAGACGCGCTATAAATGAGGCAATCATTCGGCATCTTCGATTTTTTAGCGCCGACGACGTTCCTCCTCCATCCGACTGAATTATTTTTCGATATCAAGTGTTAGCCTCGAACACACGCCCATCAAATGAATCCGGATCAAATCGATAGTGGATAGGATCTGACCCTCAGCCCGCCGGGAACTTTCAGAGCACAACTTCGGTAGCGTCGACCCAATTATGAAGAACGAGCCAATTGCCGCACCAATCAATCGGCCGACTTCTTTTGGGCCGCTTACCAGCACGATACTAAGCCGCCTAATAAGCATACACTCAACACACACCATACCGCTCGATGTACATAATGCCGAACAACCGAAGGCCGGTACTCGTCACCTGCGCCATGCTTTGGCAGAGAATATCCTTACGTCGGAACCCTCAGACACTCGATACGATTCTGAGCTTTAGCGACATACGACACAAACTGATTGCGTTTGCTAATCTATCGCCGAGAACCAGAGCATTAAATTAAATGACTAAAATAGTATTTATTGGCGATAGTCACATCCACTCAATAAAAGATGCGCTAATTTCGCAGTTGCATGATAACGTTTCCGTCGGCGACGTCAGCGCCTATCGACTTCGAAAGACAAAAAATGGGCGTCAAATCGGCGATTTATCGCTCGATGACAGTACCAAATTAGTTGGGCGACTCGATTCAGATGCATGCGTTGTATCAATGATTGGTGGAAATCAACACCAACTTACGTCACTGATCCAGCATCCAAATGCATTTGATTTCTTCTCCCCCGACGACAGTAGCATGCCGAACTTGGCAAGCGAGATCATTCCATATAACCAGATGGAGCGCTTTTTTGAGGAGCTTCTGAAACGCAACGACGTTCTTCGCATGCAGGCACTTAGATCAGCGTGCCGAGGGCGTATGTTCCATCTTTGCCCACCGCCGCCCAAAGAAAGCGCTGAACATATTCTTGGTAATCATGAGACCGATTTCGCCGCCAGAGGAATTCTGGACAAAGGCGTTTCTCCGCCCAGACTTCGATTAAAAACGTGGCTTACTCAGGTTTCGGTGCTTTCAAAGTTAACTAAGCAGATTGGAGTCGAACTGCTTCCCCCGCCACCGACGGCCATTACTGAGAATGGTTTTTTGGCGGAACTCTATTACGCAAAAGATGCCACACATGCGAATCAACTCTATGGACAATTAATTCTAGAGCAGGTCTCCAACGCAATCGAAGGTACTTCCAACTTACCTCAGCACTCCGCAAATCTATGACTTCCCATCCGTACAAAGAACTGCCAGACACCTGCTTCTGGCGCCGCTCCGTTGCATCGATGCCGCCCGAGAACATCGATCCGGTCATTAAGTTCAAGCTGAAAATCGATCCTTCTCATAAAGTTGCGACTGCCGGCAGCTGCTTCGCGCAGCATATTGCTCGGCATCTTCGAAATTCTGGCTTTAACTATTATATTGCGGAGAATGGGCACCCATTGCTTTCTCAGGATGTGCGCGACCAGAGCCACTATGGTGTTTTTTCTGCGCGATATGGAAATGTCTATACCGCGCGCCAATTGCTGCAACTTTTCGATCGTGCGCACGGCGACTTTGAGCCATCGGAGCCAGTTTGGCGTCTACCGAACGGACGGGTTGTCGATCCATTTCGGCCGACTATCGAGCCCGGCGGATTTATTAATGAAGGTGAACTGCTAGCTGATCGACGACAACACCTTGCCTGCGTGAAGCGATTGTTCTCAGAACTAGATGTTTTCGTGTTCACGCTCGGCCTTACAGAATGCTGGCGATCGAAGGCAGATGGCGCTGTTTTTCCAATATGTCCGGGTGTAGAAGGAGGTGAGTTCGACCCGTCAAGACATGAGTTTTACAATCAGACGACGTCGGATGTAATTAAGGATTTTCGACTATTTGCAACCAAGCTGAGAGAAGTCAATCCGAAATCCGAAATCGTCATAACCGTCTCTCCGGTACCGCTTGCGGCAACAGCGCGCAGCGGAATGCATGTTTTGACTGCGACGACGTACTCGAAAGCCGTGCTTCGAGTTGCGGCTGATTCCATAAGGACAAAATCAATACGAGGGATACATTATTTTCCGTCGTATGAGATCGTCACTAGCATGGCAACCAGAGGACGCTATTTTGCAGAGGACTTGCGTAACGTTACCGAAGAAGGTGTGTCCCATGTTATGCGAGTCTTCATGAAGCATGCCACCAATTCCAAACAGAAGCCGCTGTCCAAGCCACCCGCACTCGATGAGACGAAGAGCGATTCCTTTCTGGCATCAATGCAACATTTCGTAGAAGTGGAGTGCGATGAAATAGCGCTGGATAAGCCAAGATCAGAACCAAGTAGTGTGCCGTATGTTTCGAGCGACGCAGATAAAGTTTCAACCAGTATTCGAGTACGAAAACCTCGCCGGCGTCGCTAGGTTGACCCAATTGACGCCAATCCCTTGAGCGCGCGTTAAGTAGCGCAATTGACTTCGGCGCCTTCCAGCCGTCATCCGAACTGTAGCGAAGTACTTAATTTCTTAGTGATGTACTTAACTCACTGAGACCACACCCCTTAGGTCAAAAAGAGGGATTTATAGGTCACTGCGCCTAATTCAGCGCCGAAAGCAGTCTTCACCTTCGCAAGCAAGGCGTGAGCGATCTGCCCGTTCCGGCCGGAACTTGACACAAGTTGAGTGATTGCTTCGAACCAAGCTATACGGCTAGGTTGGTTGATTAGAATCGCGTTCGCGTGTGTCCGTAAGTGCGGCACGTAAACGTCGTGTTGCGCAAAGACGCCGGCCGCCCCCAACGACGCACAATCAAGCAGTTTCACGACCGAGCGGGCTTGATTAAACGGCGTCGGCAACAGTGGCGCTATCGCGATATGCGCTGGGTTGTCGTACGCGTACTGCACATATGCATCCCACGACATCTGCGCCTGGATTTTTACCCTTGGGTGGTTTTGAGGCAGGCCGGGTAGGCTGCTCGCCACGATCAGGTCCAGATGCAACTCCGGGTGACGGTCGAGCAGTTCCGCCAGAACGGGCGCTATGAAGGCAGCGTCGTCGTAGTGCGATGCAGTGGCGTGGTAGGCGAGCGTTACAGGGCCTGGGCGGTCGTGGTGACTGAGGTCCTTGGGCGGGCGGACAAAGCAGGGCTCCATCATCACGGTCTTGGGCGACGCGTACCGCTGCGCCAAGCCGGTGGACGAGACGAGCAAGTGGTCGCACGCATTGACGAGCAATTCAAAATCGAAGCGAGCCACCTCCAGCATCCGACGCCGGTAGCCGGACGGCAGCCCCAGCGTATCGACCACCGACGGCAGATCGTCATCGATCAGATACACAAGCCTCGGCCGCTGGGGCATACGAAGTAGCGCAGCAAGCCACGAGGCGGACAAGTACCGGACCACGATAACGGTGTCCGTCGTGCGAGGGTTGCTTCGTAGAAATAGGTCGATGGACCCTTGCCGTGTCGTATCGATCCTCCGGATTGTCAATCCCGTCTCAGCAGCAATCCGTTCCAGTGGCGCGGTTACGTAGAGGCTTTCGGTCGGAGTCTTGCGTGGTGCCAGCACGAACACTCGCTTCGCGGGCGGCAGGCGGCGGGCAACGCGGCTGGCCAGCACCAACGGCGGCAGCGCGGCCATGGCCGTGCGGTCGTGCGGCTCCGACACTGCAATAACGGCACGGCGGGGCGACGGTACAGGCTCCGACGGGGCGCCAGCGGACGCTGACACGCAGGCCAACTCGTCGAGGCCGATGGCTAAGGCAGTGCCGTCAGGAGATTGGCCCGTTAGCGTCCAGCGGCCGTCGGTAAACGCCACGCGCGCCGCTTGCAGTTTTTGCGCGTGCGTCTGCTCACGCAGCCGAACATCGAGATCGGTGCTGGTAGCGAGCGCCGTCGTCGCGGCGCGAAGGCAGCCAAACGGATCATTCAGCACAGGGATTCGCGCTGCACAGCGCCCGGTACCGTCCAGCACGTCAACCACGACATCCGCTGGCCAAGCGCTCAGGTCGCTCTCCCATCCGTCATTGCAGCGCGTCAGGGTCAGCGGCTTGCCGTTGGCGGCGAACGTAACGCCGGGCTCGTTGATCTTCAACAGCCCGTCACAGTCAGGCCGCGCTACAAACCACAGGCCTAGTGGTGCGTGCTGGCTTGCAGCGGGCTGAATCGTGTCCGTCAGCGTCGGCACCTCGACCTCACCAGCAAACACGTCTAGTGAAGCCCCGTCGCTTTGGCAGCTGGTCCACAAGTACTGCGGGGCTGTCCCTGCGCTGGTACTCAGCTGAAAATCATCCTCGCCTCCGACCGGCGCAGTTGCATCGCATCGCCCAGCAGACCAGATGGCCACATGCGTCAACGCGACTTCAGTGCGAGTGATACGGCCAACGGTCTGGAGTCGGCCATCGGGCGTCAGGCCCGACTGGTACTCAACCACAACAATTGGCTGACGACGCACATCCGACGCTTGGCCTCCGGCCGCGCGTGGCGCTGGGTCGATGTGGCCCTCGCCATCCTGTAAATCGATCGCCAGTAGCCGCAGCGGCCGAACGACAAGGCGATCAATCGCGTCAGCAAGCCGCTCCGGCTCCATCACGTTGACCAAGTGCCGGCGCCGCAGAAAGTACAAAAACCGCTTGATGGTTGAATCTGGTACACACGGACGCACTGGCTGCGTCAGGCGCAGGAACTGCTCGCGGTCTCTGACCTGATGACACACATGACGATAGTCCGCACGACCAAACAAGTAGACAGGCTTGAGATGCAGCAGCGCCTCGCAGCCCACTCCTGAATTGACCGCAAATACGGCATCGCAGCCCGCAATGAGCTGGTGGATCGACGCATTACTCTGTATCACGGCGCCGCCGTCGATGTGCGCCCGCAGACGTTGCGCCACGCGCGCGTCACTGCAATCCGGGTGACGCTTCACCACCACTTTGGTAGCCGTGCCTGCAAACCGCTCAACCACCCAATCCAGCATGGTGAGCATGGGCACGTAGGCCAACTCCTGCACCTTGTCGATGAGCGTTTGCAAGGCGACAAAAACGTAACGCGGCGGAAGCTCAGCCGGGTCCTGCATCGACGCTTGCGGGTATTTGGACACATTACCGGACAGGATCCGGTCGCGCTCTGCGTCAAAAAATGTGCTGGCCTGCGCAACATCAATGCCCGATAAATCCAGCTCATCCTGAATCGCCAACTCCGACCAGCCGGCATAGCCGGCGTGGTCAAAGTACAAATAATTCGGCAGATCAGAGCCTTTGATGTTGATGACGTTCGGGTGCCGGCAGATCGTGTGGTACGCGATGCTTAGCCGACCCGGCTTCGGTTTGACGACATGCTCGTTAGCGCCCAACTGCGGGATCAGCTCATACGGGATGCCTTGTTGCTGCAGCCGACTCATCAATGTGAAGAACGCCGGGCGCACGTCAATCCGAAGACGATCCTGTCGTGGCTTGTGCGTAAGCCAGCCGCCCGGCATGTGGATCTGAACGCACGCGTGGGGATCCAAACCCGTATCGAGCGTGGGAATCTTGCCGCAGGCGAAGAGCCGAAGCCTAGCGCGCGCGCTCGCAATGGACGGCAGCAGCTCGATTACTTCTGCCCTGGTTTCGTCCAGCTGTCGCTGTGCGACAGCCACCTCGTCCGGGCTTACCGACTGGACGCGCAAAAGTAGAGACTGCGCCGCGTCAAAATCAAACGTCAGCAGCCGAAACTTCAGCAGTGACGCCCAGTCTTCGGATTCGCGGGGTGTGTTTTCTACACCGTCGGCGTAACGGTACGCCGATGCCAACCCACGAGCGATGTTGGACGGCGATGTGTCACACAGGCTGGCGGTGCGCGCCACACTGTAGCCAAAGGTGCTTCTCTGCTCGGACATCACGTCGAGGCAGCTCAGACCAAACTCCAACGCGTCGGCATGCCGACGTTGAGATCGCAGCGCCAAGAAGGCGGTGCGGTGCAATTGAATACGCTGCGCATCGTCGGCTTGCGTCTGGCGGGCCAGGTTTACAGCCAGGTCATACTGCCCCTCGGCCACATGCTGCCGAAGCGTCAGAAGTATTCGGTCAAAGTCAGCGCCGGGTGCATCTTTGGCGAACTGACGCGCCTCATCCAAGCAGCCCGCTACGAGTAGTTGTTTATGCACACGGGCCACGAAAGCAGTGTCGACGCTGCCCAGCCTTCCGGCGACGCAAGTGCATCGCGCGGCTTCGACACCATCGTTGGCGCGCAGAGCGCGCTTGGCGCGACTCAGCATCTCAGTCAGCGACAATCCGGCGAGCTCGCCATCAGTCGACACGATCTCGTCGGCACTAGCGGCGACTAAATCAGCAGAGCGCCGGTGTAGTAGCACCGTGGCGGGCTGGTGGATCACACCGCGCAACATCACAACCCGCTGCGCCAGCGCTGCGCGCTCGGCGTCATGGTCTGGCACACAGGCCAGCAGACGCTGGCAGACGGCGTGATCGGCGGGCTGCGCGCGCAATGCAGCGCGCAATGCCGCCTTGACCAGCGGAGCGGCGTCGCCGGTCGCCGGCACAGCAGGCCCCTGATCAAGTGCCGCCTTGGCGACACTCACTAGTTGGTGCAGCCGCGCGGCGGCAGGCCGCAAAAGAAGCAGGCGCTCAGCGCGTTCGATGGTTTCTTCAAACGCCGCCCGCTGCAGAGCAGAACGCGCCAGCGCCGTTTGTTCAGCAAAGTCATCCACTCAAGCAGTCTCGATCATGCAGTGCGGTCGGCGCCACGGTGGTGCGGCCGTCGATTCAGCCGGTGCGAGGCGCCATGCCATGCTGACATTGACTCGCCGGCGCCCCCGGTTGCGCTGCGCAAGCGTACCGCGCCGGCCATTGCGCGCGTCACGTCGCGGTGTTCGGCGCCGCGCAATGCCGACACGGCACTCGCTCGGTGCAGTGTTATAGAAACAGACTTGTGGCGGCATCTCGGCAACAGCCGCCGGCAATGCTTCATCTGTCGAGATGCCTTTGACGGCGGCCGCTGCGCCATTGACGGCTAGCGACGTGACGCGAAGCGAACCGCCTGCCCGCGCAACTCCGCGTCCTCCCAGCTCGCCTCGGCTTTGACGGTCCACAACATCATGTAGCGCTCGGCCCCATCGGCGCCCGCAATCACGTTCAGACGGGGATACTTGTTGGTGTAGCCCTTGGGGGCCGGCCCGATCAGCACTTCGGGGTCCGTCCAGGCAAGCAGGTCGCGGGAATAGCGCACGGCGATGTCACGCTCAGGCCGTCGCAGTGCGGTCATCACGTAGAGGTCCTGCCGAGGCAGCCACGTCACGTTGGGCGTCGTTTCGCCGCGATTCTCAAACCGGTCGACGATTGGCGTGTAGCGCCCGCCCACGCCCGCTGACCCGGCTGTCTTACCCACGGCCTTAGAGCCGG
>Ga0255180_1000456_pt1 | contig 13861 bp, 12 predicted proteins | sample Atl_Colum_RepB_8_FD_189933 | JGI IMG/M metagenome (GOLD analysis project Ga0255180, IMG submission 189933) | Freshwater microbial communities from Altamaha River, Georgia, United States - Atl_Colum_RepB_8d | ecosystem: Environmental > Aquatic > Freshwater > River | place: USA: Georgia... | reverse complement strand
CACCGAAGACATCGTGGTGCTGTCCAATGTCTTCACCGGCTGGTCGCTGGACAACAACCCGGCGTACGACGTGATGAACGTGATGTCCGGCATTCAGGAGCCCCCCGGTTATGTCGTCGTGGCTCGCGATCAGATGCAGTACTACGACCTGCCGCCGGCCACCCGCCGCTCCCCTCGCTACATCCATCCGATGAAGGGCTACAGCGACTGGACGAATCCCGGCGGTGGCAGCTACCGCACGCATTCACGTGCCGCCGATGTCAACGCCCAGCTCGGGCGCGATGCCGGTGCACCAATCCAGCTGCTGGGCAAGACACTGGCCTTCGATGACAACCCGTCCATCACACTGGACAACGCGCTGAAGATCATCTTCGAGCACCCCAATGTCGCGCCCTTCATCGCACGCCAGATGATCCAGCGGCTGGTGACCAGCAACCCGACGACCGCGTATGTCAAACGGGTCGCCACGGCTTTCCAGGCCAGCGACTGGAGCTTGCGCACACTCGTATCGACCATCCTGCTCGACGACGAGGCGCGCAGCGCCGGCGTTGCCGTGGGCCCCACCTACGGCCGGCTGCAGGAGCCTTTCCTGCGGGTGATCGGCCTGCTCAGGGCTTTCGGGGTGCCCGACTGCCATGCGGGCGAAACCAACCTGCTGACCTCGGCCCTGCCCGAGCTGAACCTCAACCACGCTCCCATGCGCGCGCCCAGCGTCTTCAACGACTTCAGCCCGAGCTACCAGCATCCCAACGGGCACATGGCGCGCGCGGGCAAGGTCACGCCAGAGATGCAGATCGCCCACGAGGCCTCGGTGATGGCCTACATCAACGCGATGTACCGCATCGTGGACAAGGGCCTGTCGCAGGACGAGCGCAACCCGACCCCGGTGGGTGGCATCGACTTCGCCGCCCAGTTCGCGGGCACCGAGGGCAACGCGTCGGCCATCGTGGCGATGATCAACCGCAAGCTGTTCGGCAACAGCATGTCCAGCGAATTGCGCACGCTGCTCACGTCCGCTGCGAGCACGCCGGGCGCCAGCCATATCGAACGCGTCAAGTCCGCGGTCCTCATGGCCGTGGTGTCCACCGAATACATGGTCCAACGCTGATCGGGATCTCATCATGACGACCATCGACACCTCCCGCCGCCAATTCCTGCGGCAATCGACCACCTTGTCAGTCGGCAGCGCCATGCTCAGCCCGTGGCTGCTCAACCTGTCTGCCATCGCCGACGCGGCTGCCGCCGAGAGCACCGCCGGCTACAAGGCCCTGGTGTGCGTGTTCCTGGCGGGCGGCAATGACGCCTGCAACACCATCCTGCCGGCCAGCAGCGACACCGCATCCTGGGCCCGTTACGAGGCCGTCCGCCCGCAGATCAAACTGGCGCGCAACACGGGCGTGAGCATCCTCAACGGCGCCAACTCACACGCCCTGCACCCGATGCTGGCCAAGACGGCCAGCCTGTACGGTGCCGGACGGCTGGCCTTCGTGGCCAATGTGGGCAATTTGTTGGGCACATTGTTAGACCGCAGCCGCTTCGAGCAACCAGCGGCATCGACCATCCCAGCCCGCCTGCGCTCTCACAACGACCAGCAGACCGCATGGCAATCAGGGCAGACGAACGTGGCGGCCTACGGATGGGGTGGCCGCTTCGGAGCGCAGCAGTCCTTCGGCACCAACGACCCGTCGGACGCGTTCCGCAGCATCCGGATCGGCGGCAGCAACGACACCTTCAGCGTGGGCGAGTCACTGCTGCCCTACGGCATGGTGGCGCGCCAGAACGGCGTCATCGGCCTGTTGCCCCTGGCTCAGGCCCCGCAGGATGCCCTGTATGGCAAGGTGCCTCGCAGCGGCCTGCTCAAGGTGGTTCGCGGTGCGTTCACCACCCCCCGCAGCAACCTGATCGAACGTGACTACAGCGACGTCGTGGCCCGTGCACTGGACAACGAACAGTACCTCAACGGGCTGCTGGGCGCGCCGGGCACCTCGCCCGTGACGGTGCCGGACTTCGAACTGGCGCGAGCACTTGAAGTGGTGGGGCGAGTCATCAAGGGCCATGCCACCAAGACCGGACGCCAGGTGTTCTTCGTGACCCTGGGCGGCTTCGACACCCACGGCAGCCAGCTCGACACGCACGCGAAGCGCCTTGAGGAGCTCGATGCGTCGCTGAGCTTCTTCGACGCCTTGCTGGGTGCGCACGGACTGCGCCCCCACGTCACCACCTTCACGATGTCGGACTTCGGACGGCTGCTGAATGCCAATGGCGATGGCAGCGATCACGGCTGGGGCGGGCACCAGATCGTCATGGGCGACGCGGTGGCCGGTGGACGCATCCACGGCCAGATCCCGGCCTATGCCCAGGCCAACGGGAGCAGCGCGCCGCAGCTCACGGGCGACGGCGCCCTGATCCCGGACATTTCCATCGGCAGCTACGCGGCCACGCTGGGACGCTGGTTCGGCATCCGGGATGAGGCCCTGCTCCGAAGCTTCTTCCCCTACGCCTGTACGGCGCATGGCAGCGCCTTCGACGTGGGGTTCATGAAGGCTTGAGCCCCCGCGCAAAACACAGGGGACCCCGAGGGGCCCCTTGTGGCGACGAACACCGGCCGCGGCAACGCCGCGCACAGCGACTCGCTTATTCCACCGCCTTGACCATGTCCTCGACCACCTTCTTGGCGTCGCCGAACACCATCATGGTCTTGTCCATGTAGAACAGTTCGTTGTCCAGGCCGGCATAGCCGCTGGCCATGGAGCGCTTGTTCACGATCACGGTCTTGGCCTTGTAGGCCTCGAGGATGGGCATGCCGTAGATCGGGCTGCCCTTCACATGGGCGGCCGGGTTCACCACGTCGTTGGCGCCCAGGATGATCGCCACATCGGCCTGCCCGAACTCGGCGTTGATGTCTTCCATCTCGTGCACCTGGTCGTAGGGCACTTCGGCCTCGGCCAACAGCACGTTCATGTGACCGGGCATGCGACCGGCCACCGGGTGGATGGCGTACTTCACGCTCACGCCCTTTTCGGTCAGCTTGGCCGCCAGTTCCTTGACGGCGTGCTGGGCCCGCGCCACGGCCAGGCCATAGCCCGGCACGATGATCACGGTCTCGGCGTTGCCCAGGATGAACGCGGCGTCGTCGGCCGAACCGCTCTTGACCGAGCGCTGCTGCTGCGCGCCCCCCGCGGCGGCGGCACCGGCGTCACCGCCGAAGCCACCCAGGATCACGTTGAAGAACGAGCGGTTCATCGCCTTGCACATGATGTACGAGAGGATGGCGCCCGAGCTGCCCACCAGCGAGCCGGCGATGATGAGCATCGAGTTGTTCAGCGAAAAACCGATGCCGGCCGCGGCCCAGCCCGAGTAGCTGTTGAGCATGGACACCACCACCGGCATGTCGGCGCCACCGATGGGGATGATGATCAGCACGCCCAGGATGAAGCTCAGCGCGATCAGGGCCACGAACACGTCCATGCGCTGCGTGGCCATGAACACGGCGATCAGGCCGACCAGCGCCAGCCCCAGCACCAGGTTCAGCATGTGCTGACCCTTGAACACCACGGGCGCGCCCTGGAACAGGCGGAACTTGTACTTGCCGCTGAGCTTGCCGAAGGCGATCACCGAACCCGAGAACGTGATGGCACCGATGGCCGCGCCCAGGGACAGCTCCAGCAGGTTGCCCACCGGGATCTTCGCCATCGACCCGTCGGTCGGCTTGGCCACGATCTGGAACGCATACGGCTCGGCCACCACGGCCACGGCGATGAACACCGCCGCCAGGCCGATCATGCTGTGCATGAAGGCCACCAGTTCGGGCATCTTGGTCATCTCGACGCGCTTGGCCATGATGGCGCCGGCGCCGCCGCCCACCACCAGGGCGCCGAGCACCCAGGCCACGCCCTCATTGAAGCTGACGTCGAGCGCCTGCGCCTGACCGTGGATGAGGCCCACGGTGGTCAGCACGGCGATCGTCATGCCGACCATGCCGAACAGGTTGCCCCGGATGGAGGTGGTCGGGTGGCTCAGGCCTTTGAGCGCCTGGATGAAGCACACCGAGGCGATCAGGTAGAGCAGGGCGATGAGGTTCATGCTCATTTACTTGGCTCCCGCTTTCTTGTCCTTCTTCTTGAACATCTCGAGCATGCGGCGCGTGACCAGGAAGCCGCCAAACACGTTGACAGCCGCCAGGGCCACGGCCAGCACACCCATCGACTTGCCCAGGGGGGTCACCGTCAGGGCGGCCGCGAGCATGGCGCCCACGATGACGATGGCCGAGACGGCGTTGGTCACGGCCATCAGCGGCGTGTGCAGGGCGGGGGTCACCGTCCAGACCACGTGATAGCCCACATAGATGGCCAGCACGAAGATGGAAAGGTTGATGACGACGGGGGAAATGGCATCCATCGTGGTCTCCAGTCAGAACTTGCGGATTTCCTTGATCCGGTTGGTGCCGTCGAGCAGCACCACCTTGGGCTTGTAGGTGTCCACCTCGGCGTCGGTCATGGGCGCGTAGGTGCAGATGATCATCAGGTCGCCCACCTGGGCCTTGCGGGCCGCGGCGCCGTTGAGCGAGATCACGCCCGAGCCGCGAGGGGCTTTGATCACGTAGGTCGAGAAGCGCTCGCCGTTGTTGATGTTGTAGAGCTCGATGTACTCGAACTCCTTCATGTCGGCGGCGTCAAGCAGGTCGGCATCGATCCCGCAGGAGCCCTCGTAATGCAGGTCGGCCTCGGTCACCGTGGCGCGGTGCAGCTTGGCCCTCAGCATCATGCGTTGCATAGCAGTCTTTCGGTCGGTGTGGCGCTGGCGCCGGGGTCAGGCACGCAGGAGCTGACCGTCGCGACACATCAGGCAGGCCTTGACGATGTCGTCCTCGAGGTCGACGTGGAACTGGCCGTCCTTGTTGAACACCAGCTTGAGGAAGTCCAGCACGTTGCGGGCGTACAGCGACGAGCTGTCGGCAGCCACCAGCGCGGGCAGGTTCGTCTCACCCACCAGGGTCACGCCGTGCTTGACCACCGTCCGGCCGGCTTCGGTCAGCGGGCAGTTGCCGCCGGCCGGGGCCGCCAGGTCGACAATGACCGAGCCCGGCTTCATGGACTTGACCATCTCCTCGGTGACCAGCACCGGAGCGGCACGGCCGGGGATCAGCGCCGTGGTGATCACCACGTCGGCCTGGGCCACGCGCTTGGCGACCTCAGCCTTCTGGCGGTCCAGCCACGATGGCGGCATGGGGCGGGCGTAACCGCCCACGCCTTCAGCGGCTTCCTTCTCTTCGGCCGTCTCGTAGGGCACGTCGATGAACTTGGCGCCCAGCGACTCGACCTGCTCCTTCACCGACGGACGGACATCCGACGCTTCGATGACGGCACCCAGGCGTTTGGCCGTGGCGATGGCCTGCAGACCGGCCACACCCACCCCCAGGATGACCACGCGGGCCGCCTTGATGGTGCCGGCGGCGGTCATCAGCATGGGGAACAGGCGCTGGTACTTGTCGGCGGCGATCATCACGGCCTTGTAGCCGGCGATGTTGGCCTGCGACGACAGCACGTCCATGCTCTGGGCCCGGGTGGTCCGGGGCGCGGCCTCCAGGGCGAACGCGGTGAGTTTCGCGTCCGTCATGGCCTGCAGGTTGTCCTTGTCGAACGGGTTGAGGATGCCCACCAGGACCGCGCCCGGCTTCATCAGGGCCCGTTCGTCGGCCGAAGGCGCACGCACCTTCAGCACCATGTCGGCCCCCAGGGCGCCGGCCGCATCGGTGATCTCGGCACCGGCCGCCACAAAGGCTTCGTCGGTCACGCTGGCGGCCACGCCGGCGCCCGACTGCACACGCAGGGTGTGGCCCTGGGCCTTGAGTTTCTTGACCGTCTCGGGCGTCATCGCCACACGGGTCTCGCCCGCGACAGTCTCAAGGGGTATGCCAATCAGCATACGGGGTCTCCTTCGGGTGGTGCCCTTCAAGGGGGCGCAAACACAGTGCAGAACGCGCCAGCATACACAGAAAACATCCCCCGACCGGGCCGGGCGAGGCTGTGTTGACGGCGGCGGCGCCAGACGACGACCCATCGCGAGGCCGCAATCTTGACAAGTTCCGTTGTCAGAAAGTGGCGGGATCTTACCCGAGGACGGCGCGGCGACTGCAAAAAAAGGCCCCCCGCAATCCAGGGCCCCTGTGTCCCGCAGGCGTCCAGGACAAGGGCCAGCACCGGCCGACACCGCCCGCCGGCCTCACCAATTCATGGGATTTCGGACGCCGCGCCGCTCCGTAGACTGGAGTCACATGTCTATTGCCACCGATACCGTTACAGGCGAGGCCCCACCCCGCAGGCACCGCCGCGGTCCGCCGCGCTCGCGTGAGGCCTTCCGCAACGAACTGATCGCCATCGCGCGGGACATCTTCCAGCGCGAAGGCTACGCAGGCGTCACCATCCGGCGGATCACGGCCGCGGCCGGTCTGACGGCCATGAGCTTTTACAGCTACTTCGAAAACAAGGAGGCGCTGCTCACCGTCATCTGGGACGACCTGATCCAGGATTCGGTCCGGGTGTGCCAGGACGCGGTGCCCGATCAGGCGCCCCCCGTCGATCAGGTGGTGGCCTACTTTGACACCTTCCTGGGCTACTGGCTGGCCCGCGGGGACGACTTTCGCTTCATCTTCCTGAGCGATTCGAACCAGGTGGACTACATCGGCTTGCGCAAGCGCCTGTTCACCCTGCGCGGAGTGAGCAGTCACTTCGAGAACTACATGGATCTGGCCCGCCCCTTGTTTGCAGGGCGGCCCGACGTCGAGCCGTCGGTGGATGCCCTTCGGCTGCAATCGATGTTCATGGCGCTGGGCTTTCTGCACTGCGCCATCGGCGTGTACAGCTACACGCCGGACGAACTCCGCCCGCTCAGGGCCCTGCTGGGAGACGACCTGCGGCGGCGGGTGCGCGACCTGCAGGGCCGCCCCTGAAGTTCGGCCCTCGCGGGCCGATATCCCTTCCGATACTGCGGTTTTTCACATCGGAAGGGGTTGAACGATGGGATCGTCCTGGACCTTGCGTCAGAAGTTCGTCACGGGCCTGATCACGGTGATCGTGGTCTCCATGATCGTCATGATGGGCACACGTCTGCTGGGCAAGTCGGCGCTGTTCCACCACTTGGAGCGCGACCACCTCGCCGAAGTGATGCAGGCCTCGGCCCTGCTGGACCAGGTGATTGCGGGCAGCCGCACCGATGTCGCTCCGGCCACCTTGCTGGCCCCCCTGGACAAGGCCCACGCCATCGCCTCGCGGGTGGACGTGGAGCTGTTCGCCATCGAGCAGGGCGTGTTCCGCATGATGGGCTTTGGCGGCGTGATCGACCTGCCGCACAAGGACATGGTCGACCTCGCCCGCATCCGTGACCGGCTCCGGTCGGCGCCGAGCCCCCTGACGGCCGAATTCGCACGCACGCTGCGCGCCGACATGGACGAGGCGATCGCCAACTCCGATGCCTTCGGCCCCCTGGTGGCCGAGGCCGTGGGGGTGGTCAAGGCCATCGTGATCACGATCAACACCTTGGGTATCGCCGCCTTGCTGGGCAGCTTCTGGGTGATCCGCCAGGCGACCCTGTCGCCCTTGCAGGAGGCCCTGGAGACAGCCCGACGCATCGCCAGTGGCGACCTCAGTGGCCGCGTTCATGTGCACGCCCGCGACGAGATGGGGCAGCTCATGCAGGCCCTGGCCGACATGCAAGAGAGCCTGGCCAGCGTGGTGCGTGACGTGCGCCAGCGCACCGAGGCGGTGGCCACCAGCATGAACGAGGTGGCCAGCGGCCAGGGCGACCTGTCGCAGCGCACCGAGCAGCAGGCGTCGACCATCCAGCAGACGGCCGCCAGCGTGGAGCAGCTCACCCAGTCGGTGCGCCAGAGCGTCGACCGGGCCCACGACGCCGACCAGCATGCTGCCCAGGCGGCCACGGTCGCGCGCCAGGGCGGCGAGCTGGTGGGCCAGGTGGTGCACAGCATGGATGAGATCCTGGGCGCCTCGCGCAAGATCTCCGACATCATCAGCGTGATCGACGGCATTGCCTTCCAGACCAACATCCTCGCGCTCAATGCCGCCGTCGAAGCCGCTCGGGCGGGCGAGCAGGGCCGCGGCTTTGCCGTGGTGGCCAGCGAGGTGCGATCGCTGGCGCAGCGCAGCGCCAGCGCCGCCAAGGAAATCGCCAGCCTGATCAACAACTCGGTCGACAAGGTGGAGTCGGGCTCGACCCTGGTGACCCGGGCGGGCGACACCATCCAGCAGGTGGTGTCGTCGGTACAGGGCGTGTCGGCCCTGATCTCCGAGGTCAACGCCGCCCTGGTCGAGCAGTCCACCGGCATCGCCCTGATCGACGAGGCCATGGTGCAGCTGGACCAGGCCACGCAGCAGAACGCCGCGCTGGCCGAGCAGTCGGCCGCCGTGGTCGAATCGGTGCGCCACGAATCCCAGGCGCTGGTGGGCGCGGTGGGGCAGTTCCGGGTGGGCTGAGCCGGGAGGCTCGAGCCCGCCTTGCGCCCCCCCTGATTCTGGTCATGCACGTGACACCACATTGGCGGATAATGTCGGGCTCATGAAGCCCGTCGACCTGCCTGGGGGCGCCATGACCCACCCCACCACCCATCCTGCCGCCAAGATCCGCTGGAAGCCCAACGTCACCGTGGCCGCGCTGATCGAGCGCGACGGGCGTTTCCTGCTGGTCGAAGAAGACACGTCCGACGGGTTGCTGCTCAACAACCCGGCCGGCCACCTGGACCCGGGTGAATCGCCCGAACAGGGTGTGGTTCGCGAAACACTCGAAGAAACCGCTTGCCAGTTCACGCCCGAAGGCTTTCTGGGCATGTTCATGTCGCGTTTCCGCCGCACCCGCACGGGCGAGGACATCACCTACCTGCGGCTGGCGTACTTCGGCTCGGTGAGCGAGCCCGACGCCAGCCTGCAGCTCGACGAAGGCATCGTGCGCACCGTGTGGATGACGGCCGACGAGATCCGGGCCTGCCCCGAACGGCACCGCAGCCCGCTGGTGCTCGAATGTCTGGAGGCCTACCTGGCCGGCCACCGCTACCCGCTGTCCATCCTGACGGCGCACGACAGCCTGTTCACTCCGCCCCAGGCCGCACGCGCCGCCTGAACTCGATCACCCCCGGACCGGCGGCCCGGCGGCGGGCCTGCGACAATCTCGGTCGTGCCCGGATCCACCTTTCAGACTGTGAAACACCATCGTGTCGTCGTCGGCCTCAGTGGCGGGGTCGACTCTGCCGTCAGCGCCTGGCTGCTCAAGCAGCAGGGCCACGAGGTCATCGGCATCTTCATGAAGAACTGGGAAGACGATGACGACAGCGAGTACTGCTCGTCGCGTCAGGACTTCCTGGACGCCGCCAGTGTGGCCGACGTCATCGGCATCGAGATCGAGCACGTCAACTTCGCGGCCGACTACAAGGACCGCGTCTTCTCGGAGTTCCTGCGCGAGTACCAGGCCGGCCGCACGCCCAACCCCGACGTGCTGTGCAACGCCGAGATCAAGTTCAAGGCCTTTCTGGACCATGCCATGCGCCTGGGCGCCGAGAAGATCGCCACCGGCCACTACGCCCGGGTGCGTGCCGTGCCCGATGCGGGCCGCGAGGGTGGCGAACGCCACGAACTGCTCAAGGGCCTGGACCCGCTCAAGGACCAGAGCTACTTCCTGCACCGACTCAACCAGGCGCAGCTGGGCAAGACGATGTTCCCGGTCGGCGAGCTGCCCAAGACCGAGGTGCGGCGCATCGCCGACGAGATCCGGCTGCCCAACGCGCGCAAGAAGGACTCCACCGGCATCTGCTTCATCGGCGAGCGCCCGTTCCGCGAGTTTCTCAACCGCTACCTGGCCAACCAGCCCGGCCCCATCCTCGACGACCGGGGCCGCACCCTGGGCGAGCACGTCGGCCTGAGCTTCTACACCCTGGGCCAGCGCAAAGGCATCGGCATCGGTGGCGTCAAGGACAAGGGCGCCCCGCGGGGCGGTGGCGAACACGAGCCCTGGTTCGTGGCCCGCAAGGACATGGCCCGCAACACCCTGTATGTGGTGCAGGGTCATGACCACCCCTGGCTGCAGAGCCACCATGTCAGCGTGGGCGACCTGAGCTGGGTGGCGGGCACCGGCCCGGCCGCCGGGCAGGCCTGCGCCGCCAAGACCCGCTATCGCCAGGCCGATGCCGCCTGCACGGTGATGGGCAGCGAACCCCACCACCTGCACCTGCACTTCCCGCAAGCCCAATGGGCCGTCACACCGGGACAATCGGCCGTGCTGTACGACGGTGATGTCTGCCTGGGTGGCGGCGTCATCAACGCTGCGCAATGAGCCCGCCGCCCGCCATCGCCGTGCTCGACACCAACGCCCTGCTCGACTGGCGGGTGTTCCGGGACCCGGCCGCCCACCCGCTGGCCCAGGCCCTGTCCGAGGGGCGCCTGCGCTGGCTCGCCAGCCCGGCCATGGAGGTGGAATGGGGGCATGTGTGGCCGCGCAGTGCGTTTGCCCGCTGGCAGCCCGACCCGGCACTCACCACCACGGTGTTCGCACACGCCGAGCGGGTCGACGAGCCGCCGCGCGGCCCGTTTCGCTGCAAGGACCCCGACGACCAGGTCTTCATCGACCTGGCGGTGCACGTGCGCGCCCGCTGGCTGTTCACCAAGGATGCCGCGCTGCTCAAGATCGCCCGCCGCGCCCGGCCGCTGGGCCTGCACATCCTGAGCCTGCAATCGTGGTGCGCCCAGGGGGCGCCGGACGGTCGGTCAACCCCGGTCGCGGCCGACCCGTTGGGCACCTGATCGCCCCTTCGTGTATCGTCCCTCGCCTTTCACGCTCCTGCCATGCACATGACCACGCCGATCTCTCCCCTGCTCCGTCGCCGCGCGCTGCTGCGCACCGGCGCTGTCGTGACCTTGGGCCTGGCGGCCCTGGCCGGTTGCAGCAACATGGCCAGCCTGATCGGCCCGCGCACCGTCGAGATCTCGCGCGACCAACTGCTGGGCAAGATCGGCCAGCAGTTCCCCATGCGCAACCAGGTGCTCGACCTGTTCGAGGTCACGGCCGCCACACCGCGCCTGACCTTGCAGCCCGAGAACAACCGCGTGCTGGCCGACATCGACCTGGGCGCCCGTGACCGCCTGTTCCAGAAGAACTACCAGGGCTCGCTGTGGCTGAGCTTCGGCCTGCGCTACGAACCGCGCGACCAGACCATCCGCCTGCAGCAGGTCACCATCGACAAGATCAGCCTGGCCAACCTGCCCGCCTCGTATGAACGCCACCTGACCAAGCTGGGCTCGTGGCTCATTGAAGACCGCCTGCAGAACTTCGTCGTCCATCGCCTGACGCCCGACGACCTCAGGCTAGCCGACCGACACGGCTACACGGTGTCGGACATCAAGATCACGCGTGCTGGCCTGGCCATCATGCTGAACCCCAAACCATGAGCCTGTTCGATCCCGCCACCTACCACGCCTGGGCCAACGCCTTCTTGCAGGGCATCCCGTTCGCACGTGCCTCGGGCATGCGCACCGAATCCATTGCCGAGGGCCGCGCCCGCGTGAGCATGGAGGCCCGCCCGGAATGGACGGGCGACACCATCCGCGGCCAGCTGCACCCGGGCTGTGCCACGGTGCTGGCCGACACCGCCTGCGGCATGGCGGTGGGCACCGCCCTGAACCCCATCGTGCCGTTTGCCACGCTGGATCTGCGCATGGACTACCTGCGTCCGGCCCAGGCCGGCGAAGCACTGGTCTGCGAGGCCCATTGCCACCGCCTGTCGCGCAGTGTGGCCTTCGTGCGCGGCGAGGTGTTTCAGCCCGGGCAGACCGACCCGGTCGCCACGGTCAACGCCACCTTCATGCTCGGCACGGCCAACCAGCGCCGCAAGGATGTGAGCGCTGCCGCAGCCGGTGAAGGCCAGGCCGCAGCGGCGGCCGCGCAGGCCAATCCGTTGCCCCCTGTGGCGGCCGAACCCCAGACCGCCGCCAGCCCGCTGCTGGCCCGCCTGAGCGAGCTGCAGGCCAGCCCCGCGCTGCCGCTGGGGCGCTCGCCCTATGTCGACTACCTGGCCCTGGAGCGCCTCGTGCTGCCCGGTGACAGCGGGCAGCACGACATGCTGTTTCGCATGCCCTTCAACCCCGACCTGATCGGCAACCCCGTGCTGCCGGCCCTGCACGGTGGCGTGGTGGCAGGTTTTGCCGAAAGCGCCGCGGTGCTGCATCTGGCCTACAGCAATGCTCTGCAAGGTGCCGTGCTGCCCCCGAGGGGCGTCGACTTCGCCATCGACTACCTGCGTTCGGCCAAGCCCATCGACACCTGGGCGCGTTGCACCACGGTGCGCCAGGGCAACCGGGTGGCCCTGGTGCATGTGCATGTCTGGCAGGACGACCCGGCCCGCCCGATCGTGTCGGCGCGCAGCCACTGCCTGCTGCCCCGCAACGAGGCCTGATCGCTGTGGCGCGTCGGGGCGCTCAACGCGCCTGACGCATCCACTGCTGCACCGCCTCCTGCGCCTCGGCGCTCAGGTGCAGTCCCAGCTTGGTGCGGCGCCAGAGCACGTCGTCACCGGTGCAGGCCCATTCGTGGTGGCGCAGATGGAACAGCTCCACTTCGTACACCCCGGGCGCCACCTCAGCCCCCAGGTCGCTGCGCCCCTGCACCCCGTTGAGCAGGCGCAGCGTGTCGCTGCCGTACTGACGGCTCCAGCGCCGCAGCATCGTCAGGTCCATCCACGGGTGGCGTCGGCGCAGCTGCCGCTGGAACTCGGCCATGTCGGTCACCGGGTCGACCTCGCCGTCGATCAGCTCCAGCAGCCGCCCGCCGGGCAGCACCGCCTCGCGGGTCCAGCCTGGACGCAGATCGCCAAAGAGCTCGCCCACCCGGTGCCCGACCTGCTCGGCGAGTTTGCGGAAGGTGGTGATCTTGCCGCCCCACACGGTCAGCCAGGGCGAGGCCCCGCCTTCGCTGTCGAGGCGGTAGTCGCGGGTCACGGCCGCCGCCGAGCCGTGCGCATCGTCCAGCAGGGGGCGCACCCCGGCGTAGTGCCACAGCACGTCTGCCGGCGCCACCGGCCTGCGGAAGTAGCGGCTCACCGCGTCGCACAGGTAGCGCACTTCGGTGTCGTCGATCGCCACCCGCGCGGGGTCGCCGTCGAACTCGACGTCGGTGGTGCCCACCAGGGTAAAGCGCTGCTCGTACGGGATGGCGAACACGATGCGCCGGTCAAGCCCCTGGAAGATGTAGGCGTGATCGTGGTCGAACAGGCGTGGCACCACGATGTGGCTGCCCTTGACACGCCGCAGCCGCGGCACGGCCCTGGCGGGCGAAGGCGTCAGCTGGCGCTGAACGGCGTCGGCCCAAGGCCCGGCGGCATTGACCACCAACCGGGCCTGGGCGCGCACATGGTGGGTGAGCCGCCCGGTGTGCGGGTCGCGGTGGCCCAACAGGGCCTCCCAGCCCTCGGCGGTGGCACGCAGCTGGTCGGCGTGCGTGCGCGTCAGGATCGAGGCGCCGCGGTCGCGCGCGTCCTGCGCGCACAGCACCACCAGACGGGCGTCATCGACCCAGCCATCCGAATACACGAAGCCCTGCGCCCAGTCGGGTCGCAGGGGGCGCCCGACCTCGTGGCTGCGCAGGTCGATCTGCTCGCACCCCGGCAGGAAGTCGCGCGGCGCCAGGTGGTCGTACAGCCACAGGCCGGCGCGGATCATCCAGGCCGGGCGCATGCCCGCGTCATGCGGCAGCACGAAACGCAGCGGCCACATGATGTGGGGCGCACTGCGCAGCAGGCCTTCGCGCTCGATCAGGGCCTTGCGCACCAGCGACCACTGCCCGTATTCGAGGTATCGCAGCCCCCCGT
>Ga0255180_1000454_pt1 | contig 13885 bp, 1 predicted proteins | sample Atl_Colum_RepB_8_FD_189933 | JGI IMG/M metagenome (GOLD analysis project Ga0255180, IMG submission 189933) | Freshwater microbial communities from Altamaha River, Georgia, United States - Atl_Colum_RepB_8d | ecosystem: Environmental > Aquatic > Freshwater > River | place: USA: Georgia | collected... | reverse complement strand
TCGTCGGTTCATCATATCCACGTGTCCCATTGAAAACCCACAAACGACCATTGGGATCAATCGGTTCGCTGTCCATTGGGTCTAATGCATCCAAATCTGTTTTTCGTAAATAAATAGTTCCTGCAGCGCCGTCTTTGTTACCGACGCCACCTTTAGAAGTTAGCTCGACGATTCCTGTCGACAGTTCTGAAAAAATAGATTCCGGAGCCACTGAACCACTGCGATCGTCTTTTTTGTACAAAATAGAAATACGACCGCCAGAACCAGCTGCGTATACACCGCTGCCGCCATCTGCAGAAATAGTTCCGTTAAGACCGATAAAGCGATCGACTTCGATCAAAATACTGCCGCCGGCTGCGCCAGAAACTTGTCCCGAATCGCCGTCCGCACGAATTTCACCAAGGGCCGCTGTTTTTGTAGCCGCTAATCTTTCTCCGACAAGTCTGAGTTGTGTTGTTTTGATTTGAACGGATCCACCACCGCCCGCCAAACTGGAAGTTGGATTGGAATAAGCTGTCCCACCACTGCCTAATAAAGTCGGATTTTTTATAGATCCATAGACCTGACTGCGTGAACTAGCCGAATTAGAACTGTAATTTAAACCACCTAATCCACCGTGCGAAGCTCCGAAGCGACCCGTTGGTTTACCAGGACCGTTCCCCATCGAATAACCTTTGCCGGTCACATCAATTTTTCCATAGATATCTAAATTAGTTGTTTCAATATTCAAACGATAATTGGCGGATGAATCATTTCGAGGATGCGTTAATACACTGCCTCGCTGAATTGTAATTGAATCGAAAATCATTTTATCCAAACGACGCCATTCGAATGTGCTGGTCTTGCTGATTGTTCCAATCACCAAATCGTTCGGACTGCCACCTAAAGTTAATCCACCCGCAACAACTAAATCAAAATCAATAATGTTATTCGGATGGTTATAAGTATCAATACTTGGAATAATTAATGTTCCACGATTTAAAGTCGTAATCGTATCAAATTGCGTTAACGGAATCGGAGTTTCCACACCTTGTGCTCTGTTGACATTGTTATTATTAATTAACAAATGTCCGTAAGCATCACCACCAACAGTGCTAGTGTTTTTGTAAAAAACTGTACCTGCTGCAGAAGAAGTTAATGCAAAATTAGTTAACGTTGTTCGTCCTCCGTAAGCCTGTAGTAAATTTGAAAAGCTTCCGTAAGTATTTGTTTTATAATAAAATGCAATTCTTCCACCTGCACCCGCCGATGAAATGGCAGCGGATGGACCACCTGCACCGTTGACACGAATAACCGAGGTTGCACCCGTAAAACTCTCGGTAACAATTTTAACCGAGCCGCCTGAACCGCCGCCGCCGCCATTTCGACTAGTCATTCCGTTTCCAGTTTGACCTTGATTTCCATTGGCAGTGATTGTTCCTGAATTCAAAATTAAATTTGTCACTGTGATATCAATGGCGCCGCCACCGGCTCCGCCTAAATTATTTGAAGGAAAGGAACCATTACCACCACCACTGCCGAGCTGAATCGGATTCAGAGCATCACCGTATGCAGGTCCTTGAGTTCCACCTGTCGTGATACCACCCAATCCTCCGTGCGAAGCGCCATTCCCATGAGGACCACTGGATCCCGCGCCAGGTCCTTGCGTTGCTGTGTAACCTTTGCCGTCCATTTGAATGGTACCACCCGTATCCAAACGCAAAGTAGTTGCTTCAATTTTTACAACACCGTTACCAACCGTCGGATTATTACCTGTCCATTCACTACCGCTGAGAACTCCATTATTAGAAATTCGAATTTTATCGTATTTAACTAAGCTCGTTGAAACATATCCGTTAGGAGCCGAACACACGTCACCCGCACCAGAACAAGTTTTAATCGACACACCATTAATATATGAACCACCGGTACCGGAAATATATAAACCGACACGATGTCTAAATCGAAATGGCGAATTTGCAGCATAGGCTGAGCCCGAAGAAGTATGTGCTAAGACGCGAACAAAATACTCGTCATGTAAATTTAAATCACAACCTGACATAGTTGTTTCTGCCACAGATCCATCTGGTAAAATTTTCGTCGGACAACCTGGGACTGGATTTCCCAAAGTATCCGTAATACTGACTTCATATCCTGTGGCTTCAAAGGCTTTTTGCCAACGAATGATGGGTTCTGCGCCGTCATCCATATTGGCATCAGCGGTCGTGTCCGCAACACCACCTTTAACACCCAAAATCAAGTAACCCGAAGTATTACTTGTGACGGTAAAATCATAAAATTCAGGGCTTGTTTTCGTTTGCAAACCAGTCGCATCAAAGGCGATGACTCGAGCTTTGTAGGATTGTTCTGCTACTAAATTACAGCTTTCAAAATTATAACTGGTTACGTTCGCAGGTACATTCGTAGCCCGACACTGTGGACCAATCGCCGTTCCATTCCCCAGAAAAACTTCGATTTCATAATAGCTTTCGCCATCTGAATCTTTCCAAACCAAAGTGGGTTGCAGAGCACCCGCCAAGAATGAATCCGGGATAATATCATTTCCGCCCATGACTCCTAAAAATGAAAAAGCAGTGGGTGGTAACGTATCGACTTTGAATGTCACCATATTATTTCCAGCAGCTAATGTTGTTCCATCAATAATATTTGCAACAACTGAAATTTTATAGGATTGACCTTCTGTTAATAAACAGCCTGTCATCACAGCCGAAGTAAAATTCGCACCGACTGTAGGAATAGTGCATTTCACTGTCACACCATTCATTTCGAAAATATTGATATCAAATCCCGTTTCGTTACTGAGAGCCGGTGCATCCCAATAAATAGTCGGAGTCTGTCCAGCTGTTAAATAAAAATCATTCGTAGTCACATCAGAACTTCCGGCAACACCTTGAATGGTAATCGGTGAAGGACCGTTATCATCATCTTCGATAAGTAATGTAAAAGTTTTATTGGCGTTATCAATTCTGGCGGTACCAACAACAATTTCACTCAGTTGAATGGACAGATCTTCGATCCCTTCGCTGAGGACCGAATCATTAATCACATTAATCGTAATATTTTTAGCTGTTTCACCTGGAGCAAAAACTAAATCCTCAGATGGTGACGTGCTGTAATCTGAATTCACAGTGGCTGTTCCGCTGGCTTCTAATCTGACCCGAATTAAACTGCCTGAAGCCTGTGATAATCGTACTTGAATATTGTAGGAACCTGCAGATTCATTCACTGTTCTGGCAGATTCTTGAAAGCTGACTTGTGGCGGAACGGCGACTCTTTCTGTAATTTTTAATGGCACCGTCACATTCGAAGCATATAATGTACTGTCAACCTCGACAATTAAATTAAATTGTTCTTCGCCTTCGTAAACGGTATCTGTAATCGCAGTTAAATCTAATTTAAATGAATCGGCTTTTTCTAAAACACTGACAGTTCCTGAATCAACTGTAAAATCTCCTGCTCCGTCTACAATGCGCCAATTAAAAGTCGCTGGCGCTTTTGCAGCAGAGGTTAAAATAAATTTCAAACTTTGTGTGGTACCTTCACCAAAAACATATTCCGGAAATTCTGCGGCAATTCCTACACGCGTCGCTTGATTTGGTTTATCTGGACCGGCGACATCGTCACCGATTTGACCTTGTATTTTATTATCAAAGACATTACACGCACTGATCATCGTGACCAGCATCAAGCCTGTAATTCCTTTAAATATTTTTTTAACAAACCATCCTTGATTCATTTTTTTCCTCATCTATGGAAATAGCACATTTACTGGGACGCCTTTATCAACCAATGTTGAATTGTTTCCCAACCGACCATTTAATCCTTCGCCCCAACAATATTGTTCGCCTGTAAATCCTAAAGCACATGTATGTGAACCGCCGGACGTAATTGCATAAGCACCTACATATCCAGTCGAAGTCGAAAAGTCTGTTCTGACAGGAACCGCACGGTCCAAGAAATATCCATCGCCCACACGTCCTTTTAATCCAACTCCCCAGCAAGAAACTTGTCCTAACCGAGTCGTTAAGCAGGTGTGTTCTTTGCCGGCTTCGATTTGCGCGATCCCAGAATTTTCTGTCACCTGAGTCATCACTGCGGTCATTGGGTACAAACGAGTCGTGTTGTCATCCACACCCAGTCGTCCATCAAGGCCACTGCCCCAGCAATACAAACTGTTACCGATCGTGGACATACATGTATGATCTGCTCCCAAAGTGATTTTTTCAAAATGCTCTTGAGTTCGAGAAGTAATATCCGCGTTCAATGATGTGTCTACCAATGTCGGCGCGTATTTATTATCTGTTGTTCCATTTCCAAGACGACCTAAAGATCCCCAGCCCCAACAATAAGCTTTGTGATCCGTCGATAAAGCACATGTATGATAATCGCCGACAGCTAATTCTTTGAATGCGATAAATCCACCACCTGGTTCAACAACGGCTTGTGGTCGTGGCTGAGACAACGTCGAATTAGATCCTAACTGACCGTACAAACCATATCCCCAACAATAAATTTTATTATTTCCATACAAGGCGCAAGTATGACTGTGTCCAACATGTACAGATTTAAAACCGATAAATTCGTTGTCGACTGTTCCAGGGTCATTCAAACCGACGATATTTGTGTCAATCTCGACAGGAACAGTGGATGCGACATTTGTTCCGTTTCCAAGTTGTCCTTCGTTATTTTGACCCCAGCAAAATATTTTTCCTTCTGTCGTTAAACCACAAGTATGATTTGTTCCAGTGGAAATTTGTGTGAATTGAGTCCCCGGTATTCCTGTTAAATTCACAGCTATCGGTATTAATTTATCAGTCGCACCATTACCTAATTTTCCCGTAGATCCCTTACCCCAACAATAAGGTTTACCATCGGATCCGATCGCACACGTATTATCCGAACCAGAGGAAATTTGCGTAAATGTTCGTTTACTCAGTAAATGACTGATTTCCACAGCCACTGGACGATCTTGATCTGCTGCAGAATTCGATCCTAATCGACCTTCAGTCGATTGAGCTCCCCAGCAAAATAATTTTCCTTCAGAAGTTAATCCACAAGAATGATTGTAACCCACTTCTAAACCCACAACATTCGTAAATTGTCCCACAGAAGCTAAAACCAGAACTGGCGTATTTTGATTGGTTAGATCCGTGTGTCCTAATTTTCCGTTAGCGCCTTCACCCCAACAATAAATACGTCCTTGAATACTGCGTGCACAAGTGTGTCTGGATCCAGCTTTAACTTCGTCGAAAATAATGTCGCCCAAACTGGTTGTATCTATCAATGTAGGAACTGTTCGATTAGTAAAAGATCCCGTTCCCAATTGGCCCTCTGTGCCTTGGCCCCAACAATAAACTTTTCCTTTTTGCGATACAGCACATGCATGCTCGCCTCCGGAAGAAACTTGTTTAAATCCAGGAAAATTTGTCAGACCCGAAATATTAACTGCTGTCCATGAAGCACGATTGGTCGTAGTTCCGTCGCCTATTTGCCCGACTGTATTTCTGCCAGCACAATAAATTTTATTATCGGCATTTAAAACACAAGCACCAAAATCACCTGACGAAATACTTTTCGGAAGTTTTCCCCCCACATAACGATTCACTGGATTAATACATCGGTAAGGCTCTGTCGGAGCAGAATGGAAAATTGGCATTTGGCCAAAACAATTTATGTAACCACTTTTTTCGATTCCGCAAACATGTGTTTTTCCGACACTGACATCTGTATAATCAGAAACTGTATACCATCCGCCGCAATTACTTGGGTGACCCGCATTAAAGTAATGGGCAATTTCTTTTGGGACTTTTTGATTTGTTCCAACGGGCTGTCCATTGGCTGCATTGGCTGTTGTTCCCCAACAATAAATTTTACCCGAGGCCATTAAACCACACGAACTGGTACTGCCTGTGCTCAGCTTGATAAACTGCTGTCCTGCGGCCATGGATAAATCTACCGAAGCAGGGATCACCGATTGAGTCGGTGGCGATACAGCTGGTCCAATTCCTAATTGAAAATTAGAATTACTTCCCCAGCAGTATGCTTTGCCGTCATTGGATAACCCACAACTTTGTTGATCGCCTAAGGCCATTGATTTGAAATAAAATTCAATCAAACTGTAACTGACAGATGCATCGACGCTGGTTGAACCCAATGAAGTATTCTCTGCTAGATCCATGACTATTCCTGATTTAATTGCCGGAATAATAGATCCACCTGATGTGGCAGCGACGGCTTCAACACGAAATTGTGTCGAGGAAATCGGAGTTACAACCCATTCAACTCCACCGGCCGTTCCCGTTTGCTCGACGGCCTGAGTTGAAAAAGTACTGGCATTCATATTTTCAGAAAATGTCGCAACAAATGTGACTGGTAAACTGAGTGTAGGATCTGGCTGTGCAAGATCTTGGTTAATGATTACTGTCGCAGGTGTATTATCATGAATAATGGATGCATTGATACAAGCCGTTTCATTTCCCAATGGGTCACGAAATTTGACATAGACTCGGTTATTGCTGTTTGAAAAACTTAAATTCCAAGTTTTCGTTTGATTGTAAATTTCCCAAGTTCCACCAGCAGAACAACCCGAAGAATTTGTCACATACATAAACTGTGCACCATTTGTTGTCATACGCAGTGTTGTCGAAAGCGTGTTCGTATGTGTTAAACCATTATTGATCGATATGCCTGAACCAATAATATCAGGAGGAGTCGTATCTTTGAACCAGGTCGCAACTGTCGCAGCACTTTGGCTTTGCTCATCACCGGCTTTGATTCCAGTCACACAAACTTTGATAAACCCGTCAGGCAATGCTGAAATGTCGTTCGTAATTTTCGTTGCGACTGGAACTGGCGCGCCCGAATATCCAACACCTGAGGCACAATCAATCGCAGACGTTCCTACTTTATAACGATAAGAATCAATTCCAAATCCACCCACCGTAATATTTAATATTTTTGTCTTTGATTGTCCTGTTGGCATTCCAGACAAAGTCGCAATGACTGAATCTGCTGCCGCCTTTACAGTCAGCGAAGTTACTTGTGTCGAAACACCATTCGTGTACGAAAAAGATAAGTTTTGTGACAACGATCCCGGAGCCGACATGTTGGCCGCAACTACAACGTTACAGCTGGCACCCGCTGCTAAAACAGCAGTACAAGTTCCACCCGTTCCTGGATAAACTCCACCCAAAAAATACATTTGTGCATCCGCAAAAACCGAAGGTGTTAAGGCACGAGCCGAAATACCACCCGAATTCGTCAACGTGATTGAACCTGAAACCTGAACTCCTACAGCTGCAGCTGGTAAATTTAATTCTGTCGTTGGGTTTAATTGAATGGATGCTGGTGCAGTTAGGTCCGTCATGTTGATCATAGCTGTTGCTGCTAACTCAAAAGAATCGGAATTGAATACAACTTCGAAAGACGTATCGGGATCGATCGTTTCGTTGCGATAAGATTCTAAAGGAACTTCTACGTAGTCAGCGCCCGCATTGACTTGCACGACACCCGTTGGTTTTAAAAAGCGACCGATGCCGCCGCGGATTTCCCAGTTAACAAAACTTCTGACTTTTGTTTTACGATCGAAATTAATTTTAATATTTACGGACTGACCTTCATTGATATTATATGTATCAAATTCAACTTTAGGTTTAACGATATCAATTGCAAATATAGCAGCAGGTTCTGTTGGATTCCCTGAATCACAACCAGATAAAAATATAAAGATAACTGGAATCAATAATTTCACCAGTTGATTTAAAAATGGTTCCATTGGTCCCCTGTCAAAAAAGTAAAGGCTTCACATTTGTAAAAACGTTTTATTTCAAAAATAACAATAACTACAACACGTTAGTATCAATATAAACTGTATCTTATTTTATAATTTTTATAACTCAAACTCGGCAAAACAGGACGGACATCGCGCGACTAAGGGCGAGTCCTTTTGTGATTTTCAAAAAATAAAAAAGGCGAATGATTTTTGACATCATTCGCCCTTGGATCGACTCGACTCGATTCTCATTTAGTATTCATTAAAAGTTCCAGGTGCTCCCAATCTGGAAGTCGCAGGAGCTTCGATTACGTAGTTCGGATTTCCAATTGCGAGATCATCATAAGCAGATCCACCCGAAACATCATAATTGATAGAACCTACATAGGAATTGATCGCACGACTGATTCCGATACGACCGCCGGATCCACCGCCACCACCAAATTCACCATCTGGATAACCGCCATCGCCACCACGTGCCTGCAATGTTGCATAAGATCCTTGAAGTGTTTGCGTTTGTAAATTAATCGCTCCACCGGAACCACCGCCTTGACCGTAAAACGTCGAAATAATTCCGCCTGCTGTTCCGTTTGCTAAAATAGTGCCTTCCAAAGTCATCAGATTTTCACTGCGAATAATGACCAATCCTCCACCAATACTTGTATTTCCTGGTGCTGGCATTCCCGATCCGCCTCCCGATCCCGGTCGCAATGGATTTTCTGGTTGCAGATCCTCGTAAGTCGAACGTGATTCACAAACTTTTCCAAGCACTGGTTGGCTAAGTCCATTTCGATATCGAATGAATCCTCCACCTTTACCACCGTAACTCGCTCCGCTGCCAACAGCTGTTGGATTATATGTAATGGTTGCGCTGATCGGTGGACCATAGACATGCGAATTCACTTTCGTTAAACCTGCACCCGGTCCTACATTCGGCGAATAGCCGCGACCACTCACATCGATGCGGGCATCCGGTTTCAAATGAAACAGATCTCTGGTCACAATATAAACAGCTAAGTCATTTCCATTGTTTGCTAAACTATTGTAATGAGTCACAGAGGACCCTGGCTCCATCACAAAATTTCTGTACACAAATGGATTGTCTTTGATAGCAAACGCATTATTAAAATTTTGAGCACGGAAAAATGTGATAGATCCGCCCTCTAGAATTCGTACGTCACCAAAATGATCCGTTGCTGGAGTGCCTGTTTGAACAAAGTTTGTAAACTTGACATCGCCACGTAATCGCAGTGGGAAAAACACATCTGATGTTTTTAAATCAACAGTCACGCCTGAAGGAACATACACACCTGTCGTCGCCGATCCAATCGTAATCGAATCAAAATCATCACTAGTATTAATGACTGAATCCATTCCTATTGTGTAATCGATATTTCCATTGTTAATAACTAAACGTCCATTCGTATCACTTGGACCTTTCAAGTAAACAGTTCCTGCTCCGCCAGCAGCATAACAGCCGGAACATTTTGCACCGCCAGTAGCCGTAGAAGTAATATTATCCATGCCGGCACATTCTAAAACTGTCCCCGAACAATTGATCGCGATACGTCCGCCGCCAGATCCAAATCCCACGTAATCATAGCCACCAATTACTTGACCCATGACACCCGAGGCATTCAAGACAGCACCTGAAGAAACAATTTCTTTCGCTTTAATATTGATCGATCCACCGCTGCCACCACCGGAACTGGTGTTCACAATACGTGTACCGCGCGCATCAACAGTTCCAGAAATTTCCAACCGATTCACATCAATCAAAACTAAACCTCCGCCACGCCCCTGCGATGATCCGGAACCAGATCCCGCTGCTGTTGGATTTTTAATGCTGCCGTAAACACGTCCTGAATAAGATTCAAGTTCTGACCAATACCCTGGTGTCGCATAATATCCACCCGCAATTCCAGCGTGCGAAGCTGCGTATTGATAAGTTACATTATTTTGTCCACCGCCGCCCACAGGTCCACGACCTGCGACATCGATTCGTCCCTGCATTACTAAATTGTGCAGTGTTAAATTGATGTAATAATTCGGATTCAAATAATTACTATCACTTGGTGACTGTCGGACAACTCCCAGTGGTTTGACAATCATTTGACGAATGACTCCATCCGCAGGAGGCAGAGCTCCAGCTGGTTTTTCTCCAAATGCAGCATTATTTCTGATTTCCAAAATACCGCCATTTTCAATAACCAAAGTATCTGTCGTCGTCGGCAATAATAATTGACCTGATAAAATTAATTTGTAACTGACATTCGCATTCGGTAATCGAACTGTTTCGCCTGATTTGACTTCGACACCTGAATTCATATCGACAGTGACTGAATCTAATAAATCCGTTGGCAACACAGTTGTCACATTCGGGTTAAATGTTCGACCCGCATTATTCACAATCAAATGTCCATAAGTATCAACACCTAAATGCTGGTAAAAAATAGTTCCGGCAGCACCATCTACCGTCGATTTTCCACCGTAGGCGCTCATGTTTAAATAATTGATCGGATAACTGTCGTTCGAAAATAGAACAGCAATACGTCCACCTGAACCGCCACCGCCGCCATCACCTGCATTCGCACGCAAGCTGCCAGTTTCACCGTCCAAAGTTCCAGTTAATAATTTGATGGAACCGCCAGAAGCGCCACCCGATCCACCATTAGCATAGATATTTCCGTTCAGAACAGTTGTGCCACCAGCAGATATTCTGACAATACCACCACCACTGGCATCAACAACTCCAGCAGCTCCGCCACTGCCTTGGTTTCTTGGGTTTTTATAATCACCGTAAGGCAATGCACCAGAGCCAGATTGTCCACCATACGAAGCACCCGAAGAAGTCCCTTGTCCAAATCCTGGCTGGTAACCACGTCCACTGACATCAATAGATCCACCGCCATCCAAAGTAAAGTTGTTGGCGATATTCAAATCTAATCGGAAATCTGTATTTAAAGTTTCGTTGTTATAGGCCGTCGTATAATTATAACTATGAGTCAACATCCCACCTGATTCAATTCTAAGATTTTGCCAACTGATCGTAGAATTTTTACGCCACTCTAAATAACCTTTATTTTTAATATTTAAGTCACTTTGAAAATTCGCCGTGCCTTCAACGACAACTCGGTAATCTAGGTTTGTGGGTATACTAAATGTCTGTGCACTTTGAACTAACAGCGTCGCTTTGTTCATTGTTTTTAATGAATCATAGGCCACTGTCGGAGCCGGTGTTTCGACTTTTTGTGGATGAGGATTATTTGAATTATTGTAAATCAAGTCACCGTTCATTTGCGCATCGGACTCACGAATAAAAATACTGCCCGCCGCACCGGTGGCACTCGAATATTGTGTTCCACCAAAGGCTCTGATTTTTTCATAATTAATTAAATTACGTATCGTGCCTTCTGTGTACTGAGTATCATCTTCGAAAACGAATGCGACTCTGCCACCAGATCCTGAATAACTTGGAGTTGTACTAGCACCGCCATTACCGCCATTGGCTGACAAAGTTCCATTGACACCTTTGACGTTTTTAGTCGTGATAAAAATACTTCCACCAGATGCCCCCCCCGAACAATACGTCGTCGAGCTGTACGTTGTACAAATACCTGATGAACCATCAGCTAAAACCTGGCCACTGAAATTAAAATCATTTGAAATATCAAATCGGATAGAACCACCGCCAGGTGCACCTGGAGTATAGGTCACATGTTCAAGCGATCCACTTCCAAATTCACTTGGATTTTTAATATCTGCGTTCGCATAAGGAGCACCACCTAAAACAGTGTTGTGCTTACCATTATTTCCACCGTAACCGCCATGACCCGCACCGTATAAAATAGCTCCCGGCGCGCCAGGTCCCATTCCCGCTGGATATCCGCGACCAACAGCATCGACGACTCCGAATAAATCAAAATCCGTCAAAATAAAATGCAACAGATACCTTTTCACGGCATCAATATTTTTTGAATGTGTTAACACTGCATTTTGTGTCACAGTTAATTTTGAAAAAGTATAAGGTGTATTTCTTCTGACTTCTAAATATCCACCGTCTAAAATTTGTAAATGACTGGAACTTGGTAAAGCAAAATCACCTTGTGCAACCAAACGATAAGTAATGGTATCTGTTGGTAATAAATATTCTGTGCCCGGTGCAAAATCCGAACTGATTAAAATCGTTCCACGGGTATCCGTTGTAATTGAATCCATTTGTGCACCATTCAAGGTATACAAAGGTGTTACAACTTGTTCGTTGTAATCTAATCCTTGGTTCAGCACCATTAAGTGACCTTTTGTATCTATGGAGGGTGCCGCTGTTTTTTTATGATAAACAGTTCCTGCAGCTCCATCGACCAAAGCATCACCACCTGAAACTAAGAATCGAATGCCTGTGATACCACCGGCATAATTCGTATTTCCGTAATAAACGGCTACACGTCCACCGCTGCCACCACCGCAGTTTCCTGAAAAAGATCCGCCTCCTTGCGAAGAAATCGATCCGCCACTGCCAATAATAGAATTGGCGTTGATCCAAACACTTCCGCCAGCGCCACCGCCGCAGCCTTCGGATCCGTTGGCTGTGATTTTGCCACTCAGGTTCATTTGATTGTTGGCAGTAATTTTAATAATTCCACCACCAGAAGCGACGGCTGAACCAGATCCCATAATGTCCGGCTCTGCGACTTTCCCGCTGGCTGTTCCTCGATTATTAATATCTGAAAAATATCCGCCTTGACCTCCGTGACCAGCTCCTTCTACTCCCAGTGCGGCACTTCCTGCTGCACCCATGGTGGCGGCGTAACCGGCACCATCAGCAGAAATAGTTCCAAAAACGGATAATTCATCGACGACAATATCTAATTTGCTTTCAATCGAAGATCGATTCGGCGAATGAGATAATGTTCCACCACTACTCACAATTAAATCCGTAAACTGTGTCATCTGTGCTAGCTTACGCCATTCCATGTAACCACCCGCTCCGATTTTGAAAATCGTTGAGGCTCCTGGCATGACAATGTCACCTTCAACAACTAAGCGATAATCCAAAGTCGGCGGAGATGCTGTCGACTGCAATGTGTATGCTTTCGTCGCTTCAATAATATACGTCGCTTGTCCTTTTGAATAAATCGCGTCAAACAGATGACTGGTTGGTTGTCCCGCATCGAACAATGGAATCGGTGTTTCGACTCCAGGTGTGTGTTTAAAAATACTTCCCAAGTCGATACTTAAATATCCATAAGTATCACCACCAACAGTTTTCGTATTTTTTGTAAAGAGCGTTCCTGATGAACCACCACTGAGTGTCGTTTCTGCTAATGATTTTTGACCTGGCAATATACCGAAAGATAATCCATTCAATCCACCCGTATGTGTCACTTCTTCGTAAAACACAGCGACACGGCCACCCGATCCTGGACCACCTAATCCGTTTCCATGGCCACCGCGAACAGCAATATTACCACTGATACCAGATATTTTTTTGGCGTTGATAACAATACTGCCACCCGATCCGCCGCCGGCATTGGCTCCGCCAGTCAATCCATTGGCTTGAATGTAACCCGTACGAAATGCTAATTCTTCTGAAACATTGATTGAAATAAAACCACCACCAGCACCACCTGTTGTTGCACTGATGCTCGAAGCACCACCGCCGCTTCCTAATTCGGCTGGATTTTTGACCGAGCCATAGGCTTTTGCTTGTGCGCGAACTGGATCCATTGTTCCGTTACCACCATGAGCCGCTCCAGTTCCATACGAAGCACCATCAAGGCCTTTGCCCGTTCCAACCGAACCCGCATAACCAGTGCCATTCATCTGAATTAAACCATTGTCTTCGATTCGAATAATGCGCGCAGAAATTTCTAGCTTTCCGTTACCTACGCCCACAGTTCCCGAAGTATAAGCACCACCTGTTAACACGGCATCAGGTCCAACTACGATTTGATCTTCTTGAAAAGATACATTCACACGATACGGATTGGCCGCATCACATTTAGATCCGCCACCACAATTTGTGATCGGAACACCCCGATAATAGGACTTCACGCCATTGACACCCGATAAGTACAATCCTTTTTTATAAACAAACGGATACGGAGAATTCAC
>Ga0255180_1000448_pt1 | contig 13965 bp, 12 predicted proteins | sample Atl_Colum_RepB_8_FD_189933 | JGI IMG/M metagenome (GOLD analysis project Ga0255180, IMG submission 189933) | Freshwater microbial communities from Altamaha River, Georgia, United States - Atl_Colum_RepB_8d | ecosystem: Environmental > Aquatic > Freshwater > River | place: USA: Georgia... | reverse complement strand
GTCACCCACGGTGCGTACTGGTGAATGCTGGCTGCACTGGAGAAATCGACGATGGCGTCGACGTCCATGTCGCGTGGCCGTGTGGCATCGTCCAGCAAGGTGACCAGTGGCAGCACCGGGGCCGGAGGCGGCGGGGCCGTGGTGTCGATGGCCGGCACGCTTTGACGCGCGATCCATTTCAGCTCCACCCTGGCATCCTGGGCCAGCACCTGGGCGACGGCCTGTCCGGCCTTTCCGTATCCAATCAGACCGACTCGCACCTTGATCTTCTCCTGCAGTTGCACGCCCGAAACGGCGGGCGGTCATTTTACATTTGTGCAAATGTGATGTGTGGTTCCATCTCCGGTTGTCTGCCGATCATGGTTTTTCGAGCCGTTGGCGTTGGTGCACGGCGAGGGCCTCGTACATCGATGGGCTGATCAGGCGCGCGATGCCACTGGACGCCATTGCGCAGGCCATCAGGCTCAAGACCAGCGAGTGCCCCTCGATCATCTCCATCACGATGATGAAGGATGTGATCGGCGCGCGAGTGACCGCCGCGAGGAAGCCGGCCATGCCCAGCGCGATCAGGGGGGTGACCTGCTCCGGCCCCAGCCAGGACGCAACGTCATTGCCGATGCCGGCGCCGATCGCCAGTGCCGGAGCAAACACGCCGCCCGGCACGCCGCTCCAGGCCGACAACCAGGTGGCTAACATGCGCAGTGGGACGTACAGCAGCGTCGTGTCGTCATGACCTTGCAGCAGGTCCATGGTGGTCTGGTAGCCGCTGCCGAATGTGGCCCCGCCGCTGGCCACGCCGATGACGGCCACAGCCAGCCCGCACGTTGCCGCAAACCGAATGGGGGCTGCTCGACGCCAACGGCTGAACCGATCAACGCCCACCCCGGTGAGTGAGACCGTCAGCAACCTGGCAAACAAGCCACCGAGCACGCCGCACGCCAGCGTGACAACCAGCGCAGGGCCCCAGAGGGTCCCCGGAAGGCTCGCCACCTGGATGCGGCCAAAGTACGCGCCCGGGCCATGCAGTGAAACGGCGATCAGGCCTGCCAGGACGATGGCGCTGATCAGCAGCCCGCTGGACCGGTCTTCCGGCTTGCGCGAGAGTTGCTCGATGGCGAACATGATCCCGCCCAGTGGGGTGTTGAAGGCGGCAGCGACTCCAGCCGCGCCCCCGGCGGCCATCAGGCCGTGTTCGCTGATGCGGCTGCGGTCGGGCAGCCACCGGCGGGCATGGCGCATCGCGCCGGCGGCCACCTGTACGGATGGCCCCTCCCGGCCGGTCGACAAGCCTGCCAGCAGCCCCAGCGTGGTCAGCAGCAGTTTCGCTACGGAAAGGCGCAAGGAGACGAACAAGCCGATCCGGTCGGCCGGCGTGGATGGATCCAGGGCGGCAATCACCTGAGGTATGCCCGAGCCGGAGGCTCCATCGAACCATTTGCGGGTGATCCAGACCACCAGGGCCGTGAGCGCGGGCGTCCAGACCAGGGCCCACCACCACACGTTGCCATGCAAGAGCCAGAAGGCCCGCAGCGCCATGTCACTGAGCCAGGTGAAGCCCGCGATCACCAGACCGGTGAGGGCGGCAAACCCGATGACGACGGCCCGTGCAGCCCAAAGACGCCAATCAGACAACTCCCTGCCCAGATTCGCCGCAATGTCCGGCGTCGTTTCGTGGTCAGTTTTCATCGTGCTGGCCTTGCAAGCAGGCACAATGCCACGCCATGCCCAAGCCACCCCAGTCCACACAGGTGTTGCGTCAGTTCCGCGTGGTCTTCAACGCCGTCAAGACGCATTTTCAGCATGTCGAGAAGCAGGCGGGCCTGGGTGGAGCCCAGGTCTGGGCCTTGAGCTTGGTGGCCGAGTCGCCTGGCTTGGGCGTCAGTGCCCTGGCTCAGGCCATGGACATTCACCAGTCGACGGCCAGCAACCTGGTCAAGGCCCTTGTCCAGCGTGGGCTTCTGACATCCACACGTGACGACCGTGATCGGCGGCTCATGCACCTGGCCATCACGGATGATGGCCGTGCCGTCCTCGGAAAAGCCCCCGGACCCTGGTCGGGCGTGCTGCCCGACGCCCTTGCGCGGCTGGACGAAGCGACGCTGGACCGTCTGCATGCCGACCTGGCCATACTGATCCGGGAATTGGGCAGTGACGCCGACGCAGCTTCCGCTCGCACGCCCCTGGCGCAACTGTGACTGTGGAAGCCGTTTTCGGCTCAAGGCGGGCACGACACGTTCCTTTTGGCTGCAACGCGCGCATTTTATATTTGAACAAATGTATAATCGGCACACTGGCGATATCGAGCGAACATCGCCGGCCTCAAGTGGAGCTTGACAGACCCCGCATTTGCGGGGTCTTTTTTTGTCTGCTGCGTGCCGTCGCATGCAGTCTCCCTGTTGAGCGCGGCCAGGGCCTCCCAAGATAAAATCCGGACTCTTTGAGCGACCCGTCCCCGGAGCCTTTCCATGCCTCAGTACCGTTCCCGTACCTCGACCGCCGGCCGCAACATGGCCGGTGCCCGTGCCCTGTGGCGTGCCACCGGCATGAAGGACGGTGATTTCGAAAAGCCGATCATTGCCATCGCCAACAGCTTCACGCAGTTCGTGCCCGGCCACGTCCACCTGAAGGACCTCGGCCAATTGGTGGCCCGCGAGATCGAGGCCGCTGGCGGCGTTGCGAAGGAATTCAACACCATCGCCGTCGACGACGGCATCGCCATGGGGCACGGCGGCATGCTGTATTCGCTGCCCTCGCGTGACCTGATTGCCGACAGCGTCGAGTACATGGTCAATGCCCACACGGCCGACGCGCTGGTGTGCATCTCCAACTGCGACAAGATCACCCCGGGCATGCTGATGGCAGCCCTGCGTCTGAACATCCCGGTGGTCTTCGTGTCGGGCGGCCCGATGGAAGCGGGCAAGGCCAAGATCGAAGGCAAGGTCATTGCGCTGGACCTGGTCGATGCCATGGTCAAGGCCGCCGACAAGAACTGTTCGGACGAAGAAGTGGCCATGGTCGAGCGTTCGGCCTGCCCGACCTGTGGTTCATGCTCGGGCATGTTCACCGCCAACTCGATGAACTGCCTGACCGAGGCCCTGGGCCTGTCGCTGCCCGGCAATGGCACCATCGTGGCCACCCACGCCGACCGCGAAAAGCTCTTCCGCAAGGCCGGTCGCACCGTGGTCGACCTGGCCAAGCGCTACTACGAGCAGGACGACGCCAGCGTGCTGCCGCGCAACATCGCCACCTTCAAGGCCTTCGAAAACGCGGTGGCGCTCGACGTGGCCATGGGCGGCTCGACCAACACGGTGCTGCACCTGCTGGCCGCCGCCCGCGAGGCCGAGGTGCCCTTCACCATGGCCGACATCGACCGCATGTCGCGCAAGGTGCCCTGCCTGAGCAAGGTGGCCCCCGCGGTGCCCGATGTGCACATCGAAGACGTGCACCGCGCTGGCGGCATCATGTCCATCCTGGGTGAACTGGCCCGTGGCGGCCTGTTGCACACCGATGTGCCCACGGTACACAGCAAGACCATGGCCGATGCCATTGCCCAGTGGGACGTGACCGTCACGCAGGACGAAGCCGTGCACACCTTCTACAAGGCCGCGCCCGGTGGCATCCCCACCCAGGTGGCCTTCTCGCAGGACAGCCGCTGGAAGGCGCTGGATCTGGATCGGGCCAAGGGCGTGATCCGCGCCAAGGAGCATGCCTTCACGCAAGACGGTGGTCTGGCCGTGCTGTACGGCAACATCGCCGAAAAGGGCTGCATCGTCAAGACCGCCGGGGTCGATGAGTCGATCTGGGTGTTCACCGGCAAGGCCCGGGTCTATGAAAGCCAGGACGACGCCGTCGAAGGCATTCTGGGCGAAGAGGTGCAGGCTGGTGATGTGGTCATCATCCGCTACGAAGGTCCCAAGGGCGGCCCTGGCATGCAGGAGATGCTCTACCCCACGTCCTATCTCAAGAGTCGTGGTCTGGGCAAGGCCTGCGCCCTGCTGACCGACGGCCGCTTCTCGGGCGGCACCTCGGGCCTGTCCATCGGCCATGCGTCGCCTGAAGCTGCGTGTGGAGGAGCGATCGCCCTGGTCGAGAATGGCGACAGCATCGAGATCGACATCCCCAACCGCCGCATCCACCTGGCCATCAGCGATGAGGAAATGGCCCGCCGCCGTGCCGCGATGGAGGCCAAGGGCCCCAACGCATGGAAGCCGGCCAACCGCCAGCGCCCCGTGTCGGCGGCCCTGCAGGCCTATGCCCTGCTGACCACATCGGCCGACACGGGCGCGGTGCGCGACCTGTCGCAATTGCAGCCGCGCTGACCGCAGGGGCCCGGCAGGGTCACCGCGTACCTCGCGAAACGGGGCCCCTTGGGGCCCCGTTGTCTTGTGCGGTGCGCTGGCGTTGCGCATCGCAACGCTTTGTGGATCACAGCAGGCGGAACGCCAGCAAGGCCATCAAGGTGGGCAGCAGGGCGGCCAGGAACAGTCCGCCCGCGTTGATCGCCTCGTCTTCAAAGCGTGACTTGAGGATCGAGGCGCCCGCCGGGTTGGGCGCGTTGGCGATGATCGTCAATCCCCCTCCCGTCACCGCGCCTGTCACCAGCGCGTACTTGAACTCGTCGCTCAGGCCGGGCACCAGCGAGCCCAGGTAGGTCAGTGCCGCGTTGTCCGTGATCGCCGTCAGGGCCGTGGCACCGAAGTAGACCGCGGTCTCGTCCATGCTCAGCAGCAGGGGTTCCAGCCACCACTGTTGTTGTCCCCCCAGCACCACCAGGCCGGCCAGGAAAAAGGCCACCATGAGGCCTTCGCGCAGGATCAGAGGGGACTGGAACCGTTCATAGGCCGCCGTGAAGCCCAGGAAGAACAGGAACAGGCCCATGAACACGGCCGGGTGGTGGGCGAACACCACGATACCGGCGAGGAAGGCCAGGTGGATACCGGTCACCGCCAGCGGGGGCATGCGCTCGGTGGGCTTGGTCATCGGCGGCAGCGCCTTGAGTTCACGGGCGAACAGCAAGGTCACGCCCAGGGCATTGACGACCACGGCCAGGGCGGCCTTCCAGCCGATGTTGAACAGCATGAAGGACAGGTCCCAGCCCCAAGCCCCAGCCACCATCAGCACAGGCGGCGCGGCATACGGGGTGAGCGTGCCCCCGATCGAGATGTTGACGAACAGCACCCCGAGCACCGCGTACTTCAGCCGGGTCGAGAGGCCCTGGCTGTACAGGTTGTCACGCAGCAGCAGAGCAGCCAGCGTCATGGCCGCAGGCTCGGTGATGAACGAGCCCATCAGCGGCACCGCCGACAGCGCCACGAAGGTGAAGGCCATCGACCGGGGTAGCGGGATCAGGCGCGTCAACAGTCGGGTCAGCAGGCCCGCGAGCTGGATGATCGGCTTGCTGGCGGCCGTCACCATGATGGCGAAGACGAACAGGGGCTCGGTGAAGTTGCGGGTGTCCAGGTAGCGGGTGGCTTCTTCCTTGCCCGCGTGGCCGAATATGAACAGCATCAGGACCAGGGCCCAGAAGCCGAACACCACCTCGACCTCACCGAGCAGGTGCCACAGGCCGGCATGCGCGGGCCGGGTGTGGGCCAGGTGCTCGAAGAACTTGGTCGAAAACGTGTGGACCAGGGCGACCGCGAACAGCGCGGCGCCCACGAGTTGCAGGGTCGTCGGATTCATGGGGGGCGATGGTAACAGCGCTGCGTCGGAGGGCCGGGTGCGGCTTGGGTTATCGTTCGCCCCATGCTGATCCACCCTCAATTCGACCCCATTGCCCTCAAGCTGGGCCCCTTGCAGGTCCACTGGTACGGGCTGACTTACCTGGCTGCCTTCGGCGCCTTCTTCTGGCTGGCCTCCCGCCGGGTGCGCCGCACCCCTTTCACCACCACCGGGTGGCAGCCCGGTGAGATCGAAGACATGCTGTTTGCCGGCGTGCTGGGCGTGATCCTGGGGGGGCGGCTGGGCTATGTGCTGTTCTACAAGCCGGCGTACTACCTGAGCCATCCGGCCGAGGTGCTGGCAGTCTGGCAGGGCGGCATGTCCTTCCACGGCGGGCTGCTGGGGGTGATCCTGGCCATGGCGTACTACGCCTGGCGCACCCGCCGCCATTTCTTCGAAGTCGCCGATCTGGTGGCCCCGTGCGTGCCGGTGGGCCTGGCGGCCGGGCGGCTGGGCAATTTCATCAACGGTGAACTGTGGGGACGGGTTGCCGATCCGACCCTGCCCTGGGCGATGGTGTTTCGCGGCGCCGGTGAGCTGCCGCGCCACCCGTCCCAGCTCTACCAGTTCGCGCTTGAAGGGGTGCTGCTGTTCGCCTTGCTGTGGTGGTACGGGCGCAAGCCGCGGCCGTTGGGGGCGGTGGCCGCCTGGTTCCTGATCGGTTATGGCAGTTTTCGGTTCGTGGCCGAGTACTTCCGCGAACCCGACAGCTTCCTGGGCCTGCTCGCACTGAACATGAGCATGGGCCAATGGTTGTGCGTGCCCATGATTGGTGCCGGCGTGCTCTTCCTGGTGCTGGCCCACCGCGGGTTCTGGATGGCTCCGCAGCGCCGCTGAGTGCCACCGAAAAAAAAGCGCCCTCGGGGATGAACCCGAGGGCGTGAAAGAGGTCTGTGGAGTTTTCGCGGATCCACTGACCCCCGCTGAGGAGAACGGATCGGTCTGGCGAACGACCCGTCCCACTCCACAAGCTAGCAACGTGCGTGCCAGCTTGTAACGGGGGCGTTCGTTCAGGCCGCGTCCTTGTGGGCCACCCCGTGGCGGGTGTACAGGAAGTCAAGCACGGCCTTGCGGCAGTGCATGTAGGTCGGGTCTTCGGCCAGCTCCACACGGTTGCGCGGGCGCGCCAGCGGCACGTCCAGGATCTCGCCGATGGTCGCGGCCGGGCCGTTGGTCATCATCACGATGCGGTCCGACAGGAGCACGGCTTCATCCACATCGTGCGTCACCATCACCACGGTCGATTGGGTGCGAGCCACGATCTTGAGCAGTTCGTCCTGCAGGTGGGCCCGCGTGAGGGCGTCCAGGGCCCCAAAGGGCTCGTCCATCAGCAACACCTTGGGCTCCATGGCCAGGGCGCGGGCGATGCCCACCCGCTGCTTCATGCCCCCCGATATCTCGTTGGGGCGTTTGTGGGTGGCGTGGGCCATGTTGACCAGTTCCAGCGCTGCGGTGGTGCGTTTCTTGAGCTGGTCCTTGCTTTCCTTGCCGCCGAACACCCGCTCCACGGCCAGGTAGACGTTCTGGTAGCAGGTCAGCCAGGGCAGCAGCGAGTGGTTCTGGAACACCATCGCCCGCTCGGGGCCGGGGCCGGCGATCTCGCGGTTGTCGCAGATCAGGCCACCGCTGCTGGGCATCAGCAGGCCGGCGATCAGGTTGAGCAGCGTGGATTTGCCGCAGCCAGAGTGCCCGATCAGGGCGATGAACTCGCCCTTGTTGATCGTCAGGTTGATGTCACGCAGGGCGTGGAAGCGACCCTTCTTGGTGTTGAACACCATTTCGGCCTGGCTGACTTCGATGAATGCAGACATGGGAATCTCCTGTCAGGTCAAGGTGGGGGTCATTCGAAGCTGAAGCGCTTGGCCACGGCCACCAGGGCCTGTTCCAGCAGCAAGCCGACGATGCCGATCACGAAGATGGCGATGATGATGTGCTGGACGTTCAGGTTGTTCCACTCGTCCCACACCCAGAAGCCGATGCCCACACCACCGGTCAGCATCTCAGCGGCCACGATCACCAGCCAGGCCGTGCCCACCGACAGGCGCACGCCGGTCAGCATGTAGGGCAGCACCGACGGGAACAGGATCTTGGTGACGATCTTCCACTCGCTCAGGTTGAGCACCTTGGCGACGTTGAGGTAGTCCTCGGGCACGCGCTGCACGCCCACGGCCGTGTTGATGATCATCGGCCAGATCGAGCAGATGAAGATGGTCCAGATGGCGGCCGGGTCGGCCGACTTGAACACCAGCAGGCCGATGGGCAACCAGGCCAGAGGCGACACAGGGCGCAGCAGGCTGATGATCGGGTTGAGCATGCTGCTGATGATCTGGCTGCGGCCGATGATGAAGCCCAGGGGGATGCCCACCAAGGCGGCCAGGCCGAAGCCCATGGCCACCCGCTTGAGCGAGAACCAGATGTTCCAGCCGATGCCCTGGTCGTTGGGGCCGTTGCTGTAGAACGGGTCGGCGAACAGGGCCACGGCGGCGTCCCAGGTCATCAGGGGCGTCGGGAAGGCGCCGTCCCCCTTGATGGTCAGCAGCGCCCAGATGCCGATCAGCAGGGCCAGGCCGGCCACGGGCGACAGGATCTTCAGGGCCCAGCCACCCCAGTCGATCGGAGGCTTCGGGGAGACCGTTTTCGGCGCGGAGGCCGCAGGGGCGGCAGTCGATGCGGTTGTCATGGGTTGGGATGCGGCAGCGGGGGAGGTGGCGCCCTGTGCAGCCTGGGCGGCATCACGGGCATCGAGCGGGCTGTGAAAAACGGCACTGACCATGGTGGATTCCTCCGGCGAGGTCGAACAAAGCGAGCAGGGCGCAGGGCCTGCCCGATCCGGTGTCTGCAAAAAACTGGCCAGCGGCGCCATCCATGCGGGGGATGACCGGGGTGCAGCGCCTGGGGCGTCTGCACGGGTGCCATCGAGGGCGCGTCCGCGGGCCGGGACTCAGCGGGGGAACATCCAGGCGGATCGGGCAGGGTGCACGACAGGGGGCGCGTCAGGCGCGGATCTTGAAGCCGTCGGCGTACTTCTTGGGGTCCTTGCCATCCCAGACCACGCCGTCGATCATCTTGCTGGTGCGCATCACGTCCTTGGGCAGGCTGATCTTCAAGGCGCCTGCGGCTTCCTTGTACAGATCGACCTTGTTGACCTGTTTGGCCACGCCCAGGTAGTCGGGGTGGTCCTTCAGCAGGCCCCAGCGCTTGTGCTGGGTCAGGAACCACATGCCGTCGCTGAGGTACGGGAAGTTGACCTTGCCGTCGTTGAAGAACTTCATGTGGTTGGGGTCGTCCCAGGTCTTGCCCAGGCCGTTCTGGTAGCGGCCCAGGATGCGCTGGTTGATCGCGTCCACGCCGGTGTTCACGTAGGACTTGGCGGCGATCGTTTCAGCCATCTTCAGCTTGTTCTGCAAGCCGGCATCGATCCAGCGACCGGCTTCCAGCACGGCCATGATCACCGCGCGCGCCGTGTTGGGGTACTTCTTGGTGAACTCGTCCGTGCAGCCCAGCACCTTTTCGGGGTGATCCTGCCAGATGTCCTGTGTCGTGGCTGCGGTGATGCCGATGCCGTCCATGATGGCTCGGTGGTTCCAGGGCTCGCCCACGCAGAAGCCGTCCATGTTGCCCACGCGCATGTTGGCCACCATCTGGGGCGGCGGCACGGTGATGACCTTGGCATCCTTCATCGGGTTGATCCCCGCCGATGCCAGCCAGTAGTACAGCCACATGGCGTGTGTGCCTGTCGGGAAGGTCTGCGCAAAGGTGTACTCGCGCTTGTCGGTGGCCATCAGCTTGGCCAGCGAGCCGACGTCCTTCGCGCCCGCGTCGGCGAGCTTCTTCGACAGGGTCAGCGCCTGACCGTTGTGGTTCAGGTTCATCAGCACGGCCATGTCCTTCTTGGGGCCGCCGATGCCCAGGTGCACGCCGTAGATCAGCCCGTACAGCACGTGCGCCATGTGCAGGTCGCCATTGACCAGCTTGTCACGCACACCGGCCCAGGACGCTTCCTTGGTGGGAATGATCTTGATGCCGTACTTCTTGTCGAAGCCCAGCACCGAAGCCATCACCACGGACGCGCAGTCGGTCAAGGGGATGAAGCCGATCTTGACCTCCTCCAGCTCGGGCTTGTCCGAGCCGGCGGCCCAGACGGCCGATTGCAGGCCGGGCACAGCGCCGACGGCACTGGCGGCGGCTGCGGTCTTCAAGACGGTGCGGCGGGTCATTTTCAGATCCTGCGAGTTCATGGTGCAAGCGTTCCTGTCTGCAAAAACAAAAAAGGTGCCGTCGCAGGTCGCTGTGCGGGACGCACGTCGACCTTCGATGACACCTTTGTCGGAAGCTTGGGGGCCCGTCATTGGGCACCCAAGACACGCAAAGTCGCCGTTGACCTTGCTCGCCTTGGTTACTGCAAGTGGTGTGCCAGGCTCAAAACGGCGGTTTGCGGGCCATGGCGGGGCCCGGTGCGTGTTTGTGGGGCGTCAACACGGGGTGCATGCCCGTTTCTCGGGCAGGGACGTCCCTGGGACGGTGCGTGGGGCTCAGCCCAGGAGGTCGGCGGCGTCGATCAGGCGTTGCGCCACATCGGCCAGCTTCAGGCCCTTGTCCATGGCCGCCTTGCGCAGGCGCGCATAGGCTTCGGGTTCGGTGATCCCCTGGCGGCTCATCAGCAGGCCCTTGGCGCGATCGACCAGCTTGCGCTCCTCGAGCTGGCTTCGGGCATCGGCCAGGTCCTGCCGCAGGCGCTCCTCGTGTTCGAAGCGGGCCATGGCCACTTCGATGACCGGCTTGATGTGCTCGGCCGGCGTGCCCGCGGCCACATAGGCCGACACGCCCGCCGCAATGGCCCGTCGCAGGTAGCTGGTGTCGTCGTCGTCAGACAGCATGACGATGGGGCGGCGCTCGTCGCGCGTGGCCATCACCACGTGCTCGAGGATGTCTCGCCCCTGGGATTCGGCGTCCACGACGATCATGTCGGGCTGGATCTGCGCCAGCCGCTCCGGCAGGAAGGCATCCCCCGGCAAGGTCGCCACGACATTGAACCCGGCTTCCAGCAGCGCAATGCGCAGGATGCGGGTGCGTTCGACCTCGGCCGCCTCGTGGTCATCGAGTTCGGCTTCCAGGGGCTCCGGCAGGACGATGACCAACCGCAGCTGACGCGCATCTTTGCTCATGGGTGTGACTATGCAACAAGCGAGCCGCCTCTACACTCCTGGGCATGAGTGTTGACGCCGATTCTTTTCAGGTCTCCCGCCCGACTGTGGGGGTGCCCCAACTGGTACTGGGCATCGAGTCGTCGTGCGACGAGACGGGCGTGGCGCTGGTCGAAGTACCGGCCGACGGCGCGCGCCCGCGACTGCGTGCGCACGCCTTGCACAGCCAGATCGACATGCATCGGGCCTACGGTGGCGTGGTCCCGGAGCTGGCATCGCGCGATCACATTCGGCGTGTGGTGCCCTTGGCCCGGCAGGTGCTCGATGAGGCTGGAGTGGCCCTGGCGGCCGTGGACCTGATCGCTTACACGCGCGGGCCCGGGCTGGCCGGCGCCTTGCTGGTCGGGGCCGGGGTGGCCTGCGCCTTGGCCACCGCCCTCGACCGGCCACTGCTGGGGGTGCACCACCTCGAGGGGCACCTGCTGTCGCCGTTCCTGTCGGCCGACCCGCCGGAGTTTCCGTTCGTGGCGCTGCTGGTGTCCGGCGGCCACACTCAGCTCATGCGCGTGGACGCCGTGGGGCAGTACCGGCTGCTCGGCGAAACGGTGGACGATGCGGCCGGCGAGGCCTTTGACAAGTCGGCCAAGCTGATGGGGCTGCCGTATCCTGGCGGGCCGCAGCTGTCGCGGCTGGCGGAGGGGGGGCAGGCCGACGCGTTCGAGCTGCCGCGTCCCATGTTGCACAGCGGCGATCTCGATTTTTCGTTTGCCGGGCTGAAGACCGCCGTGCGCACCCATGTGGTGCGTCTGGGGTGGCTCGACGAGCCGGCGGCGCTCGAGGCGCCGGATCAGCAGGCCCGGCGAGCGGATCTCGCGGCCTCGACCCAGGCGGCCATCGTGGAGGTGCTGGTGCGCAAGTCGCTGGCCGCGCTGAAGCAGACCGGCCTCAAGCGCTTGGTGGTGGCCGGAGGGGTGGGGGCCAACCGGCACCTGCGCGACCAGTTGAACCAGGCTTGCGCACGTCGGGGCGTGCGCGTGCACTACCCCGAACTGCACTTGTGCACCGACAACGGCGCCATGATCGCGCTGGCGGCTGCCATGCGCAGCCAGGCCGGACTGGACCGACCGACCCGCAGCACCGCCTTTGATGTGATGCCCCGCTGGCCGCTCGACCGAGGCTGACCCGGCTCAAGCGGGCTGCGAAACCCACCGGCCGGTTCAGCGGCGATCTGCGCGCTGACGCCGTGCGGCCCAGCCCACAGCGGCCAGGCCCAGGGTCATCAGGCCCACGGTGCCGGGTTCGGGCACGTTGCTGATCATGAAATAGCCCAGCTTGTAGGTGCCGTCGGTCTGCTTCAGATTGTCCAGCGCACTCACCCAGTCGCCCGACTCGGTGTACGAGTAGAAATCGTATTTGCGGGCCTTCAGGTCGGCCAACGTGGCGTAAGCGCCCTCGTGGGCATAGAAGCTCCGGTAGCAGTTGTACGAAACCCCGTCAGGGCACACGCTCATCGCCGTGCCGCTTGTCACCAGCAGTGCGCCTACCATGTCGTCACCGGCCAGTCGGCCCATGGTGACGGCAGGCGAACCGTACTGGGTGCGCAAGATGTAACTCACCGGCACATAGGTATCGGCATCAAATCCCATCAGGCTGCTGCTGACCTCCCGGCTGAAGAACTGCTGGGGCCCATAGGCGCCGTAGCCCCCGCTGAGCAGGTAGTCCGTGAACTCGGCGTTCGTGGCCAGCCGGTAGCCCAGCGCGGTGCCTTCGGCCAGCGTGTCGGCCTGGATCCACCGCGCGCCTGTGCGCGGGTCGTCAATGCCCTGGTCGATGGCGGCAAAAGCGATGCTCTGGGTGGCGGCCAGGATGGCGGCCATCGCGGCGTGACGGACGGTCTGCATGGGGTGTCCCTGTGTGGAGTGTTTGATGACCTCACTCTAACGGGGGGCTCTTTGGGTGGGGATCCCTCTCAGGAGGGGAGGGATCTTCCGCATTGCGGCGCTACGGCGGTGCTCCGATGGTCAACGCCCGTTGTGAGCGCGGCAGCTGCTGTGCTATGATCAAAAGCTTGATTGGCGACTGGGGTGGCGCATGTGCGCTATGTCGGTGTCGCTGGTCAAACACGCACGGCCTGGGTCGGTTTCACTCGGTGCCGCAAGTTCAACGCAGAAACCGAGCGCGGGCCCGCCCGTTGCCACGGCCTGCACATCCTCTACAGGAAACACCATGTCTGTTGCAGACCTCAACAAGGCCGAGATCGTCAAGGCCAACGCCCGCGGTGCCAATGACACCGGCTCTCCCGAAGTGCAAGTGGCCCTGCTGACCGCTCGCATCAACGAACTGACCCCCCACTTCAAGGCCAACAAGAAGGACCACCACGGTCGTCGCGGCCTGCTGCGCATGGTCAGCCGTCGTCGCAAGCTGCTGGACTACCTCAAGTCCAAGGATTTCGACCGCTACGCTGCCCTGATCCAGAAGCTGGGCCTGCGCAAGTAAGCACCGCATGATGACAAAAAGCCTGTCTGGTCGTCTCCAGCACAGGCTTTTTGTCTTTTGACGCCGCCGCGCACTCGCACGAGCGAACGCTGTGTCATTCCAAGGGCTCTGCGCCCCAGCCCGACAGGGCCCCTGGAATGGCATCGCGACGGGGTGACGACGGCAACACCATCAAACCATCGGAGACTCCATCCATGACCATGTTCAACAAGATCACCAAGACCTTCCAGTGGGGCGGCCGCACCGTCACCATGGAGACCGGCGAAGTCGCCCGTCAGGCTTCGGGCGCCGTCATGCTCGACATCGAAGGCACCACCGTGCTGGCCACCGTGGTGTGCGCCAAGAACGCCAAGCCCGGCCAGGATTTCTTCCCCCTGACCGTCGACTACATCGAAAAGACCTACGCCGCCGGCAAGATCCCTGGCAGCTTCTTCAAGCGCGAAGCCAAGCCTTCCGAACTCGAAACCCTGACCTCGCGCCTGATCGACCGCCCGATCCGCCCGCTGTTCCCCGAAGGCTTCTACAACGAAGTTCAGCTGGTCATCCACGTGGTGTCGCTGAACCCCGAAGTCTCGGCCGACATCGCCGCCATGATCGCCTCCAG
>Ga0255180_1000442_pt1 | contig 14130 bp, 13 predicted proteins | sample Atl_Colum_RepB_8_FD_189933 | JGI IMG/M metagenome (GOLD analysis project Ga0255180, IMG submission 189933) | Freshwater microbial communities from Altamaha River, Georgia, United States - Atl_Colum_RepB_8d | ecosystem: Environmental > Aquatic > Freshwater > River | place: USA: Georgia... | reverse complement strand
CTGGAACGAAGCGATCTGCTTGTCGTTGAGGTTCTTCTTCCAGTTGAACGACGGCGAGCAGTTGTACGACAGCAGCTTGCCCGGGCAAGCGGCGTGCACGGCTTGGGCGAATTCGCGAGCGAAGCCGATGTCAGGCACGCCGGTTTCACACCACACCAGGTCAGCGTAGGGGGCGTAAGCCACGCCACGGCTGATGGCTTGCTCCAGACCGTTCTTGACGCGGTAGAAGCCTTCTTGGGTGCGCTCGCCAGTCACGAACGGCTTGTCGTTGTCGTCGCAGTCGCTGGTCAGCAGGTTGGCGGCTTCAGCGTCGGTACGGGCCAGAACGATGGTGGGCACGCCCATCACGTCGGCGGCGAAACGAGCAGCGATCAGCTTTTCGACGGCTTCGCGGGTCGGGACCAGCACCTTGCCACCCATGTGACCGCACTTCTTCACAGCGGCCAGCTGGTCTTCGAAGTGCACGCCAGCGGCGCCCGAAGCGATCATGTTCTTCATCAGTTCGAAGGCGTTCAGCACGCCGCCGAAACCGGCCTCAGCGTCAGCGACGATGGGCAGGAAGTAGTCGATGAAGTTTTCGTCGCCGGGGTTGATGCCACGCGACCATTGGATTTCGTCAGCACGCTTGAACGTGTTGTTGATGCGGCGCACCATGGTGGGCACCGAGTCGTAGGCGTACAGCGACTGGTCGGGGTACATGGTTTCCGACGTGTTGCCGTCGGCGGCCACTTGCCAGCCCGACAGGTACACGGCTTCCAGACCGGCCTTGGCCTGTTGCATCGCTTGACCGGCGGTGATGGCGCCGAAAGCGTTCACGTAGCCCTTCTTGGCACCGCCGTTGACCTTTTCCCACAGCTTTTCAGCGCCGCGCTTGGCCAGGGTGTACTCGGGCTGCAGGCTGCCGCGCAGGCGAACCACGTCAGCAGCGGAGTAGCCGCGCTTGACGAGCTTCCAACGGGGGTTTTCGGCCCAGTCCTTTTCCAGGGCAGCGATCTGCTGTTCACGGGTGAGTTGAGTCATGACGATCTCCGAGGGTTGGTGGGGGAGGTGCTAGAAAGCTCGGGATTCTACTCACATTCCGGGCAAACGCCAAAAGACTTATGTCTTATATAAGACTCACCCCTTCAAACAAGGGGCAGATGTCACGGGCCGGGGGCGGAATAGCCCGACGTGCGGGCGTGAAAAAGGCCGCTGGATCAGCGGCCTTGCAGTTGGGCGGTTTGGCGCAGGCCCAGGGCCCGCGCCGCCGCGTCAGGCCTTCTTGACGTTGGCCAGACCGTTGCGGACTTCTTCCTTGGCGTCTTCGATACCGCCCCAGCCGGTGACCTTGACCCACTTGCCCGGCTCCAGGTCCTTGTAGTGCTCGAAGAAGTGCTGGATCTGCTTGAGCAGCAACTCCGGCAGGTCATCGGTGGACTGCACCTTGGCGTACATCGGGCAGATCTTCTCGGTGGGCACGGCGATCAGCTTGGAGTCACCACCGGCCTCGTCTTCCATCTTCAGGATGCCCAGCGGGCGGCAAGTGACGACCACGCCCGGCGGCAGGGCGAACGGGGTGATCACCAGCACGTCCACGGGGTCACCATCGGCGGCCAGGGTCTGCGGCACGTAACCGTAGTTGCAGGGGTAGTGCATGGCCGTGCCCATGAACCGGTCGACGAAGACGGCCCCGCCCTCGTCGACTTCGTACTTCACCGGCGCCGAGTTGGCCGAGATCTCGATGATGACGTTGAAGACGTCGGGCGCTTTGGAACCGGGGGTGACGTTCAGCAGGCTCATGGTGCGTGTGAGTGAAAGGTTGGACAGTCAGATGGGGCGCTGCGCCCCGCTGGTCCGTGAGTGTAAGTCGATCCCATTTAGATCGATCGATCTAAAGAATGTTGCAGCGCACAAAAGTGCTTGCATTGCCCGGGAGATTCCCTATACTTGGTGTCATGTTGCAGCGCAACAAACATCTGGAAACAGACCGCGCTGGACGTCACATCCACCACATTTCATACGGAGATCGACATGCTGACTGCTGAACAACTGCTGGCCACCCAGAAAGCCAACATCGACACCCTGTTCACGCTGGGCCAGAAGGCTTTCGAAGGCGTTGAGAAGCTGGTGGAGCTGAACATGCAGACGGCCAAGACCGCCATGGACGAAATCGCCGAGCACACCAAGTCGGTGATGGGCGCCAAGGACGCTCAGGAGTTCATGGCCCTGCAATCGAACCTGCTGCAACCGACCGCCGAGAAGGCCGCCGCCTACAGCCGCCACCTGTACGACATCGCCACGTCCACCGGTTCCGAAGTGACCAAGCTGGCTGAATCGCAGATGGCCGACGCCCAGAAGAAGTTCATGTCGGCCGTGGACAACGCCGTCAAGAACGCTCCGGCTGGCACCGAGAACGCCGTCGTGCTGGTGAAGTCGGCCGTGGCCGCCGCCAACAACGCCTTCGACTCCGTGCAGAAGGCCGCCAAGCAGGCTGCCGACGTGGCTGAAGCCAACTTCCAGGCCATGACCAACACGGCCGTGAAGGCTTCGCAGGCTGCCGCCAAGGCCCGCAAGACGGCTTGAAGCCCGGCCAACCGATCTGAGCTTGCTGCATCCTGATCGCAGTAAGCACGAAAGATTGTCTCCTCGGTACCTCCTGAACCTCATTCAAGGTACCCTTCAGCCCGATGGCTTGCCATCGGGCTTTTTTTCGTTTCCGCATGATCGACTGGCTGCACGGCGACTCGCCTTTCCCTGACACGCGCCGAGCCCTCGGGCCCGAGACGGACGCGCCCGGCCTGCTGGCCGCCGGCGGCGATCTGTCCATCGAGCGCCTGCGGATGGCGTACCGTCATGGCATCTTCCCGTGGTTCGGGCCGGGCCAGCCGATCATGTGGTGGTCCACCGCGCCCCGCATGGTGCTGCCGGTCGCCAGCTTCAAGCTGTCGCGGTCGCTGCGCAAGACGATCGGCCGGTTCCGACGCACACCCGGGTGCGAGGTGCGCATCGACTCGGCCTTCGACCGCGTGATCGGGTACTGTGCGGGCACCCCTCGCCCCGGTCAGGAGGGCACCTGGATCGTTCCCCAGATCCAGGCCGCTTACCGGGCCTGGCACGCTGCCGGCCAAGTCCATTCGTTTGAGACCTGGGTGGATGGAGATCTCGTGGGCGGGCTCTACGGCGTGAGCCTGGGGCGCATGTTCTTCGGCGAGTCGATGTTTGCCCTGCGCACCGACGCCTCCAAGATCGCGCTGGCCGCGCTGGTGTGCTTCTGCAAGGCCCACGGCATCGAGGTGATCGACTGCCAGCAGCAGACCGGGCATCTGGCCTCGCTGGGTGCCTTGCCGTGGTCTCGCGAACAGTTCGAGGCCCACCTGGATCGGGTGGCCGATCTGCCGCCACCGACCGATTGGTCCTATCATGACAACCTGTGGTCTGGACTGATGCCCGAAGCCTGACGTGACCCACCTCAAAGACCTGCCCCTGGCGGCGCTGCAGTTCTATGCCACGGCGCCCTACCCATGCAGCTACCTGGCCGACCAGGTGGCGCGGTCGCAGGTGGCCACGCCCAGCCACATGATCAATGCCGACGTGTACTCCGGCCTGGTGGCCAACGGGTTCCGTCGCAGCGGGCTGTTCACCTACCGACCCCACTGCGACGGGTGCCAGGCGTGCGTGCCCCTGCGCATCCCGGTGGACCGCTTCAGCCCCAGCCGCAGCCAGCGCCGCGCCTGGCGTCAGCACCAATCGCTTGAGGCCCGGGTGATGCGCCTGAGTTTCGTGCCCGAGCACTACCGGCTCTACCTGAGCTACCAGGCCACACGCCACAGCGGCGGTGGCATGGACCAGGACTCGGTCGATCAATACACCCAGTTCCTGCTGCAAAGCCGCGTGAATTCAAGGCTGATCGAGTTCCGCGACCCCGTGCAACCCGGCCAGCACCAGGGCACCTTGCGCATGGTCTCGATCCTGGACATCCTCAACGACGGGCTGTCCGCGGTCTACACCTTCTACGACCCCGACGCGACCGATGCCAGTTACGGCACCTACAACGTGCTGTGGCAGATCGAACAGGCCCGGCAGCTGCAACTGCCCCACCTGTATCTGGGCTACTGGATCGAAAACAGCCCGAAGATGGCCTACAAGGCGCGCTTTCGCCCTTTCGAGGTGCTGACCCACGGGCACTGGGTGGACGGCTGACGCCATGGGCGCATCGCCGCGCCCACAGCCCCCTCATCGGCGCCGCGTCACGGCGCCAGGAACACGTGCCCCGAAACGGTGACCGTGACACTGCCCTTGCCGGGCTCGACGGGCAAGGGGGCTGAAGCGGCGTCGGCCATGGCGGCGCGGGCCAGCATCGGCACCGGGCGTCCTTCGAAGCCGGGCTCGGCCGACTGGATGTGAACCTCGCCCAGGGTGTAGTTCGCAAAGCCGAAGGCCTTGGCCGTGTCCAGGGCCTTGCCGCGGAACGCCTGGATGGCCTGCGCCGTCAGGTCAGCCTCGAAGCGCTGACGCAGCGCCCTCGACAGGCCGTAGTTCACCTGCACGATGTTGAGCGCGTTCAGGCGGCCGGCCGTCTGGGCGATGCGCCCCATGTCGGTCCCTTGCAACTGGAGCTGGGCCTGCCCCTGCCACCCGATGATGCGGCCCTGGTTGTTGTAGCGCGGATGGATCGAGAAGCCCCCGGTGCGCACATCCATCAGGTCTGGTCGAGCCGACTGACGCGCCTCGCTCAGGGCCGCCTCGAGCTGTTGCTTGAGCGCGGCCTGCACGTCGGCAGCCACCGCGCCGTCCTTCTGAGCTTGCAAGGTCACCGTCATCAGGTCCTGCGCCACCTCCTGCGTGGCCGAGGCAGAAAACGCCACCATGTTGCGTCGCTCGGGCACCTGCTGGGCCTGGGCGCCCTGCAGCGCCAGGCCCGCAAGCCCTGAGACCAGGGGCACGGCGAACCAGCGAACGGAACGCGACAGGGCCGATGTGGCCGCGGGAACAGAGGTGGGAACGGTCATTCAGGACTCCGGTCGGCGCGCCCGGATCGGACGCCCTGGTTCAACGTTTGCACCCGACGCCGCGCTGACCTGTGTCGATCCGCGGCGTCTCGCAAGATTTGTAACAACCGGTCAAAGTGCCGGTTGGGCGCTTCGCAAAATGGTCACAATCCGGTCTTGTTACAAATACGCTGAGGACTCGCCATGACTGCCAACACCAGCAATCAGCGTCCGGATCGCATCCTGGTCGTCGACGACGATGCACGCATCCGCGACCTGCTGCGCCGCTACCTCAGCCAGGAAGGTTTTGAGGTGCTGCTGGCGGAAGACGCCAAGGCCCTCAACCGTCTGCTGACCCGCGAGACCGTCGATCTGATCGTGCTCGATCTGATGCTGCCGGGCGAAGACGGCCTGTCGATCTGCCGCCGCCTTCGGGCTGCCAACGACATCACGCCGATCATCATGCTCACGGCCAAGGTCGAGGATGTCGACCGCATCGTGGGCCTGGAGGTTGGTGCCGATGACTACCTGCCCAAACCGTTCAACCCACGTGAACTGCTCGCGCGCATCCACGCGGTGCTGCGCCGCCGCCCGGCGCCGGAAGCGCCCGGCGCGCCAGCCAAGGAGGCCCAGACCGTGGTGTTCGGGCCTTTCGAGTTCGATCTGGCGCTGCGCCGCCTGAGCAAGGAGGGCGAGCCGATCTCGCTGACGACCGGCGAGTTCTCGATGCTCAAGGCGCTGGTGCGCCACCCCCGCCAGCCCCTGTCGCGCGACAAGCTGGCCCAGCTGGCCCGCGGGCGCGAGTTCGAACCGTTCGACCGCAGCCTGGATGTGCAGATCTCCCGCCTGCGCAAGATGATCGAGCCCGATCCGGCGCAACCGCGCTACATCCAGACGGTGTGGGGTGTGGGCTACGTCTTCGTGCCGGACGGCGGAAACTGACGGATGATGTCGGCGGGCGACTGGCCCGCTCGCCCCTTCTCACCCGCCCTCTTTCATGCCGCGAAACCGGTTCGCCCTCAGCCTGTTCTGGCGCACCTTCATCCTGCTGGCCCTGCTGCTGACGGCGGGCATCGTCGCGTGGGTGCAGACCTTCCGCGCGCTGGAATTCGAACCTCGCGCCATGCAGGCCGCGCAGCAGATCGCCTCGCTGGTGAACCTGTCGCGCGCGGCCCTGCAGTACGCCGACCGCATCAACCGCGTCACCCTGGTCAAGACCATCTTCGACCAGGAATCGATCGCGCTCAAGCCGCGGGAACCCAGCGACAAGTTCGAGCCCTTTGCCCACAGCCGCTTCACCGAGGCGATCGCCAGCGAGCTCAAGGGCAGGCTGGGGCCGGAGACCCTGATCGCGCGCACCGTCAATGGCACGCCGGGCCTGTGGGTGGGGTTTCAGATCGAGCAGGATCGCTACTGGCTGCAGGCCGACCCGACCCGGGTCGAGCCGATGACCGGGCGAACGTGGTTCATCTGGGTCGGCATCGCCATCATCGCCACCTTGCTGGGCTCGGCAGCGATCGCCCGCCTGATCAACCAGCCGCTCAAGGAGCTGTCGTTTGCCGCCAGCCGGATCCGCGAAGGCGAATACGACTCGGTGCTCGATGAGTCCATGCTGACGCGCGAGATCCGGGAGGTCAACCAGGGCTTCAACCGCATGGCGCGCGAACTGGCCAAGGTCGAGGAAGACCGGGCCGTGATGCTGGCCGGCATTTCGCACGACCTGCGCACCCCGCTGGCGCGTGTGCGCCTCGAAGCCGAAATGAGTGTGGCCGACGAAGAAGCCCGCCGGCACATCGCAGCCGACATCGACCAGCTCGACGCCATCATCGACAAGTTCATGGACTATGCGCGGCCGGGCGACGTGAACCTGGTGCCGATCAATGTGTCCAGCGTGGTCGACAAGGCAATCAGCCAGTTCCGCGACACCAAGCGCATCCGCATCGCGGCCAAGCTGCCCATCGACACCCGCGTGATGGCCGACGAGACCGAGCTGGGCCGGGTGCTGACCAACCTGTTCGAGAACGCGCGCCGCTACGGACGCAACACCTACACTGGCGTGACCAACGTGGAAGTGAACTACACGCGATCGGGCTCGTGGGTGATCTTGAGCGTGCGCGACCATGGCCCGGGCGTGCCGGCCGAAAAGCTCGTGCAACTGACCACGCCGTTCTTCCGCGGCGATGCGGCGCGCACCGCCGCATCGGGCGCCGGTCTGGGCCTGGCCATCGTGGACAAGGCCCTGCAGCGCATGGGCGGCGCCCTGGAGCTGGCCAACGCCCCGGGCGGCGGGCTGGTGGCCCACATCCGGCTCAAGCGCGCCCCCTGAACGGGGCGGCCGGCATCGGTCAGGCCGCAGCCAGCAGGCAGACCGCGCGCGCCTCGATGGCTCGCCCCTCGCCCACCGGCCCCATCTTCTCGGCCGTCTTGGCCTTGACGTTCACCTGGGCCACGTCCAGGCCCAGCGCCTGCGCCACGTGAGCGCACATGGCCGGGATGTGCGGCGCCATCTTGGGCGCCTGCGCCACGATGGTCGCATCGATGTTGACAACCTGCCAGCCCGCGGCCCGCACGCGAGCCGCCGCCTCGCACAGCAGCACGATGGAATCCGCCCCCTTGAAAGCCGGGTCGGTGTCCGGGAAGTGCCGACCGATGTCGCCCAGCGCGGCCGCCCCCAGGATGGCGTCGGTGATGGCGTGCAGCAGGGCATCGGCGTCGGAGTGGCCGAGCAGCCCGTGGGTGTGCGGAATGGTTACGCCCCCCAGGATCAACGGGCGGCCAGTGACCAGGGCGTGGGTGTCCCAGCCCTCACCGATGCGGAAAGGAAGACCGTTCATGGCCGGCGATTGTGGCACGGAGACCCCGCCCCGTGCCCGAGCGGTGCTCAGGCCCGCCGGGCTTGGGCCTCGGGCTCGCTGCCCATGCCCAGCTCACGGACGATGCGCAGGCAGGTGGCATCCAAGGCCTGCAGGTGGGCCATGATGTCCTCTCGTGACGCCTCGGCCCGCTCCCACATCACGGGCATGTAGATGCGGTCGTCGAGTTCGACCACCACTTGCAGGTGGTCGAGATTCGCCACGGCCGGCACCAGCTCGATCATGCGGATGCGGGCATCCGGCGGCATGACGCTGGCCGCGTTGCCGACGTTGGTGGCGTGGCAGCTCTGGGGCATGTCGGCGCGAGCGCGGGCATTGCGCAAGATGCGTGTGACCAGCGTGCGCCCCAGCAGCGGTGTGAGCTCATAGAACACATACAGCCAGAAAGACTCGCGCTGCTCGAAGCGTCGCACCGCCGCGTCCTGCTGGGCCTTGATAGAGGCGGCGCGCTCCTTCAGTGTCTTGCGACCGGTTTCAACGATCAGGAAGGTCGCCACGTGGTTGCCCCACAGGGGCCGTGCAGCCACCTCGGGTGCGTAGAAGCGGCGCAGGTCGATCGCCGTGCGGATCACGGCGGCAGCGGCCGGGTCCTGCGGTGCCCGAGCCAGGAAGGTTTCGGCCAGCATGACCGTGATCAGCACGTTGACCGACACGCCCAGTTGGCGAGCCGCCGTGCGCAGTTCACTGGCCCGCAGCGGCAGGATGTGGTGCTTGACACAGTGGGCCGAGGCCAGGCTGCGCCATGGCGTGCCCACGCGCTGGATGTGAAGCGGCTGGAGTTGCCGGGCGAGCGCCTGGCTGTGCCGGCGCGAGCGCCACATCTGCCGTGGCCACTGCCACCAGTGCGCGGGCCGCACCGCATCGAGCAACGGGGGAGCGTCGAGCGGCTGTTCGGTCATGGGCGGCCCGCCGTTGAGGCGGTGCATGATCTCGGTGAGCAGGCGGAACATGGTCCGCCCGTCGGCCAGCACATGGTGAACCGACATGAACAGCACCGGGGTGCGTGCGTGCGGGACGTACCGGAACCGGCACAGCAGGCCACGCTCCAGGGGCACGACCTCGTTGACCAGCAGGTTCTGCTCAGCCTCCATGGCGTCGCGGTCGGCCGCATCGAGGTGAGCGTCGACACGCCAGGCAATGTCGAACAACTGGTCGACGATGTCGCCGTCAGGCAGCACCCGCAGACGGTGCATGTGCCAGCCAGGCTCGACCACGGCGCGCAAGCGGGGAAAGGCCGACAGCAGCTCGCGCACCACCGCCCTCACCTGCTCGGCGGGCACCGGGGTGTCGAGGCGGATCAGGTAGGGCTGCATGGTGCAGCCCATCAGGCCCTCGAGCGACAGGTAACCGTGCTCCGAGTAGTTCAGCGGGATGGTGGCGCCGCCGGTTTCGTCTCGCATGCTGTATGACCCACTGCATTGAATCCAATTCGGCACTATGCCTCAAGGCCCCCGCCACGCCCACCGGGGCTTACCGCAGGGCTTGATGGCGCACGCACCGCCGAGGTGCATCAACCCGCGGGCGCACCTTGTTTGTGCGCTGCATTGCGCCATCCGAGACCGCGGCGCCCCAATTTCAGGCACGCTTTTTGCATCCCATTGGTGCGAAATGACCGCTTCGAGCTCGGAACGCATCGAAACGGTGCCGATCTTGTTCTTTCAAACCCTCGAACCATGGACCAACTCAAACAAGGCGCAGACGCGCTGTTCATTCTTCTGGGCGCCGTGATGGTGCTGGCGATGCACGCGGGCTTCGCCTTTCTGGAACTCGGCACCGTCCGCCACAAGAACCAGGTCAATGCCCTGGTCAAGATCCTGGTGGACTTCTGCGTGTCGACCATCGTGTACTTCTTCGTGGGCTACACCATTGCCTATGGCGTGGATTTCTACGCCGGTGCCGGCACGCTGGCCCAGAACAATGGCTACGCCTTGGTGAAGTTCTTCTTCCTGCTGACGTTCGCGGCCGCCATCCCGGCCATCATTTCCGGCGGCATTGCCGAGCGAGCCAAGTTCGGCCCGCAACTGGTGGCCACGGCCGTGATCGTGGGCGTGGCGTACCCGCTGTGCGAGGGCGCCGTCTGGGCCAACAAGTTCGGCTTCGGCGACTGGCTGCAAGCCACAACCGGCGGAGCCTTCCATGATTTCGCCGGTTCGGTCGTGGTGCACGCCTTCGGGGGCTGGCTGGCGCTGCCGGCTGTGCTGATCCTGGGCGCGCGTCGCAACCGCTACCGCAAGGACGGCGCGATGTCGGCCCACCCGCCTTCGAGCATCCCCTTCCTGGCCCTGGGGTCGTGGATCCTGGCCGTGGGCTGGTTCGGGTTCAATGTGATGAGCGCGCAGACCATCGACAAGATCTCGGGCTTGGTGGCGGTGAACTCGCTGATGGCCCTGGTGGGCGGCACCCTGGTGGCCGTGCTCATGGGCAAGAACGACCCGGGCTTTGCCTACAACGGCCCCCTGGCCGGTCTGGTGGCCGTGTGCGCCGGCTCGGACATCATGCACCCCGCGGGCGCATTGGTGGTCGGCGGCGTGGCCGGCGCCATCTTCGTGGTGATGTTCACCCTGGTTCAGAACAAGTGGAAGATCGACGACGTGCTCGGCGTCTGGCCGCTGCACGGCCTGTGCGGTGCCTGGGGCGGGATCGCCGCCGGCATCTTCGGGCAGGAGGCACTCGGCGGGATGGGGGGCGTGAACCTCGTCACCCAAACGCTGGGGACCGTCGTGGTGGTGGCCTTCGCCTTGGTGACCAGCGTGCTGGTCTATGGCATCCTGAACAAGACCGTGGGCCTGCGCCTGTCGCATGAAGAGGAATACGAAGGCGCTGACCTGTCGATCCACCGCATCAAGGCCACGCCCGAGCAGGAAGTCTCCTGGTGATGCCGACGGGCGCCCGCCCTTCAGTGCTGGACAAGATGGCCGAAATGGCTAAAATGGACAGCACCAGCAATGACGGACGCCCGATCATGACCGCCCTGACCCTGCGCAACCACCGTGGTGAAGACGTGCCCGTGGCGGAGTTTTCTGCCACTGAAGCCAAGAACAGCTTTGGTCGGGTGCTCGACACCGCCATCAGCCAGGGCATGGCCGCCATCACCAAACGCGACCGGCCCACGGCCGTGGTGCTGTCGCTGGATGCCTACCAGGCCTTGCTCGACGCGCAGCACCCGCCGCTGGACACGCTGAGCCATGAATTCGACGCGCTGCTGCAGCGCATGCAGGCCCCGGCCGCTGGCGATGCCATGATGGACGCCTTCGACGCCTCGCCCGATGCGCTCGGACAAGCGGCCGTCGCTGCTGCCGCCGGATCGCGCTGATCCCTTTGGTGTCCGCTCGCGCGGGGTGCGCCTCGTGAGAACGGCTGCTGGCAGGCACCCTTGACGGGTGCCTTTGCACATGTGGCTCTGCCACGCCACCCATTCCACATACAGAGAGTCGATTGACGTCCACGGCCCCACGCCCACCGCGCCTGTTCGTGCTCGCCGGCACCAATGGCGCCGGCAAAAGCAGCATCGGCGGCGCCACCATCCGCCACCGCGGCGGCCACTACTTCAACCCGGACGAGGCGGCCGCGGCCATCCGCAAGGCCCAGCCCCATCTGAGTCTGACCCAGGCCAACAGTGCGGCGTGGCACGAGGGCAAGCGCCTGCTGCAACGTGCCATTGCCGAACGCCTGGACTACAACTTCGAGACCACACTGGGTGGCCAGAGCTTTGCACGCCTGCTCCAGGCGGCCGCCCGCAAGGGCTTCGAGGTGCGGATCTGGTACGTCGGGCTGGCCAGTCCCGAACACCACCTGGCGCGGGTGCGTTCGCGGGTGCGCAAGGGGGGGCACGACATCCCCGAGGCCGACATCCGGCGCCGCTTCGATCAAAGCCGCTTGCAGCTGATCACGCTGCTGCCCGACCTGGCGGAACTGCGCGTCTACGACAACAGCGACGAGGCCGACCCCCACCAGGGGCAGGCGCCGCGGCCCAGGCTGCTGCTGCACTGGCAGCGGGGCCCCTCGGGCACCGGCCGTGTGGCCCACCCCCAGGATGCCACGGCCCTGGCCGACACGCCCGACTGGGCCAAACCGGTGGTGATGGCGGCGCTCAAGGCCGCGGCTGCGACACCACCGGCACCGCCCGACAGCCCGTCCCCCGCATCGGCCGGGCGCGCCGTCAGGAAGACGGCCCGCGGGTCGACAGCAGGCGCTCGGCCAAAGCGAAGTCCCCCGGCCACGTGACCTTGAAGTTCTCGAAGTCCCCGGGCACCAGCCGAGGCTGATGGCCCAGCGCCTCGATGGCGCTGGCTTCGTCGGTGATGCGCGCGGCGGCGTCAGGGTCGCCCAGCGCAGACAGCAAGGCCGGCCGCAGCAGGCCGAGCCGGAACATCTGTGGCGTCTGCGCCGCCCATTTGCCTGCACGATCGACCGTCGACAGCGAACGCGGCCGTCCGTTCGCATCGACGGCCGCGGCCTTCAAGGTGTCGGCCACGGGCAAGGCGAGCAAGCCGCCCACCTCGTCGTCGTCACAGGCGGCGATCAAGCGTTCGACCCAGGCGGGCTGCAGCAGGCACCGCGCGGCATCGTGCACCAGCACCCAGTCGTGCGGCTGCGCGCCGCGAGCCACCAGCTCGTCCAGGCCGGCGAGCACGCTGTCGGCCCGCGTCGCGCCGCCCACGCGCGCCACCCAGCCCCGCTCGCTTTCGAAACCGGGCAGCAAGGACTCGAACCGCGCGTCCGTGGGCGACAGGACCACCAGCACGGCCTCCAGGCGCGCCACCCCCATCAAGGCCTCCAGCGTGTGCGCCACCATGGGTTGCCCGGCCACCGGGTGGTACTGCTTGGGACCCCCGGCCCCCGCGCGCTCACCGACGCCGGCACACGGCACGAGGGCAAAGCAGCGGCTGCGGAACTCATGGGATTGGTAGCTCATCGACATGCGGGCATTTTCGCAGGGGATGCGACCCCGACCCCCAGCCTCTAAAATCCAACCGAACCCTGCACGCCCGCTCACCCCTGTGATCGGGCGCTTTGTCATTGTTGAGCGCCATGTTCCCTGCCCTGCCCCTGCCCTCGATCGCCACTGGCAAACGCTTCACCGTGCCCCGACCGCCCGGATCGGCCGACGCGCTGCTGCTGGCCCGCTTTGCGCAGGGCCGCAAGGCGCAGGGCCAGCTCACGGCTGTGATCACCGCCGACCCGGCCGACGCGCAGCGGCTGCTCGACGAGATGGCGTTCTTCGTGCCCGAGCTGCGCTGCGCCGTCTTCCCGGACTGGGAAACGCTCCCCTACGACACGTTTTCACCGCACCAGGACCTGATCTCAGAGCGGCTTGCCACGCTGTGGAAGATCCAGCAGGGGGTCACGGCCGACACGGGCGTGGACGTCGTGCTGCTGCCGGCCACGACGGCTTTGACGCGCCTGGCGCCACCCGCCTTCCTCGCGGCCTACACCTTCCACTTCAAGCAGAAGCAGAAACTCGATGAAGCCGCGCTGAAGGCGCAACTGACGCTGGCGGGCTACAACCATGTCAGCCAGGTGGTGTCCCCCGGCGAGTACGCCGTGCGTGGCGGACTGATCGACCTGTACCCCATGGGCTCGCCCGTGCCCTACCGGGTCGACCTGTTCGGTGACGAGGTCGACTCCATCCGCACCTTCGACCCCGACACGCAGCGCAGCCTCTACCCCGTGCCCGAAGTGCGGCTGTTGCCCGGCCGCGAGTTCCCGATGGATGACGCGGCGCGCGGGGCCTTCCGCAACCGGTGGCGCGAACGCATCGAAGGTGACCCCACGCGCTCGCGCATCTACAAGGACATCGGCAATGGCGTGGCCACGGCCGGTATCGAGTACTACCTGCCCCTGTTCTTCGACGAGACGGCCACCTTCTTCACGCACCTGGGGCCGCAGGCCACCGTCGTGCTGCTGGGCGACATCGAAGACACGCTGCAACGCTTCTGGACCGAAACCCGCGAGCGCCACCGCTTCCTGCAGCACGACCCCGAGCGGCCGATCCTGCCGCCGGAGGCGCTCTACCTCAAGCCTGAAGACTTCTACACCCTGGCCAACGCCCATGCGCAGTTGGTGGTGCGGGGCAGCGAAGCCTGCGACTGGGCCCGCCCCTTGCCCGACCTGTCCGTCGAGCGCGGCGGCCAGGACCCGCTGCGCAAGCTCGAATCCCATGTGGCGTCGACCGCCGCACGCGTGCTGGTGGTCGCCGAAAGCGCCGGGCGCCGCGAAAGCCTGCTGGAGCTGATGCGCGACCACCGCATCGACCTGCCGGCCACCGACAGCCTGTGGACCTTCGCGGC
>Ga0255180_1000441_pt1 | contig 14133 bp, 16 predicted proteins | sample Atl_Colum_RepB_8_FD_189933 | JGI IMG/M metagenome (GOLD analysis project Ga0255180, IMG submission 189933) | Freshwater microbial communities from Altamaha River, Georgia, United States - Atl_Colum_RepB_8d | ecosystem: Environmental > Aquatic > Freshwater > River | place: USA: Georgia... | reverse complement strand
TCAATGTTTTAACTGCAGCGATTTCTTTTTTTAAATCCGCAACTAACGCTTTTTCTTCTTTCGCTGCGTTTTTTTCATTCATACAAGCTTTGTAGTAATCCTTCATTTGCAATGATCTCGCAGAGAGTTTCTTTTCTTGATCAATACTTTTGAAAAAACTTTTCTTCTTTTCTAGGATACGCTCGTCTGAATCATCGAATGCAAAAATATGAGCACTGCGATCTTCTCTGAGTTTAAAGTTTTTTTCAGCCTGACCACAGACGTAAGCATGAAAATCGTCGCAAGGATTGACTTTTGAATCTAGAGTAAACTCTCTTTTTTCGGGAATTTCTGACGACTGTGAATAGACAGGCAATGCTCCCCATAAAACCACAGTGCTCAGCCCCACAAATAGACTTTGGTTGAACTTCATACTGACCTCCATTGTCATGAATAATTAAAGTTGCAAAGACCCTGATAATTTTGCCAGTGGATTCATCTGTTTTGAAGCTTTTTCTACACACTCCTAGCCCAGTCCAATAAAAACACGATCGTTTTAATGACACTCTACAAAATTTTTATCATAATCAGATTATATTTTACGTTCTCAGGAGGAAGTCATGAGCGTTCCATTTATTGATCTTAAATCACAATATCTTGCACTTAAAAACAATATCGACAGTCGCATTCAAAAAGTTCTTGAAAGCGGTGCCTATATCAACGGACCCGAAGTGGCTGAGCTTGAACAAAAACTTGCGCAACATACAGGATCAAAACATTGTTTAGCTGTTGCCAGCGGTACAGATGCCCTTTTAATCCCTATGATGGCATTAGGCATCGGACCTGGTGACGAAGTCATCACAAGCGCGTTTTCTTTTATTGCTACAGCCGAGACAATCGTCCTAGCTGGTGCAACTCCGATCTATGTGGATATCGACAAAAAAACATTTAATCTCGATGTTAAAAAAATCGAAGCCGCTATCACGCCAAAAACAAAAGCGATAGTCCCAGTTTCTTTATACGGCCAAGCTGCGGATCTGGATGAAATTAACGAAATTGCTAAAAAGCATAATTTATTTGTTATTGAAGATACGGCTCAATCTTATGGAGCACACTATAAAAATCGCAAAAGCGGTGCTTGCACAACAGCCGCAGGGACTTCATTTTATCCGGCTAAGCCACTGGGATGTTACGGTGACGGCGGTGCTATTTTCACAAATGACGATAAACTTCATCTAGCAATGAAGGAAATCCGCGAACATGGATCTGAAAAAAGATATTACCATACTCGCTTGGGCGTAAACGGTCGCTTAGATACAATTCAATGTGCGATTTTATTAGCTAAACTTGAAAGATACGATTGGGAAGTGGAAGCTCGTAATAAAATTGCAACGAATTTTTCACAGTCATTTATCGGACTTGAAAAAATTGATCCTCAGTTTTCGACTCCATTTGTAAAACCGGATCATGTCAGTGTTTGGGCTCAGTACACAGTAACTGTGACACATCGCGATTTATTCCAAAAGAAAATGCAAGAGCTTGGTGTGCCAACAACTGTTCACTACCCTATGACAATGCCGGATCAACCTTGGTACAAAGCCAACACTCCACTCCGCCATGATATCACTCAATCTCGCTGGGCAGCCAGCCACGTCGTCAGCTTGCCTATGTATCCAGATATGAGTCTGGAAAATCAAAACAAAGTCATCGCTGCAGTTAAACAGGCTGTTGAATTCAGCATGAAAAACAGCTAGTACTATTCGTCCCAAGGAGTCAAAATGACAGGATTTAAATCACTTGAAAAAACAGTCACACTTGAATCTAAATACGGTTCGATCACTTGGGGCGATGGCAAAAACTTTGTTCTCTTTGCCGGGCCTGACATTATCGAAGACGAAGGCATGGTTATCGAAACTGCCAAAGAAATTAAAAAAGTCACAACTCAGTTAGGGATTCCTTGGATTTTGAAATGCTCTTTTGATAAAGCGAACCGCCAAAGTTTAAAAAGCTTCCGCGGTCCTGGTATGTCAAGCGCACTGAAATCACTTGAAAAAATCAAAGTCGAAGTGGGCTGTAATTTTTTAACAGACGTTCACGAAACAGCTCAGGTTAAAGAAACAGCCGAATACGCAGAAGTCATCCAAATCCCAGCCTTTCTTTCACGCCAAACAGATTTAATGGTAGAGGCTGCTAAAACAGGCCGTGTTATCCATATCAAAAAGGGACAATTTTTAGCTCCTTGGGATATGAAAGCCATCGCCCAAAAGGCCGTGCAAACAGGTAATGATAAATTATTACTCTGCGAACGCGGAACAACATTTGGCTATAACCGTCTTATTAACGATATGACTGGATTGGTCGAAATGCGTAATCTCGGATTTCCTGTGATTATGGACTGCACTCACTCCACTCAACTTCCAGGAGCCACTGGCGAATCCAGCGGCGGGCGCGGCGAAATGGTCTGGCCTTTGGCTCGCGCTGCAATGGCTGTCGGAGTGGATGGAATTTTCCTTGAAACTCACCCCAATCCAGCATTGGCTCTTTGCGATGGACCGACCTCATTACCATTAAAAAATCTTGAATCAGTTTTAAAAAATCTCCAAAAGATTTTCCAAACGCATCATTCATGATCCGCAATTTTTCCCAAAATATAAAATCACTTTTCAGACCCTTGCTAGCAATCGTGATTTTATATTTTTTATTTAAATCCGGTCTTCTCAAGCTGGATCAAATCAAAGACATTATTCAAAAACCTGGAATTATTTTTTGGGGACTTACTTTACTTTCATGTCAGTTTTTATCTTTTGCGATTCGCTGGCAAATTATTCTAAAACGCGACTGTGCTGTCCCATTCTTGCAAGTTTTAAAATTCCAAACGATTGGACAATTTTTTAATTTATTTATTCCAGGCGGAGTCGGTGGCGACTTTGTAAAAGCTCTCGAGATCTCAAAGTACAATAATATCTCTAACAAAGCCTCCATTACATCCGTTTTGCTGGATCGTGTGATGGGGTTGTACTGCATGATTCTGTTTTCACTCATTTTTTTATTTCTTGAACGACAAAAAGTTTCTGAAAACTTGCTTTCGATTTCAGTGGTGCTTTTTATTGTCAGCACGGTGGGACTGTTTTTTTCCAGAAAAATCCTCAGCCTCTTTATCCGATTGACTCACAACTATCACAATCCGTTTTTTGTCAAACTGACTGATTTTCTTAAAACGCTTGATGCCGGCCTATCTCTTCTGCGTGACAAAAAAAGCTTAGCCTACATTATTGCTGTCAGCTTTTTGGCTCAGTGCTGCTCGATCTCATTTTTATTTTATTGTGCTCAATTGATTACGACAGAGCCTATTTCTTATTTAGTCTTTTTTCCACTTGCATGCTTTTCCTTCATGGCCTCCTCCATACCAATAACACCCGGTGGCATTGGCTTCGGACAAGCCGCTTTTTATATTATCTTCAAAGAAATCAGTCCCGAAGTCGCAAACGCCGTCGTCCTAGGCATCACACTTCTACAAATTTATAATATTTTAATCAGCTTGCCTGGCGCCTATTTTTTTACAAGAATATCTAAACGATAACATTCCAGCTTCTCACCCATAAGGAGTTCCAATGACTTTGTTGTTAAAACAACTTTTTAACTTTATTCGATTACTCCATTCTGAAAATGGCACATATCAAATCGTTTGGGGTCTGACGTTAGGAGCTTTTTTAGGCTTTTCACCATTTTTCAGTCTGCAGACGTTTTTAATTCTGGCGATATTGCTTATTTTTAAAATTCAATTTGGAGCCGCTTTTCTTTCTTCCTTTTTCTTTAAATTTATTGCCTACCTCTTCGACCCTGCCGCTGACTTACTAGGTCGTTGGGTTCTTGAACTTCCCAACCTACGATCTGTTTGGACAGCTTTGTACAACATGCCCATTATTCCCTACACACGATTTAACAACTCGATCGTCATGGGCAGCTTCGTATTTGTTCTCTTAATCTCTCCCATCTTATTTTTAGGATTCAAAACAATTATTATCAGATACAGAACACACATCGTGCATCGTTTCGAACAAACCAAAGCTTGGAAAGCCTTCAAAGCAACCAAGTTCTACGAGTGGTACATGAAATACGATGACCTTTACGGTACGAAATAAAGAGAGGCTGCGATGACAACAACACCTAAAAATAAAAAAACTGGAATCATTCGCTGGTCAGCAATCGTTCCGCTGACTGTATTGATTGTTATTACATACGCTTACTTTGCTTTCTTTTTTGATGGACATATGAAATCCCTGATTGAATGGGGTGGCTACAAAGCTCTTGGCTCCGAAGTCAATGTGGGACAATTTAAATCCTCATTCACTGGCGGCCATGTTGAAATTAACAAAATCGAAATTACCAACGCAGAACAGCCCCAATTGAACAGTCTGGAATTGCAGTCTGTCAGATTTAATATTAACTGGGACGCCTTATTGCGCCTTAAATTTGTCGTCGAGGAAATGGCCGCCGAAGGCATTCAACTCAATTCAAAAAGATCACGCCCAGGAAAGGTTGCTCCCCCGCCTCCTCCAGATATCAATGAAGGGCCTTCTTTTACAGAGCAACTCCAAGGCAAAGCCGTTGATAAAATAACCAAAGACTACAGTGATAATGTTCTGGGCGACATTGCCAGCTTTCTAAAGTCCGGTGATCTCAATGCTCAATTAAAAAATATTGAAGGCACTCTCGAAGCCAAAAAAGTCGCCGAAGACTTAAATAAAAAATGGACTGATAAAAAACAGCAGTGGGATCAAAATATTAAACAACTCCCAACTGAAAAAGATATAAATTCCTTCAAGACACGCTTCGAAGGAATTCAATACAAAAACTTTAAAACACCCCAAGAAGTTGAATCGGCCGTCAATCAGTTCAACGCTCTTAAAAAAGACGTTGATGACAAAGTTAAAATTGTTGAAACAACTAAAAATAATCTGGTCTCTGACGTCCAAGCCATCCAAACCGATTATCAACTTCTTGATCAAAAAATCAAAAGCGATATCAATGGCCTGAAAACACGCTTCAAAATTCCTCAGTTGAATGCAGGACAATTCGCCAAATCTCTTTTTATGAGCTATTTGACTCCTTATACTATCAAACTGGATCACTACAAAAAAATGGCTCAAAAATATTTGCCGCCTAAATATTCTCAAATGCTGGATGGCAAAAAAAATAAAACTGAAAAAGACGACGACACAATCCAACCGCACCCTCGCGAAAAAGGTGTCACCTACGAATTTCCTGTTGAAAAGGGATATCCGTTATTCTGGATCCAAAAAATCAAAATCAGCTCGCAATCAAATGCTCAAACTGACTTTGGTGATTTAACAGGCCTTATTCAAAATATTACTTCCAACCAACGTCAAATTGGTAAACAAACCACTCTGGATGTTTCTGGACAGTTTAAATCGATGAATATTTCTGGAATCAAAGCTTTTGCCGCCTTTAACAATATCCAACCGACCCCTTCTGCACAGTTTAATGTCCAAGTGGGCCAATATGGTTTACAGAATCTGGATCTGATCAATTCAGCAGATGGCTCTATAAAGATCCCACAGTCTCGTAACAGCCTTTTAATCGCCGGATCCACCTTGGGCTTCAAATCTTATGATATTTCGCTTAAAAACGATTTTAAAGATGTCAAATTTGATATCAGTGCCAAAGAAAAAATCGTGAATGATATTCTTCAGCAAACACTTTCCACAATTCCAAGCTTTGATTTACAAGCTTCAATCAAGGGCGAAATTAAAAATTTGGACGTCCAAGTTTCTTCCAGCCTCGGTGGTCAATTAGAAAAAGCTTTTGGACAACTGTTACAAAAAAAAGTCGATGAGGTAAACGCTCAGATCAAAGAACGAATCGACAAAGAAATTGGCCAAATCAAATCGCAAATTGATTCACAAACATTGGCTATTAAAAATCAATATGGCTCCGAAGTTACAAAGGTTCAAAACCAATTGGAATCTCAGAAAAAATTGGCCGATGATCGGATCCAACAAGCCAAAAAAGATTTAGAAAACCAAGCTAAATCCAAGATTCAACAAGAAGGCCAAAAAGCCGTCGACGATCTTAAAAAGAAATTGGGCTTCTAAGCCCAATTTCTTTCAAACCCAATCTAATAACTGGAAACCAACCTTTGGGTTGTTAATCAGTTGAGTAGCTACGGTTAAGATCTGATCAAAACCCTAAAAGCGAATATAACGTATAATAGGCAAAATAATTACACTAATGACCGGCTTCATATGATTTGATAAGTCATATATCGATGAATATATTTTCGAACAGTATCAAATATGGTGTTTTAATTGGAAGCTTTGCAATTATGGCTTGCAGTTCAGTTCCCGACAGGGAAGGAACCATTAAAATAATCCCTTCAGCAGATAAAAGCCATATCGATGTCGCAGCGACTGTGTACGATCAGCCATTGATTTTTATGTTAGATACAGGCGCTGAAGTTAATCTCATTAATATGAATAAAGGATTAAAAGACATAATTGCTAAAGGTAACACAAAGACTCGCTATAGTTTTATTGGTGAAAACAAGGTTGTATCATTTGAAGCAAAAACCAAAGTTGACGAGCTTGAAGAACAAACTTTAGTTTTTCATTATTCACCTGATTACAAAAGTAATCTCCTGAGCACGCGCAGTTATCTCTCGAAGAAAATAATTTTTAACTTCAAAGAAAACTTAATTCAACTAGGTTCAAAAAAAGAACCTTGCACGCCCTCGCAGAGATTCAGAGTCTTACGCAAGAGTCTATTCTTGATTCGACTTTCTTTTTCTAATCAGAAGATTTGGTTTTTGTGGGATACTGGTGCCGACAATTCCTATATCGACTTAAAATGGGCAAAAGAGAATTTCGCTCTAAAAAAGCTTCCTCAAAGTTTTTCTGTCCACGCTGGTTATAATGCGTCAAAAAATGTTTCTAGTTATGTAGAACTCAACACAACCCTAGAAGACAATCTTATTTCTGGAACTTTTCCTGTCATAGACTTATCAGGATTAGAGAATTTGTCTCCAGACATTAAAGGCGTCATTGGACTCAAATTCATACTCAAAAAGAATTGGTTCTTTGATTTGGATTCTAAGAAATTTTGCACCTTTTAATTCGCCGCTTTACTTAACAGGTACGTAAAGCGACCCTATGCTTAAATCTAATTCAACTTGCAATCTGAAAACTCTCGATGCATGTGGTACTAAATACTAGGGCCGATCATTACCAAACCCGCTCAGATGAGATCTAAACTAATCCGATCCCGCCCCATCCAGCCCAATTAATTAAAACCTTACTAAAACTGAACGCGCTTCCAATCTACAACACCGTCTGTTTTTTGAACTTTTAAATCAGGTCCAATCACCACTGTCGATGGCAGCTTATCCACGTTAAAGACTTTAGAAACATAGCTAAATTTATCCCATTGCTGGATAAATAGTTTCGAGTTCAACTCTGGAAAACTTTTAATAAACTTCTGTAAATCTTCGATTGTGTAATCCAACGACAGCACAACTATATCAAATTTTTTCTGATTCTCAGGATTCTTCGCAAACTCTACAAGCTCAGGTATTTCCATAATACACGGCGAACACCACGACGCCCAGAAATGCAGTATCACTTTCTTTCCCGATTTAATCGAATTTTGAACCAGCTCTCCATCAGACAGGACAAAGCTATCCTTATCTAAATAGTCGACCATCTGATAACGACTGCTTTTCATAGCCGCCAAAACATCCACTTCAGCTTTAGGAGCATTTTTGTTACGAACAGTGTCGTATGAGTAATAATTTTTAAAATAAAAAATTCCAAAAACTACCAAGACTGATATCACAATAAAAATCAGACCCAATCGTAACTTCATAAGCACCTACCTTCACCTAAATATATTTTGAACGTAAAGATCGTTTTAGGCAAAAAAAAAGCCCGGTTGTAACACCGGGCTTTCCAAGTTTTTAATTGAATTCCAATTATTTAGAAGCGTGCAATGCAGCTCTAGATTTACCTTGGATTTTTCTAACAACTTTTTTAGCTTTAGCAGCTTGAGCAAATTTTAATTTCTTAGCTTTGCTTTCAACTTTTGCTGTAGCTTTAGATTCATCTTTACCTTTTTTAGCAGTTTTAGCTGAATCTTTAGTTTCTGTTTTAGACTTCCAATCGTAATCAACGAACTCAAGGAAAGCCATCTCAGCAGAATCACCCGGTCTACGACCGATTTTGATAACGCGAGTATAACCACCATTGCGATCTTTAAAACGTGGAGCGATGTTCTTCACAAGCTCTAAAGCAACGTCACTATTAGCCATTCTTGAAGAAACTAAACGAATTGAATTCAAAGTTCCTTTTTTACCTAAAGTGATTGCTTTTTCAATGTGACGGCGAACTTCTTTAGCCTTAGTCACAGTCGTTTTGATACGACCGTGCTCAACTAAAGAAACCATTAACCCACGTAATAAGGCCTTTCTAGGACCGCTTTTACGACTAAAATGCTTAACTAAACGACGATGTGATGCCATTTCTAACCTCTAAATTTCTCTTAATTACGACTGTGTTTCACGTTTTGTTGAAACAGGTGGGATATTTGGATCCCATCCAGGAGGAGGCCATCCATCGATCTTCATTCCTAGACCAAGTCCCATTTCAGTCAAAATTTCTTTAATTTCATTCAATGACTTACGACCAAAGTTTTTAGTCTTAAGCATTTCGCCTTCAGAGCGAACAACTAATTCACCAATGTATCTGATGTTTGCATTCTTCAAACAATTTGCAGAACGAACACTTAATTCCAAATCATCAACTGATCTGAATAAATTTTCATTCAAGCTGCTATTACCCATAGACTTAACTTCTTCAGAAGGCTCTAAAGACTCGTCGAAAGTTAAGAAAATTTGTAATTGCTCTTTCAAAATTTTTGAAGCCAATGAAACAGACTCATCTGGTTTCAACGAGCCATCAGTCCAAACTTCCAAAGTTAATGCATCGTAATCAGTTCTTTGACCAACGCGAGCATTTGAAACTGTATAGTTTACTTTGCGAATCGGGCTGTGTAGCGCATCTACGCCAATGTAACCAACTGGTAATTGTTCATTTCTATTTTCTACAGGAGCATAACCTCTTCCGTAAGAAACAATTAATTCACAATTAAAATTGCCATTGTTTCCTAAAGTTGCGATGTGCTGGTGTGGATTTAAAATCTCAACTTTATCGTTTGTAACGATATCAGCGGCAGTTACAACTCCAGGACCTTTTTTAGAGATTCTAAGAGTAAAACTGTCAGAAGAATGCTGTCTGAAACGAACTTGTTTAAGGTTCAAAATAATGTCAGAAACATCTTCTAAAACATCAGGAATTGTAGAAAACTCATGTAATACGCCTTCGAATTTAACCGCTGTTACTGCAGAACCCATCATAGAACTTAATAAAATTCTTCTTAATGAGTTTCCTAGAGTAACACCAAATCCTCTTTCTAGGGGCTTAACAACGAATTTTGAATACTCAGAAGTCTGAGTCTCTTTTTCAATTTCAAAACCCTTTGGCTTGATAAGCTCTCTCCAAAATTTAAAATAATGCTCTTGCATTCTCTTCTCCTTGATTATCGTGAATAGTATTCAACGATCATGCTTTCTTCAACTGCGATAGAAACTTCATCTCTTGCCGGAACATCTTTTACTGTTCCTTTAAATGCTCCATGATCAGCTTCTAACCAAGAAGGCATTGTTCTACGAGCAACGGATTGGATACCTGCTAAAACTTTATTAACCTCACGGCTCTTTTGAGAAACTTCAACAACATCACCTTTTTTAACGATAAAGCTTGGTACATTAACGCGCTTACCGTTTACTAAAAAGTGATTATGAGAAATCAACTGACGAGCTTCTCTGCGTGAAGCAGCAAAACCTAGAGTATAAACTACGTTGTCTAAACGCAACTCTAAGAATTTCAATAACTCAGTACCAGTGATTTCTTTAGATTTGTCAGCCAATTCAAAATATCTTCTGAATTGTTTTTCAGACAAACCGTAATATCTTTTTGCTTTTTGTTTTTCACGCAACTGCAATGCAAACTCAGAAAATTTCAAACGAGATTGACCATGTTGTCCTGGAGGATAAGGTCTTCTTTCGAAAGAACATTTATCCGTGAAGCAACGGTCACCTTTTAAGAATAATTTCGTGTTTTCACGACGGCATAATTTACAAACAGAACTATTTACACAACTCATATCGTACCCCTACTACACTCTTCTTCTTTTCGGAGGTCTGCAACCGTTATGAGGAACCGGTGTAACATCCTTAAGACTTAAAATTCTCATTCCAGTAGCAGCTAAAGCGCGAATTGCTGGTTCACGTCCTGCACCTGGGCCATTTAAATAAACATCAACTGATTTCATTCCAGATTCCATTGCTTTTTTAGCAGCGTCTTCTGTAGTTACTTGAGCTGCAAATGGAGTCCCTTTACGAGAACCTTTGAAACCCATGTGACCAGCTGATGACCATGAAATAGCCGCACCAGTTGGATCAGTGAAGGTTACGATGATATTGCCGAAGCCCGCAGTGATATGACAATCACCTTGAACTACGTTCTTTTTTACTTTTTTCTTTGGAGCTGATTTTTTTTCAGTATTTGTTGTAGCCATTATATCACCCTAACCTATACTACTTTTTTCTTGTTAGCGACTGTCTTCTTAGGTCCTTTTCTAGTACGCGCATTAGAGCGAGTATTTTGACCACGAACTGGAAGACCTTTTCTGTGACGAGTTCCACGGTAGCAGTTAATGTCTGTAAGACGCTTAATTGACATACCGATATCTCTTCGTAAGTCACCTTCAACTTTAAAGTTCGCTTCGATTAAAGAACGCATTAAAGCGATTTGCTCGTCTGTTAATGCATCTGTTCTTAAATCAGATGGAATTTTAACTTGTTCACAAATTTGTTGAGCTCTTGGACGACCGATACCATAGATATAAGTCAAAGCTACTTCCACTCGTTTATTTCGAGGTAAGTCAATACCCATTAAACGTGCCATATTCTAACCCTGCCTTTGCTTGTGCTTTGAATTTTCACAGATTACGCGTACAACGCCTTTTCTTTTGATAACTTTGCATTTGTTGCAAATTTTCTTGACTGATGGTCTAACTTTCATAGATTTCCCCGTAAAAAGGTTAATTTATTAACATTATCATTAATTCAAGTCTAGCTTTAATTTATAAAGACAAAGACTTTTGTATTTGTTTGAAAACTTCACTCGGTTCCAATGCACTATCGACCTCAACCAGATTGCCTAGTTTTTGGTAATACTGAATCGTAGGACCTGTATTATTTTCAAATTGGTTCAGCCGCTCGCTAATGACGCTCTCTTGATCATCTGGTCTTTGTACAATTGATCCACCACATTTATCACAAACCTCAGCAGCCTTGCTCGGTTTTGTTCTAACATGGTAAATCTCGCCGCAGTTTGTACAAGTTCGACGACCCGTTAAGCGATCGATTAAGATCTGAGGATTGATCTTAAAATAAATAACTTTATCAATTTTATCAGCTTTAGACTTTAACATAGCGTCTAAGCTTTCCGCCTGAGCCACAGTTCTAGGAAATCCGTCAAAAATAACAGACTTTCCAGATTGCTCAGATAAGTAATTTTTAACCAAATCGATCATGACAGTATCAGGTACTAATTTGCCCTGATCCATAAAACTTTTGGCCAAATTACCTAGATCCGTACCAGCTTTGATTGCTGCACGTAAAACATCTCCCGTGCTTAACTGCACGAAGCCATGCTTTTCAATAAATTCTCTTGATTGAGTCCCCTTACCAGATCCAGGGGCTCCAATAAAAATAATTTTCAAAACTGAACCCTTCTGCTTCTGATTTTCATGCCTTTAGCAAAAGACTCATACTTACCAGATAATAAATGAGATTGAATTTGTTGAGATGTATCGATAGCTACGCCCACCAAGATTAACAAGCTAGTTCCACCAAAGTAGAACGGCAAGTTAAAGTTTTGGATCAACAATCCAGGTAATACGCAAATAACACAAAGGTAAAAACAACCCAAAACATTGATACGATCTAAAACGTATCTAATGAAATCAGCAGTGCTCTTACCAGCTCGAATACCAGGGATAAATGCACCTGATTTTTTCAAGTTTTCAGAAACTTCATCAGCATTGAAAACGATATCTGTATAAAAGAAAGAGAAGAAAACAATTAAAACGACGAATAAAATATTAAAAACAACACCGTTCGGGTTCAAAGACTCTTGTAAAGCAGTCACCCATGGCACGTGAACAAACTGAGCCAATGTGCTAGGGAACATCAACAACGAGCTTGCGAAAATTGGAGGAATAACACCTGGAAAATTGATTTTTACAGGCAAATGGCTTGAAGCTAATGAAGACATTGAGTTGTTAGCTAAACGCTGGCTGTACTGAATAGCAATACGTCTTTGAGCCACTTCCATGTAAATAACTGCAGCAATGACTGCTACCATGAATAGGATTAACAGGATTGCAAGAGCAAACTTCAAATCACCAGTCGATACCAAATCAAAAAGCTTTTTAGCTCCTGATGGAATGCTTGCCGCGATACCTGTGAAAATGATTAATGAAGTACCGTTTCCGATACCTTTTTCAGTGATCTGATCACCCAACCACATTACAAATGCAGTTCCTGCAACTAAAGTAAGAATAGTTACAAATTTGAAATAGTAAATACCAACCATACCAGATGAAATCAGAGAACGACCATCTTGTAATGTTTGGCTAGATAACCAAGTACTCATTCCGTAACCTTGAATGACAGCTAAAGCAACGGCCGCGTACTTAGTATATTGATTAATTTTTTTACGACCAGCTTCACCTTCTTTTTTAAGCGATTCTAATTGTGGAACCGCAGAAGTTAAAAGCTGAAAAATGATCGATGCAGAGATGTAGGGCATGATTCCCAATGCTAACACTGAAAATTGTGACAATGCCCCACCCGAGAAGGTATTGAACAAACCAAAGATTCCTCTGTTCTGAGAGTTAAAAAATTCAGAAACGGCTGCCCCATCTACTCCAGGAGTAGGAATGTGAACACCAATTCTATATACAGCTAAACAAATTAGCGTGAAAAAAATTTTATTTCTAAGACTGCCTGAACCTTTGTTGTCGTTACCTTGCTGTGCCACTATTTAATTACCTCTACTTTGCCACCGGCTTTTTCAATTGCTAACTTAGCTTTTTCACTAAAAGCATTTGCTTTAACCGTTAAAGCTTTTGTTAATTCGCCTTTAGCTAAAATCTTAACCTTATCATTTTTCTGAATCAATCCCGCATTGTATAAAGATTCAAGATCAACAGTTCCTGACAATTTGTTAAGCGTTGAAAGGTTGATTTCAGTGAAAACGTTCGCAAAAGAGGCATTTGTAAAACCAAATTTTGGTAATCTTCTAGAAAGTGGAGTTTGACCACCCTCGAAACCACGACGAACTTTACCACCAGTACGTGCTAACTGACCTTTGTTACCTTTAGCAGAAGTTCCGCCAAGACCAGATCCGATACCACGGCCAACTCTTTTTCTGTAGTGAGTTGAACCTTCTTTAGGTTGTAATTGACTTAATAAACTCATAAAAACCCCAAGTGGTTTACTTGACAACTTGAATGTCAAGTAAGTGTTGAACTTTCAAAAGCTGACCGCGATTTGCAGGCGTGTCAGTCATTTCTACAGTTTGATTAATTTTTCTTAAACCGATAGCTTCTACAGTTCTGATTTGATCTTTAGAGCAACCGATTGTCGATCTTTTAAGTGTTACATGAAACTTTTTTGCCATAATTAAGCCTCAAGCTTTTTTAATTGTTTTAATCCGTCTAATGTAGCGCGAACTGCATTATGAGGATTACGTGTTCCAACACATTTTGTTAAAATGTCTTTAACACCTACTGATTCAAGTACAGCACGTACAGCACCACCAGCGATAACGCCAGTACCGGCAGCTGCAGGTTTCATGATAACTTTAGCAGCGCCAAACTTACCAATTACTTCGTGCGGGATTGTACCATTAACTAAGTTAATATCTTTACAAGATTTCTTAGCAGAACGAGTTGCTTTACCGATAGCTTCTGGAACTTCGCCAGCTTTACCGCTACCGAAACCAACTTGTC
>Ga0255180_1000437_pt1 | contig 14237 bp, 8 predicted proteins | sample Atl_Colum_RepB_8_FD_189933 | JGI IMG/M metagenome (GOLD analysis project Ga0255180, IMG submission 189933) | Freshwater microbial communities from Altamaha River, Georgia, United States - Atl_Colum_RepB_8d | ecosystem: Environmental > Aquatic > Freshwater > River | place: USA: Georgia | collected... | reverse complement strand
CGTTCCGCCCCGATGTTCGACGATGGCCTGGCCTCGCGCCCACTGTCGCGCAACGAACCGCCGCCGGTGCGACGCGGCGGCGCGCGCCTGGACGCGCTGATCGACGCGATCGCGGTCGTGACGCTGGACCAGCCCCTGACGGGCGAGCAGGTCATGGCCCACCTGCCGTCGACGCGGCGGGCTGGCAGCAAGCCCTTCCTGATCGAAGGCTTGCGTGCCGATTGCGGCGAATGGGAAGCACCCCAAGCCGGAGCCACCTACAGCGAGCTGCAGGCTGGTGTGCTGCTGGCCAACCGCCTGGGCGGCCTCAACGAGATCGAATACTCCGAGTTCGTGCAGAAGGTTCAGACCTTTGCCGATTCGCTGGGGGCGGCGGTCGAGTTCCCGGACATGCTCGACATCGTGGGCCGTGCGAAGGAATTGGATGCGTTTGCCGGCGCTCACGACGCCCAGCTGGCCATGCGCCTGTTTGCCAAGGGCAGCGCGTGGTCGGTGGGCTACCTGCAGCAGCAGGCCGCCCGGCATGGTTTCGTCCCTGGCGTGCTGCCGGGGCGGTTGGTGATGCCCGGTAGCGAGGAGGGCGCTCCTCCCGTGCTGGTGCTCCAGTTCGATGCTCAGGCCGCCCTGGCCGACGACCCCGAACAGGCGGCACTGCGCGAGGTGCAGCTGGCCTTCGACGTGCCCCAGACCCCGGGTGATCAGGAGCCCTTCAAGAGCTGGTGTGCGGCCGGCGAGGCCCTGTCGCTGGCCCTGGACGCCTTCATGGCCGACGACCAGGGGCGCCCCTTCTCGCCGGCGGCCTTCCAGGCCATCGAGGTTGAACTGGCCCGGCTGTATGCGGCCCTGGCCCAGCGTGACCTGGCCGCCGGTTCGCCCGCTGCTCGCCGCCTGTTCAGCTGAGGCCGCAGCGCATGCAGGACGATCTGTTCGGCACGTCTGTCAGCGTGACCGGGGCCGACTCACTGGCCGAGCGCGCGCGCGCCCTGCGCGACGTGCTGCACCATCACGCTCACCGCTATTACGTGCTGGATGCACCTGAGGTGCCCGATGCCGAGTACGACCGGCTGTTCCAGGCGCTTCAGGCCCTGGAGGACGTCCACCCCGAGTTGCGCACGCCCGACTCGCCCACACAGCGGGTGCTGGGGCGTGTGCTCGACGGCTTCACGCCGGTCCGGCATGCGGTGCCGATGCTGTCGATCCGCACCGAGACCGACACCGAAGCAACCGGCGCCGAGGCCTTCGATGCGCGCGTGCGTCGCGAACTGGGGCTGGGTGAGGGCGAACCCGCCGTGCGCTATGCCGCCGAACTGAAGTTCGACGGGCTGGCGATCAACCTGCGCTACGAGCAGGGCGTGCTGGTGCAGGCGGCCACGCGGGGTGACGGTGAAACCGGTGAGGACGTCACCCAGAACATCCGCACGATCGGACAGATCCCCTTGCGCCTGCAGGGCATCGCGCCCCCCGTGCTGGAGGTGCGTGGCGAGGTGTACATGCGCCGCGATGACTTCGAGCGGCTCAATGAGCGACAGCGCGAGCACGGGGACAAGACCTTCGTCAACCCGCGCAATGCGGCCGCGGGCGCGGTGCGCCAGCTGGACCCGGCCATTGCGGCGCGCCGGCCCCTGAGCTTCTACGCCTACGGCCTGGGTGAGGTCCAGGGCTGGGCGGTGCCCGGCACGCACAACGGCGTGCTTGACGCCTTGCTCGTCGCCGGCCTGCCCGTGTGCGAGCACCGCACCGTGGCCGAGGGGGCCGCCGGGCTGGTGGATTTCCACCGACGCATGGGCGTGATGCGCGACCGCCTGCCCTTCGACATCGACGGGGTGGTCTACAAAGTCGATGACCGATCGCTCCAGGAGCGCCTGGGCTTCGTCACCCGTGAGCCCCGCTGGGCCGTGGCGCACAAGTACCCGGCGCAGGAACAGCTCACGGTGATCGAAGCGATCGATGTTCAGGTGGGCCGCACGGGCAAGCTCACGCCGGTGGCGCGGCTGCAGCCCGTGTTCGTGGGCGGCGTCACCGTCACCAATGCCACCTTGCACAACCTGTTCGAGTTGCGTCGCAAGCGGGCACGGGTGGGCGACACCGTCATCGTGCGGCGCGCGGGCGACGTGATCCCCGAGGTGGTGGGCACAGTGACCACGCAGCGTCCGGCGTATGTGTACAACTTCCGCATGCCGATGCACTGCCCGGTCTGTGGCAGCGACGTGGTGCGTGAGCCTGGCGAGGTGGACCACCGCTGCACGGGCGGTCTGTTCTGCCCGGCCCAGCGCAAGCAGGCCTTGCTGCACTTTGCCCAGCGCCGCGCCATGGACATCGAAGGGCTGGGCGAGAAACTGGTCGATCAGCTGGTGGACGCGCACATCGTGCGCACCTTGCCCGAGCTCTACAAGCTGGGCGTGGCCAAGCTCGCGGCATTGGACCGCATGGCCGACAAGAGTGCGCAGAACCTGGTCGACGCCCTGGAGCGCAGCAAGCAAGCGACGCTGCCGCGCTTTCTGTTCGGTCTGGGCATCCGCCACGTCGGTGAAGCCACGGCCAAGGACCTGGCACGCCATTTCGGGGGCATCGACGCGCTGATGGCCGCGAGCGAAGAGCAGTTGCTGCAGGTCAAGGATGTCGGTCCCGTGGTGGCCCGCAGCATCCACACCTTCTTCGCTCAGCCCCACAACCGCGAGGTGGTCGAGCAGTTGCGCGCGGCCGGCGTGCACTGGGCCGAGCACGATCCGGCATCCGCGGGTACGCAGGCCCTGCCGCTGAGCGGGCGCACCCTGGTGCTCACGGGCACCCTGCCCACCCTGTCGCGCGACGAAGCCAAGGCGCTGGTGGAGGCCGCGGGTGGCAAGGTGGCCGGCTCGGTTTCGCGCAAGACCTGGGCGGTGGTGGCCGGCGACGAGGCCGGCAGCAAGCTCGACAAGGCGAGCGAGCTCGGCGTGCCGGTGCTCGACGAAGCCGGACTGCACGCCGTGCTGGCAACCGGGGAACTGCCCGCCGCCTGAGCTTTTTTCGGCGGCGCGCGTGGCGGCTGGCAGGCGCACAATGGGACCATGGATCACAGCCTGGGTTCCGCCTTCATTCTCTTGCTGCTCGTGCTCGACCCGTTCGGGACGCTGCCGGTGTTCATGTCGGTCATGCGCTCGGTGCCCAAGGCGCGTCGGCCCTGGGTGGCGCTGCGCGAAGCCAGCGTCGCGTTTGCCGTGCTGCTGGCGTTCATGCTCGGGGGCGACGCCTTTCTGCGCGTCACCCGGCTCACTGAGCGATCGCTCGAAGTGGCCGGGGGGGTGATCCTGCTGCTGGTGGCCGTGCGGATCATCTTCGGTTCGGGGCAGAACCTGTTCGATGGTGACGGCCGGCCTGGGCGACTCGAAGGCGACATGCCGGGTCGCGAACCGCTCATCTTCCCGATCGCGATCCCCTTGCTGGCCGGGCCCTCGGCCATGGCCACCGTGCTGCTGCTGGCATCTCGCCAGCCCGACCACCTGTGGAGCTGGGTGGGGGCGCTGTCAGGGGCCGTGGGCGTGTGCGCCGTCGTGCTGCTGGCGTGTGAGCCGCTCTACCGGCTGCTGGGTGACCGCGTGGTGTCGGCACTCGAAAAGCTGATGGGGCTCGTGCTGTGCGCCATTGCCGTCGAGATGATCCTGGCCGGTCTCAAGCGTTACTTCGGCCTGGGCGTCTGATCCGGGCCGGGCACCGTGGGGTGCTTGAGCAGCGTCATGGCCGTGCCGATGAGGGTGGACACCTCGCTCATGTTGCCCGGCACGATCATGGTGTTGTTCTTTTGCGCCAGTTGCGCGTACGCGTCGACGGCCTTTTCGGCCACCTTGAGGTTGACAGCGTCCTGCCCGCCGGGCTCGCGGATGGCCGCGGCGATCTTGCGGATGGCGTCGGCCGTGGCCTCGGCCACGGCCGTGATGGCGGCGGCCTCACCCTGGGCCTTGTTCATTTCGGCCTGGCGTTCGCCTTCGGATTTGGCAATGAAGGCCTCGCGCTCGCCCGTGGCCAGGTTGATCTGTTCCTGCTTGCGACCTTCGGATTCGGCAATGCGGGCCCGCTTGTCGCGCTCGGCGGTGATCTGCTGCTGCATCGAGCGCAGGATCTCGGCCGGCGGCGTCAGGTCCTTGATTTCGTAGCGCAGCACCTTGACGCCCCAGTTCAACGCGGCTTCGTCCAGCGCGGTGACCACAGCGGCGTTGATGGCATCACGCTCTTCGAAGGTCTTGTCGAGCTCCATTTTGCCGACCACCGAACGCAGCGTGGTCTGGGCCAGCTGGGTGATGGCCACGATGAAGTTCGACGAGCCGTAGCTGGCGCGCATGGCGTCGGTCACCTGGAAGTACAGGATGCCGTCCACCTGCAGCTGGGTGTTGTCCTTGGTGATGCAGACCTGGCTGGGCACGTCCAGGGGCACTTCCTTGAGCGAGTGCTTGTAGGCCACACGGTCGATGAAGGGCAGCACCACATTGAGCCCCGCGGTCAGTGTGCCGTGGTACTTGCCCAGGCGCTCGAGCACCCAGGCGCTTTGCTGTGGAACGACCTTGACGGCCTGGGTGACGAAGATGATCACCACGACAAGAAAGATCAGTGCGATTTCCATGATGTGAAGGCGTGAAAGCGGGTCAAGGGGTGTCAGGCACGAGCAGCAGCAGGTTGCCTTTCATGGCCTGGATGCGAAAGCGCCCCGGCATGGCGGGCTGCGCCCCCGGCTGGGCCAGCCGCGCCGTCCATTCGGTGCCGCGGTAGCTGACACGGGTGGTGCCGTCGGCCTGCCAGAGATCGACCTGCACCGTCTGGCCCAGGTCGAGCGCAAGATCGGCGTCTTGCAGGGCGCCCAGCGGCTGGTCACCGGGCGGCGGGCGCTGGCTGCGGTGCTTGAGGTGCCAGCCGCCAGCGAGCGCCCCACCCACGACAGCGGCCACCGCCACCTGCGGCGTGAGCGCCAGGCCCAGGTGGGCGGCCAGCGCACCAGCCGCTGCGCCCATGGCCAGCATCAACAGGTAGAAGGTGCCTGTGGTGAGCTCGACCGCCACCAGCACGCCCGCCAGCAGCCACCACCAGGTGCTTGGTTCCATCCCGATTCCCTCCGGTCTTGTCCGTTTGACCTCTTCTTGCGCCAGATGCGCGCACAGGTCACACAAGCATCCTACACTTCGCGCTTTGTGATTTTCTTACCGCGGGTGGCCCATGCTGCGTTTTCACTTCCCGATCGTCATCATCGACGAGGATTTCCGCTCCGAGAACACCTCGGGCCTGGGCATCCGTGCCCTCGCTGACGCCATCCAGAAGGAAGGCTTCGAGGTGCTGGGGGTGACCAGCTATGGCGATCTGTCGCAGTTCGCCCAGCAGCAGAGCCGCGCCAGTGCCTTCATCCTGTCGATCGACGACGAAGAGTTCACGCCGGGGCCTGAGCTCGATCCGGCCGTGCTGAACCTGCGCAAGTTCATCGAAGAGATCCGCTTCAAGAACAACGACATCCCCATCTACCTGTACGGCGAGACGCGAACGTCGCAGCACATCCCCAACGACATCCTGCGTGAGCTGCACGGCTTCATTCACATGTTCGAGGACACGCCCGAGTTCGTGGCGCGTCATATCATCCGCGAGGCCAAGGGCTACCTCGACGGGTTGGCGCCGCCGTTCTTCAAGGCGCTGATGGACTACGCCCAGGACGGCTCGTACTCGTGGCACTGCCCGGGGCATTCGGGCGGCGTGGCCTTCCTCAAGAGCCCGGTGGGGCAGATGTTCCACCAGTTCTTCGGCGAAAACATGCTGCGTGCCGATGTGTGCAATGCCGTGGAAGAGCTCGGCCAGCTGCTCGACCACACCGGCCCGGTGGCCGAATCCGAAAAGAATGCCGCGCGCATCTTCAATGCCGACCATTGCTTCTTCGTGACCAACGGCACGTCGACGTCCAACAAGATGGTGTGGCACCACACGGTGGCCCCGGGCGACGTGGTGGTGGTCGACCGCAACTGCCACAAGTCGATCCTGCACAGCATCATCATGACCGGGGCCATCCCCGTGTTCCTGACGCCCACGCGCAACCACTACGGCATCATCGGGCCGATCCCGCAAAGCGAGTTCGAGCCGGCCAATATCCGCAAGAAGATCGCGGCCAACCCGCTGCTCAAGGGCGTGGACGCCAAGAAGATCAAGCCGCGCATCCTGACGATCACGCAGAGCACCTATGACGGCGTGCTCTACAACACCGAGACCATCAAGGGCATGCTCGACGGCTGGATCGACAACCTGCACTTCGACGAGGCCTGGTTGCCGCACGCGGCCTTCCACAAGTTCTATGGCATGTACCACGCCATGGGCAAGGGCCGGGCACGCCCCAAGAAGGCGGTGGTGTACGCCACGCAGTCGACCCACAAGCTGCTGGCCGGCATCTCGCAGGCGTCACACGTGCTCGTGCAAGACTCGCAGACGGTGCCGCTGGATCGCGCCTTGTTCAACGAGGCCTATCTGATGCACACGTCCACGTCGCCGCAGTACGCGATCATTGCCAGCTGCGACGTCGCCGCGGCGATGATGGAGCCGCCCGGAGGCACCGCGCTGGTCGAGGAGTCGATCAAGGAAGCGCTGGACTTCCGCCGGGCCATGCGCAAGGTCGACAAGGAATACGGCAAGGATTGGTGGTTCAAGGTCTGGGGCCCTGACAAGCTGGTCACCGAGGACATCGGCAAGCCCAGCGATTGGGTGCTCAAGGCCAACGAGAAGTGGCATGGCTTCGGCAACCTGGCCGACGGTTTCAACATGCTCGACCCGATCAAGTCGACCATCATCACGCCCGGTATGGACGTGTCGGGCAAGTTCGCCAAGACCGGGATCCCGGCCAGCATCGTCACGAAGTACCTGGCCGAGCACGGCGTGGTGGTCGAAAAGACCGGCCTCTACAGCTTCTTCATCATGTTCACCATCGGCATCACCAAGGGCCGCTGGAACACCATGCTGACCGCGCTGCAACAGTTCAAGGACGACTACGACAAGAACCAGCCGCTGTGGCGCGTGGTGCCCGAGTTCTGTCAGAAGTACCCGCGCTACGAGCGCATGGGTCTGCGCGACCTGTGCCAGAGCATCCACGAGGCCTATGCCAAGGGTGACATTGCCCGCCTGACCACCGATGTGTACCTGTCGGGCCTGGAGCCGGCGATGAAGCCGTCGGATGCCTACGCCTGCATCGCCCGTCGCCAGACCGAGCGGGTCGAGATCAACGCGCTCGAGGGCCGCATCACCACGGCCCTGCTCACGCCTTACCCGCCGGGCATTCCGCTGTTGATCCCGGGCGAGCGCTTCAACAAGAAGATCGTCGACTTCCTCACCTTCACCCAGCAGTTCAACATCGACTTTCCGGGCTTTGCCACCGATGTGCACGGGCTGGTGGCCGAGGAGGGCACCGACGGACGCATGCGCTACTTCGTGGACTGCGTGGCGCAGGACGTCTGAGCCGCGCTCAGGCGGTTTCCATTTCACCCACGTCGGTCGGTAGGTCGGCAGGTTGTTGGTGCCTCTCGGTCTCGGTCTCGGGCTCCGGCGCGTCGGCGGGGGGCGAGATCGGGGCCGGGCCCTGGAGTTGATCGCGCACGGCGAGCGCCAGGGTCAGCAGGTCCAGGGCAGGCACGCCCCGCTGCGCGCTGGCTTCACCCAGGGTCAGCAGCGACCGGGTGAGCAGGGCCTTGCGCACGTCGGTCTCCTGGCGCAGCTGGTCGACCGCCACCGGTGCATGTGACCAGCGCGCCTGTTCGATGGCATAGACGCGTTCCACCCGAAACGCGATGGCGCCGCCTCCGGGCAAATCCAGCAACAGCAACCGGTTGTCTGCGTCGGGCGGAGCGTCCGGCAAGCCCGACAGGCGCAGCAGGTCGATCACCGGGATCACCTGGCCCCGGTGGGTCATGAGCCCCACGCGCGGGTCACCCGGGCGATCGATCGGTGTCAGGTCGCTCGGCATGGGCAGGATCTCTCGGATCTGTCCGAGCGCGCAGGCCACTTCGTGCCCGACCTTGAACGTGAGGTACACCTGTTGCGTCATGGCCTGCTGCTGTTGCTGGCGCGATGACGCGGTGTTGTGCAGGGCCCGCCCATGGATCTGGGCCAGGGTGCTGACCTCGTTGAGGTCCAGCAGGCGGTCCACGGCAATGCGCAGGAAGTCGCCGTGTCCGGCCAGCGGAAGCATGCCATCGAACAGGTCGGGCTCGATGAAGGCCATGCGGGGGATCGGCCGCAGGGTGCTGTCGTCCATGCGGGAGATCTGCGCCACGTGATGGATCAGCAGGCCCACGCAGTCGTCGCCCACACGCACCACCAGCACCTGCCGGTCGTGGCTCACGTCAGACTGACCCAGACCCAGCAGGCCCAGCGTGTCGAGAACGGCGAGCCGGCGGCTGTCGGTCTGGACAAGACCGAGGCAGTGCCCACGTCGACGTTCCTGGAAGCCGGTGGCGTCGAGGTGGAGCACGGTGTCCACGTGGTGGGCATTGAGGGCCAGCCGCGTGGTGCCCGCTTCAAACAGAAGGCAGGGCGTCCAGTGGTGATCCGGGCGCGTCGCGTGGCGGTGCTCGGCGCGGTCGATGGCGCGGGTCAGGGGAACATCGGTCTGGGAGATCACGCCGTCCAGACACAGCATGCTGATCACACGACGGCCATCGTCAATCGAAAAGACTTCGCGGATCAGGGGCGCCTCAGAGGGCTTGAGCACCTCGACGGGCTGGCTCTGGCGGGCCGACAGCGCGATCACCCCGCCCAGGGCATCGACGATGATGCCGAAGACGAAGCCGCGGTGCTGCACGATGACGATGCGTGGGTGTTCGACCGTCGATGGCGGCAGATTGAGGGCATGGCGCAGATCGACGACGGCGATCAGCTCGCCCCGCAGATCCAGCGCTCCGGCCACGTGGGGGGACGACGAGGCCAGGCGACTCAGTGACGGGGGGCAGTCCACCGCTTCGCGCAGGTACTGGGTGGGAATGGCGGCCTCGAAGGGCCCCAGTTGCAGCAGCCCCACCGGGATCACGCCCTGCGCCACGACAGGGGCTGGGGCGGCGCAGCGGGTACCGGCACCGAAACCGTCAGGCATGCAGGCGTGGGGCTCGCTCATGGCTCAGGTGGGGATGTGTGCGTTCTGGGCGGCCATGGCGCGCGTGCCGGTGCATTCCACCAGTGAGCGCACCGCATCGTTGACCTCGTTGGCCACCGCCTGCTGCCCGCCACTGGCGTGGTGGACACCCTGGATGGCTTCGACGATCTGGTTGACGATGGTGACGATGCCCTGGTAGGCCGCGCCACTTTCCTGGACGGTGTCGGCGCCCAGGGCAATGCGCTGGCTGGCCTCTTCGATCAGGCGGGTGACGTCGCGCGCCGACTGGGCGGATTTCTCGGCCAGCTTGCGCACTTCGGACGCCACCACCGCAAAGCCCAGCCCGTGTTCGCCCGCCCGGGCCGCCTCGATGGCCGCGTTGAACGCCAGGAGGTTGGTCTGGTTGGCGATGTCGCTGATCACATTGACGATGGAACGGATCTCATCCGAAGACTGCTTGACCTTCTGGATGCTGTCGACCGACGCCGTCAGGGTGCGCAGGCCGACGTTGGCTTCGGCTTCGCTACGGGCTGCCAGCACCTGGGCGTTGTGCGTACCTTCGCTGATCTGCTGGATCGTCTGGGTGAGCCGGCGGATGGCGGTCTCCATGGTCTGGGTCTGTCGCTGAACGAGTTCCTCCATCGAGACCTGGTCGGTGATGTCGCTGGCGTGCTTGACGATCTTCGTGATGTCACCCTTGGGCCCGAGGATCGGGCTGTAGGTGGCCATCAGGCTGACCTTGCGCCCGTACTTGCCCACGCGGTGGAAGCGTCCATGGACGAACTCACCCTTGTTGAGGCGGCCCCAGAGGTCGCGGTAATCGGTGCTGACGATGTGCTCGGCCGTACAGAACATCGAGTGGTGTTTGCCGAGGACCTCGCGGGAGGCGTAGCCCATGGTGTGCAAGAAGTTGTCGTTGGCCCACAGCACATTGCCATCGATGTCGAACTCGATGACGGCCTGCGACCGGTTGATGGCCTCGATCTTGCCGGCCTGGTCGGTCGACTGTCGCTTGACCTCGGTGATGTCGTTGGCCAGCTTGACCACCTTGACCGGTCGCCCGTCGAGCCCGATGATCGGGTTGTAGGTGGCCCGAATCCACACCTCGCGGCCGTTCTTGGCCAGACGCTTGTACTCGCCGCTGTCGAACTCTCCGCGACCCAGCCGATCCCAGAACGCGGTGTAGCCCGCCGAGGCGGCGGTCTCCTCGTCGCAGAACATGCGGTGGTGTCGCCCCTTGATGTCGTCGAGGGTGTAGCCCATGAGGGCCAGGAAGTTGCCGTTGGCCTGCAGCACACGGCCTTCAAGATCGAACTCGATCATGGCCTGGGCCCGGTCCACGGCGGCGATCAGCCCCTCGAATTCGCTGTTGCGCAGTTTGGAGGCGGTCACATCCTGGGCAAATTTCACCACCTTGTAGGGCACGCCGTTGGCGTCCAGGACCGGGTTGTAGCTGGCACGGATCCACACGTCGCGTCCGGATTTGGTCACGCGGTGGTATTCGCCGTTTTCGAACTCGCCCTGGCCCAGGCGGCTCCAGAACGCCTGGTAGGCCTCGGACTTGGCGTGGCTGGCTTCGCAGAACATCATGTGATGTCGGCCCACGACCTCTTCGAGTTCGTAGCCCATCAGGGCCAGGAAGTTGCGATTGGCATGCAGCACATTGCCCTTGAGGTCGAACTCGATCGAGGCCTGCGATCGGTCGATGGCTTCGACCTTGCCCTGGAATTCGCTGTTGCGCTGCTTGACCTGGGTGATGTCCATGGCGAACTTGACCACCTTGTACACCCGCCCTTCGGTGTCGAGCACAGGGTTGTAGGTGGCCTGGATCCAGATGTCCCGACCGCCCTTGGCCACGCGACGGAATTCGCCGCTCTCGAAGCTGCCATGAGCCAGCCGGTCCCAGAAGGCCCGGTAATCGGGGCGGGCCACGTAGGCCGTGTCGCAGAAGAGGCGGTGGTGCTGGCCGCTCACCTCGTCGGCCGTGTAGCCCAGCAGTTTCAGGAAGTTCTCGTTGGCCGACAGCACCGTGCCATCGGGTGTGAACTCGATCACGGCCTGGGAGCGGCTGATGGCCTGCATCTTGCCTTCGAACTCGGCGCTGCGCAGCTTTTCGTCGGTCACGTCATAGGCCTGGAAAATGACCTTGGTGGGGCGACCGAACAGATCCTGGGTGGGGGTGTAGGCGCCGCGCAGCCAGAACGAGCTGCTGTCCTTGCGCGCGAGCTTGAACTCGCCCGAGCGCGAGTGGCCCTCGGCCAGGGCCATCCAGAAGTCCTTTTCGCTCTGGCTGTCCTTGGCCGTGGCCGGCAGCAGCACGCGGTGGTGCTGGCCCACCAGGGCCTGGCGCGAGTAGCCGGACAACTGCGAGAACAGGTCGTTGACCTTGAGGATGGTGCCGTCCATGCCGATTTCGACAAGGCTTTGCTGGCTGGACATGATCCCCACCAGGGTCTCGCACTCGTGCAGCCGAGAGGCACGTTGCGATATGTCGGAGGCGAAGATGAACAATCGGGAAGGCGGGTCCGCGTCGTCGTCGGCCGTCACGATGAGCTTGAGCATCGCGTCGGTGCCGCCCTCGCAGCCGATGCGGCATTCGATCGAGTTGGGGCGACCCTCCCGGGCTGCGCGGGCGGCGTCGGCCCAAGCCCGGCGCGACTCGTCGTCGAGCAGCAGGTCGTGGAAGTGGCGGCCCGGCGGCAAGCACTGCGCGTCGCAGTTCAGCAGGGGCAGCACAGCCTCGCCATGATCGAGCATGCGCCCGTCGCCGTCCACCGAGAAGGCGATGTTCATGATCCGCGACACGGACAGCCCGCGCCACAGGGCCTGCAGCTGGCTGGTGGACAGGGTGTGGGTGGCCGCACTGCTGGGTGAGTCGATCGGGGACATGGGGCGCCCTCTGCGTGGAGTTGATTGACTTGGAAGCTATCGACCGATCCTGACCGGTTTGTAGGGTGAACGTGCGATGGACCGGCGTGGAATGATGCTAAGAAGCCTGTGATCGATCCGTCAACGTCGGGCGATCGGCAAAACCGAGGGCTGAGTGACAAATGTGACAGAGGGGGCGCGCGTGGCGGCCGCGGGCTCCGGGCTGGTGGCGACCAGACGGGTGAAGTCCTCTGGCGGGATGGCCCGTGAGAACAGGAACCCCTGGAAGGTGTCGCAACCGAGCTCCTGCAGCGCTCGGTGCTGCTCGGCGGTTTCGATGCCTTCGGCCACCACCCCCATGCCCAGGCTGTGTCCGAGCGTGATCACCGTCTGCACGATGGCCCGGTCCTTGGGGTCGCGGGGAAGGTCGGTGATGAACGAGCGATCGATCTTGAGCTCGTTGGCCGGGAAGCGTTTCAGGTAGCTGAGCGACGAGTATCCGGTGCCGAAGTCGTCGATCGACAAGCCCACGCCCAGGGCGCGCAGGTCGTGCATCTGGGTCATGGCCCGCGCTGCGTCGTCGACCAGCATGCTTTCGGTGAGTTCGACCATGAGCCAGCTCGCAGGGGCTCCGCTGTCGTCCAGCAGTTCGGCCACGTGCTGCGCCAGACGTTCGTCTTCGAACTGCGGTTTGGCCACGTTGATGGAAATCTTGAGGGGAGGCAGCCCCGCAGCGTGCCACAGCGCGATCTGGAGGCACGCGGTGCGCATCACCCACGCAGACAGTTCACCCATCAGGCCCACGGCCTCGGCCACGCCAATGAAGCGACCCGGCAGCAACAGGCCTTCGTCTGGGTGCTGCCAGCGAACGAGGGCTTCAGCACCAGTGATGCGTCCGCTGCGCAGGCACACCTTGGGCTGGTAATGCAGCCGCAGTTCGTTGCGTTCGAGGGCCAGTCGCAATTCGCGCGCGATGCGAAGCTGCTCGATGGATCGCGCCGTGAGCTCCTGTGAGAAGAACTCGCAACGCACCTTGCTGTCGGCGCGGCGGGCCTTGGCGCAGGCGATGTCGGCGCTCTTGAGCAGGGCGTCCGGGTGAGCCGCATCGGTCGGGCCGATGGCAATGCCCACACCAGGGGTCAGCACGATCTGGTGACCGTCAACCTCAATGGGTTGTCCCAGGACCGACAACGCGCGCTCAGCCAGCTGAGCTGCGTCATCGGCCTGCTCCAGCGGGTGCAGCAGCAGGGCGAAATCCTGATCCCCGATGCGCGCCAGGTTGGCCATGTCCTGGTCGGGCAAGGGCGGTTCGGCGTCACTGTGGGTGGCCAGCAGCACGCGCAGCCGTTGAGCAGCTTCTCTCAGCAAGGCGTCCGCGGCACGCGAGCCCAGTGTCTCCCGAGTCTGCCGGAACTGGTCACAGGCCAGGTGCAGCAGCGCCAGAGCCTGACCGCCCCCGAGCCGGTCTTCCAGCCGACGGGTGAAGCGCGCGCGGTTGGCCAGCCCGGTCACCGGGTCGGTGTAGGCCAGGCGGTCCTGGTACTGCTTGAAGGCCAGTGTGTTGCGCACGCGCAGGATCAGTTCGCTGGCGTCGACGGGCTTGGACAGGAACTCGGTGGCGCCCATTTCCAGGGCCTGCAGCTTGGTGTCGGGCTCGCTGGCCGCCGTGAGCACGATGACCGGGAGGAAGGCCAGCGCGGGGTCGCGTCGCATGGTGGCCAGGATGTCGAAGCCCGACAGCCCGGGCATCATCAGGTCGAGCAGCACGATGTCGGGTCGCTGGTCGCGGATGAGGTCCAGGGCCCGAGTGGGATCGTTGCAGGCAATGAAATGCTGGTAGCCGGCATCTTCCAGATGGGTCTGGATGACGTCGGTGAGCAAGGCCTCGTCGTCCACCATCATGACGAGGGCCTCCTCCCAGGGGCGCTGGCGGTGATCCCGATCAATCATGCGCCAGCCTTTCGATGGGTGAAGGGGTGTCGCTGGCATCCAGAACCATGCGCTGAGCCAGCCGGTCGATCGTGCCCATGTGCTGACGTGCCTGTTCCGGCTCTCCAGCCTTGCAGGCCTGTTCAAGGTCGCGCGCCGGCTCGAAGAACTCATCGAAGCCAACGCTGCCGCCGGCGCCCTTGAGCCAGTGCGCCAGGTCGGCCAGCGCCTTGAGCTGATCATCATGCAGCGCGCGGTGCATCGCGGCATGCTTGTCAGGGAACTGGGTGATGAACTTCTTCACGACATTGCGGAGTTTGGGGTGCTGCGACAGACGCGAAACCATGGGGGCGTAGCGGCCCGT
>Ga0255180_1000435_pt1 | contig 14358 bp, 25 predicted proteins | sample Atl_Colum_RepB_8_FD_189933 | JGI IMG/M metagenome (GOLD analysis project Ga0255180, IMG submission 189933) | Freshwater microbial communities from Altamaha River, Georgia, United States - Atl_Colum_RepB_8d | ecosystem: Environmental > Aquatic > Freshwater > River | place: USA: Georgia... | reverse complement strand
CCCCCCCAGTTTACCCTCAAAATTTGGCGTCATTTAACAATTGGCATGCTATTTGCTTATATTGACATAACAATAATACTATGCTACGCAACCCCGCGCATCCCTGCGCGTTAGCACGTGGCATATAACTTGCTTAAGGCACACGCGCGTGAGTTGTTGGCGTGAATTAACAATGAATTATGCGTGTTAGCATTGACGCGAATTAACAACGAAAAATAACTAACATTTTGCGTGTGCTACATATTGCGCATGCCGCAATAGTGCGATATAATAAACACATCGCAATAACGCGAATTAATAAGGGGTGGGTTATGTGGGACTTATTCGATGATGTTGGAATTATTATGCGCTCTACAGGTTGTAGCGCAAAAATGGCTTATGATTACTTGCACGATAACGATTTAGATTTTAGTGATACTATAAGAGAAATTAGATACGAACAAGCATCAAGAGGCGTTAAGGTATGGTAATCACAATTAAATACAAAATAGGTGTAAAGACCTTCGCAGGTCATCGTAGTGTTTGCGTTCAAGCGTTAGCTGAGAAAATCAGTGACGCGCGTGCGCGTGTTGTTGAAGTCGTCTTAATAGACGGCGAAATACCAACACGCGATATGTCACGCACAGGCGCTAATCGTCAGCGCTACAACGGCGCATATTACGCCATGCAGGAAGTGGGCAAAACTAAAAATCTTAGCGCTTGTGAGATAGTGCAATGACAAAACTCTCAATTTTTACGGGCGCTTTACTAAAAAGCGCACGCATTAAAAAGGGTATGACGCTGGCGCAATTGGCCAGTGTCGTAAACATAAATCAGTCCAATTTATCGCGTTATGAACGTGGCGAAATTAACCCGCCGTTATGTACCATTATCGAAATTAGCTTTGCGCTAGATGACAATTTAGACGTGCTTAATAAAGTGGTATTATTTGTGAAAGAGCTAAACAAACAGGATAAAAAAGATGAATCACAACGTATTAGCGAAAATAAGTGACATTGTCACATTCGGCGAAGTATCGCCACAAACCACAACCGCACTAATAGCGCTAGGCAAACAATTAGGATTAACTGTGCATAACTTTCACGGCACTAATCACTATACCTTGCGTGACCCTCACAACCTTATTATAGAAAACGCATGGGATAAAGACGAAAACCGCGCCGTGTTTGCGCTGTTTGAAATGTTTGTTATTCAACACATGCCACTACCCACAATAAGTGTGGTTAGTGTCGCGGGCTATACCGTTCTTTTTGTATTGACGCTCATTTACATAGCGTACTTGTTCGCATAAAATAAAAAACCCGCTAGAGGCTCGCACGTCTAGCGGGTAAAATTTGTTAGGCTCTCACACATAACGGGCTAATTATATAATGAGTAAAAATAAAAGTAAACGCTTTTCACAACGTGATTATGACCTTATTTTACGGGGCGGATTCTTAGTTAACAATGTCATATTGACACAATCCGAATACGACAAATTACCCTCTCAATTCAAAACACAAAACACACAAAAGCTAAAGGGGTTACGTGATGATAGTCGCTTCGAAGGCTTTGGCACTAAAGACGGTTATGATATGCGCCGTTTTAGCACGTGGACAAAAACTCAACGTAAAGATTTACGGGACGCGCTAAAGACAAAAAACTATCTTAACATACGCGAACAATCTAACACCATTGCCTATATAGACGTTGGTAATTCGCGTCAACGTGCGGCTGTCGCTAAAACACTAGGCTTTGTGAGTGATGCGGTTAAAACAAAACATCTAAAACAATTACCAATTGTCAAACCCGCGCATATAGAACCAAGTGATATAACCGTTACGTACAGTAAAAGTGCGCGCACCCTTAATGTGCTTTACACTAAAGAAGAATTATTAAACATTAAAGTAATGATAGACTATAAGTCTATATTTAATGAAATGAAGGCTGCGGGCGTTTTTGAATTAGAAGATGACGAAATAAGCGATTATTTTGCGTTTAGTTTGCGTAACCAATTAGAAACAAAATTAGCGCCGTATAATGACGGTCGTTCGACATTTAGACCGTCTACCTATGCAGGCGATTTGTCGTTAATGTCTTATGGCGCTTATCACTCATTAGATGGCGTGATTGACCAAATAGTGAATATTGCTGAGATATATTTTGACCCGTCAAAAAGTGATGGCGGATTGATGATAACACAAGTTAGCGTATATCGCGATATAAGCAACAACGACATAACAACTAAGCAAGAAAAAACAGCGTACTTTGACCCGCCCCGCGCTAAAAAATGGGGCAAAGGTCGTTAATTTTAAGGCTCTCTCACAATGAAAAAACACCGTAAATTCGCTGTTATTGACAGTGAAACACCACCGTTTATTTTTGGACGCGAAGATTTAAGCCCCTTTTTATGGGGATATTTTGACGGCGACGAATATCAACAGTTTGAAAAAACAGCCGACCTTGTGGCGTTCATAAAAGAGCGCGACGAAATAATATATGCGCATAACGGCGGTAAATTCGACTACCATTTTTTATCAGATTACTTTGAACCCGATAGCCCTATTATGTTAATTAACGGGCGCATTGCCAAACTAAAACTAGGACAATGTGAGTTGCGCGATTCTTACAACATCATCCCCGCACCCTTAGCCGACTTTCAAAAGACAAAAATTGACTATAGCACGTTTGAAGCCGACCAGCGTTACAAGCCCGAAAACTGGGGCGCTATACAGTCATATCTTAAAGATGATTGTGTCGATTTATACAATTTAATTAGCGCATTTATAGATAAACACGGATACGCTTTAACACAAGCGGGCGCGGCTATGAAGTATTTTAAGAAGTTATATAAAGTAGATGTTAAAACAGATGCTTATTTTTTTGACCACTTCAAAAACTTTTATTACGGCGGGCGCGTTCAAGCGTTCAAGCGCGGCATTATAACAACAGATTTTAGTGTATATGATATTAACAGCGCGTACCCGTATGCGATGTTAGAAAATCATTGGTTTGACACAAAAATCGTCTCTAAGCGCAAGCCGATAGAATACGCCAATCAACGTCCTGACGCGTTTTTTGACGTGTCGTGTATCAGCGACGGGATATTCCCGTACCGATTACAGGTTGGTGATAAGCTGATATACCCGACTGATAAAAAAGTTAGGCGTTATTATGTGACAGGCTGGGAAGTTAAAACGGCGTTAAAATGGGGCTTATTATCTGATATTACGGTGCATAATGTTTATGTCCCTGATAATACGATTAATTTTAGTGACTATATTTTGCCCATATATAAAGACCGTTTAGCGGCTAAAGACGCGGGCGATAAAGCTAACACGCTGTTATTGAAGCTATTGATGAATAGCTTATACGGCAAATTCGGCGCAAATCCTAGCAATTATACCCGCGCTCATTTGTTTGATAACACTTATTTTAAGAAGTTATCAACGACGGGTGTACACTGGAAAGACGGTAGAGAGAGTCAGTATAGAGATGACCCACTTTATTTATTAGGCGGTCAGCTTGGCCAAACATTAATCGGACAACGAGATTTATACGATTTTGAAAAGCATTATTATAATGTCGGCACGGCGGCTAGCATTACAGGCTATGTACGCGCGTATTTGTATGACGCGATTATGACAACAGGGCGCGAAAATTGTCTATATTGTGATACTGATTCAATCGCGACTACAAACGGCGCGTCATTAAATACGGGTAAAGAGTTAGGGCAATGGAAATATGAAGGTGATTTTTATGAAGCGGCTATTGCAGGTCGTAAAATGTATGCGTTTTATAGTCAAGACGGTGAACACAAAACAGCATCTAAAGGCGTGCGATTAACAGCGAATGAAATACGTTCATTAGCGCAAGGCGACAAAGTGACAGCACAAAAAGACGCGCCTTGCTTTAGCACCCGTTTTGGAATGCGATATATTGAGCGCAATATTGTTGCAACTGAATAAAAACCGTGTTAAAATCTAATCTCACAAACACACTAAGCTAAGGGGCTTATAAAATGACTGAACAAAAACACACACAAGTTAATGCACCATCCTTTTTGAACAAAATGTCTATGAAAACATTACTCGGCGCAACCAAAAAAAGCACCATTGCCGACATGCTAAAAGAAGGCAAGATTAAAACGGGGCACGTTGTCGTTAAAATTGTCGGCGAAGTGCAAGGCACTAAAAAGGGTGAAACAACTTTCGGCGAATATACCGCATTTACAGGCACGTTTTTAGCCCGCAATTTAATTAACGGTGAAGAATATCAAAGTGGTGTGTTATTTGTGGATAAATCTGCTACGGACGCTATTGTAGCAAAACTTGCTAATATTAATGAAGGGGACGTTTTGGAGATTGCGCTCCAAGTTGCTTTGCAAGCGAATCCTGATAGTAACGTTGGTTACAATTATGTGACCATGCCTTTACAATCAGCGTCTCAAAACAAAGTCGCCTTAATGTTGACAAAACTAAACGATTAAGGTTAAGCACCAAAATAAACCCGCCCTGTGCGGGTTTTTTATTGCGCGTTATACCGTGACAGTATAGTATTTCAATACCCTATAAATTGTATAAAAGGTATATAAAATGTCTGACGAAATCGTATTTTTACCTGCAAACGGTAGCAATTCGCATCACACAAACGACACGGCGCATGATGAAGCAGTTAGCGTGTTGGCCGAACAATTAGGTGATATTGGTAAATGTAGCGAATTGCAAGTGTTTAAGTGCAATCTTGGCTCAAAAAATGCCGACCAGTTTTGCGCGGCATATCCCGCCGACAAGTTTACTATCGCAAGTTTATACGAAACGGTTAAGGCGACGTATGGCACAGGTGATTTTCGTATATTGATGTATAAAGCAGGGCATAAAGGTGTATTCCAAAATAAGCTAATCAGTATCGCACCCGAAATAAAAACGGGTATTGCCGCGCCGTCGCTACCTGACATCAAGGGCGAATTTGGCCAAGCCCTGCAAGGTTTAGCGCAAGTCATTTTGCATTCACAACAACAGCAACAACAAGTATTAACGCAATTATTGAACCGCCCACAACCCGACCCGCAAGCACAAATGATGCAACAATTCGCGTTAATGAAAGGTCTACGTGAAGCAATGGGCATATCGGGTCAACCAAGCGCACCCGCGACAACCACACCGACCGACCCCTTTGCGGCGATGGGCAATATGATGACGGGACTTGTCGGCTTAGTGACCGCGTTCAAAACTTTAGCACCCGAAATAGGGCTTAATTTTGGTGGCGCACCCGTGTCCGATGATAACGACAGCTTAATAGGATTAGCAAAAACGGTGCTACCACAGATTGCGGGTTTAGTGTCTAATCACCAAAAAATAGAAGCCGCCAAAGTGACAACCGAAGGCGCAATAGTTGCACGGCGTTACGCTAAAAACCCCGCACCGCGTCGTCACAATGCCCCGCCCGCGCAGCCCGCGCCTAATGTTTCACGTGGAACAGTTGAAATATTGCCCGCGCAAGTGCTAGACGTGTTACACAATTACGCGCAACAAGATGTAGACACGGATGAAGTAGCAAAACAAATACTACCGTTATTAACACCTGAGATTAAAACCTACGTGATAAAAGATAACGCGTTTAAGCTATTCGTAAAAGCGCACCCGATTATTTTAGATAACCCTGAATGGTGGTTAGATTTACTTTTTGCTTTGCAAGAATTGCTCGAAAATGCTACCGTTAATCGTAGTACAGATAACGGTGTAATAAGCGATGAACCCACAACCCACGACATTAATGCAAATCGGTAACGGTCAACAAGCCAATTACAATACGCTAGCTATTATGCGGCGTATTGTAAACGACGCTAAAAAAGACGGGTTTGTTCGCCAATTCGCCGCCCGCCTTGTCAATCATTTAGCGCAAAAAGATTATTACGGCGAAATAGAAACAGTACATAAGTATGTACGTGATAATATTCGTTATGTGCGCGATATACGCGGGCTAGAAACATTGCACGAACCTAAATTTATTATTCAAAATAAGTACGGGGACTGTGACGACAAAACTATGCTAACGTGCGCGTTATTAGAATGTTTAGGGCATAAAACACGCATGACAATATGTGCTATTAATACCCCGTATTATTGTCACGTATTCCCTGAAGTCTTTTTTAATGGTAAGTGGCTAACGCTAGAAGTCACAGAACCCGTCGAAATAGGCTGGATACCGCCGAATATGACAAAAACATATTCGCTTGAAATAAAAGATAATGGCAGTAATATGTCTGCTATTCAGTTTGATGATTATTTAACACCCGTCGAACAATCTAGCGCTATTGAGCTAATGTATTTACGCCATTATTTCCCTGACGATTATCAAAAAGTGGTAGCGTTTAATCGCGCATTAAAAAATACAAAACACGGCGAATTAAGCGAAATAGAAGCATTCGCGTATTATACCGACGAATATAATGATAATGACGGTTTAGGCCGTTTCAAGTTAAAAAAGCTGTTTAAGAAGGTGACACGGGTATTAAAAAAGGCAAACCCCGTTTATTTAGCGGCTAAAGCAACATTACCGCGTAGCACGTATAATAAATTAAAAAGGTTTGAACAAAAACACCGCGCCACTATTAAAAAAGTCGGCGCGGCCGTGGCGATGGTTGGCGGCGGGTTTTTATTTGCGCCGTCTATTATCGCGGCGGGGTCTAGTATCGGTAGCGCGGTCGGCGGCGGTATTGCTAAAATAGGGACACTGGCTAAAGGTGCTATTGTTAGCGTTGCGTCAAAACTAGGCATAAAAGTACCCGAAAATGTGCAGGCCGAAATAGAAGAACAAATAGAAAAGTTACCCAATTCGGCTAAAGAATACGTGCAAAAAGAAGCGCAAGAATTGTTAAACAATGCGGGGCAAATAGGGGCGGATAAATTACGCGAGATTGTGGCAAAGTACACTAAAAACGGGAACACACCATTTACGTCGCCCGATGACCCGCGCTTGTCTCAAGCGATTAGCGAAACATTAACCACATCTAGCGCACAAAATACGGGCGTTATTGACAATCAGGCCGTTAATGCGAGTGTCATTGCGTCGTTAATGGCGGATGCGCAAAAACTACGAGAGCAACAAGCAAGCAATGCTGGATTTAACAATGTTAATCCCGTATATTTAATTGGTGGCGTCCTTATTCTTGTTTTAGCTATTAGAAGGTAACATTATCATGCCCTTAGATTCACGCGCAAAAACTAAAATTTTTATGCAGTGGTACGGCGCAAACCGTGCCAAGTTATCCCCATATACCCGTAAAATAGTTGAATCAAGCGGCGAAAATTTAGGGGCGTATGACGAAGGTTTAGGGGATATGTGGTCTAAACTAAAAGATAAGCTAATCAATAGCGCGTCAGATGCCGTTAAGCAAGTCGCCGACAAAACATCTGAATCTATTGCTAAAGTCGCCGAAAATGCGCCACAAATCGCACGCGCCGCCGCCGAATATAAAATAGTGCGCGAAAACATTAAACGCCTTGATGATAATCGCCCGTTAATTAATGTGACAGAAGTCGGCGGCTTTGGTGATATTCGCAACATGGTAATGATTGGCGGCGTAGGTTTATTAGCTATTTTACTTTTAACACGGAGTAAAAACTAATGGCCTCGTTAATTGATGACCTTAAACAATTAGGGTCTAAAACCGTAAATCTAGCAAACGACACGATTAAAGATGCGGTTAGCACGTTTAGTAACGAGAGCGTAAAGTTAGAGCAACAATACCGCCCGTTATATGCCGTGCGTCAATTATATGTGTCTAGAAAATTACCATTCCCGCATGAAACGGCATTCCGCGATATTGAAGATGCGTTATTAAAAGAGCGTAAAGCTCGTTTAGAATTGTTGGCGTTAATGTCTAAAGTAGGCGCTAATCCAAAAGATTACGGTCTGCACGTTTACGGCTTAAATAAAAACGACGTTATGCGCGCGTATCCGACATTAAAAGTTAATCCGTCCGAATTATCGGCATTGCCCGCCGTATTAATCGGCGGCGCGGTATTGGCTAGTATTTTGGGATTAACCTATTTTGTAAGTCTAAACGCTAGAAAAGCGCAAGAAATTAACGCGTTACAAGTCGGCGCTGATTTTTATATGAAGCAGGGATACACGCACGAAGCCGCGTTAAATCAAGCCCGTAAAGATATTGACGCGGCGACGGGTAAAAAGGGGTTTTTTGATGGTTTTGAACAAGGTTCATTATATCTTGGCATAGCGGGCGTGGCGTTCGTCGCGTGGAAAATAATGTCAAAAGGGGATAATTAATATGTTCTATATTGTAGCGGTTGATAAACAATCGAATGCGGTTAAGGGTTATTATGACGGTATTCGCTTCGATACAGACAAAAAGTATGCGTTACGCTTTGGTAATAAAGAAGCCGCCGAATTAAATGCGTCACAAATAGACTCAAAACATTATAACATCGGCGTATTAAAAAGTGTTCCACGTGGAACAACTAAACCCCGCACTAAAAAAAAGTCTTAAAAAAGAATCCTGACGATAGCCGATTACGGCAAAGTGACAAGTTATATGCCGATTTTACAGGGCATCGTGTCACCTATGTGGACACTATTCACACGCACGCGCACAAGGATAAAGTCGGCGTGCGCGTCGGCACAATAGATTTTCTCACGATTAAAAATGATAAAGGCGCATTTAACTTGACGTTTAATGCGCCTAAGCCCGTTTTTGGTGTAACGCACGACGGCGGCGAAATACTGATTTTAGGGACTAACAAAAATATGGTTAAAACATTAAGCAAATTAGGGCTAAATAACGCTGACCGTATTGACATCGGTACGCTTTTAGCGATAGCTTATAACACTGTGAGAGACGGTAAAAGAGAATCTTATATACATTCGTTTTTACCAGCATCCCGCCCGCATTTAATTTATCAAAATCACGAATTTTTAGTGAGTGGCGGGCGCTATGTCTTTATTGATAGCGGTATAAATGACAGGTGATATTATGGCCGAATTAATGTTAGTGAATCCGCGTACTCGTAAAAGTCGCACAAAAACGGCGGGCGCTAAAAAGACTAGCGCACGCAAACACAACCCAACCGACGCTGAAAAAGCGGCGGCGCGTAAACGTCGCCGTAAACTCTTAAATAAAACGGCGCATGTTAAAGGGTATTATCCAAACCCTAAAAAACATCGCACTAAACGCAAGCATAACCCCTTAGGCGGTTCGACAATGTCCGCACAATTAAAAACAGCGTTTATGGGGTCGTTAGGTGGTTTAGCGGTAGATGTTGTCGCAGGTAAACTGATTCCGAAATTGCCCGCCTCATTACAAGGCGGCTATATGGGCAAGGTCGTCAAAGTCGGTTTAGCATTCGGTTTAGGTGCATTGGCACAAAAAACCAGCATGCTAAAAGGTGCGACGGCGGCGGCATTGGTTGAAGGCGCGTTAACGGTTGAAATGTACGATTTAGTGCGTAACGTGGCGAAGACAGCAATGCCTAATTTAGCGCTAGGCGAATATGTGCCAACAGGTATGTATCTACCTGTATCAGGTGATGATGGTATTGACTTTTTGAGCGGCGCAACCAGTGACCGTTTGTTAAGCGGCACAGGTGACCGTACACGTAGTGATGCGACTTATCTTTCCGAATATGTATATGACGGTTTAGATGACGGTTTAGGTGAATCCGAAATAGATGGCGCTGACGATTTAGACGGTTTTGAGCAAGACTTTAGCGGCGCGTTAGACATCCATGACGGTGTATTTGCGGGCGCTGAATACGTCGAATATCCGTCGCCGTACAATATTTAAGGTGGCATGCGGGTAGATATTATATCTACCCTTTTATAAACAAAGTCAAAAGGTGACTATAAAATGAATTATTATGATGAAATGGGCGCAGCCCGTCGCAAAAAGAAGCCAATTAACCCAAATAGCATGCGCGGCGTGGATGCCAAGTACAATGCTTTTCGACAAGGCTGGGAAGTAATTACACAACCGTTATATGACTACACCACGTATGTCGCGGCGGGGCAAACTTTGCTAAGTTTTTTCCAAATTCAAGCAGGTTCAGGCGGTAAATCGTTAGCCGATACTAATATGCAAATGGCGGGTCAATTGCCCGCTAATCAGCAATTTTTAGTCGGTACGATTGCGGTCGATATTATCCCCGCAGGCGTGGCTAGTCAAACGGGTGCAGTTGTCGATGCCAATTTTAACGACATGACACGTATCGCAAATAGCGGTTATTTGCAATTTAATTTAGGCACAAAAGTCTATTACACGGGCGCACCGTTAAAATTTTTCCCGACAAATACAGGTATCGGCGGCGTGGCGGCGTTAAGTGACACGACGACCGCAGGTGCGGGACGTGTGACGACAGTGGATGCACCTATTTTGGTCGGCCAAGTGTGTCGCATTAAGCCGATTATGATTCCATCTAATGAAACATTCAGCGTGTCGTTAAATTGGCCTGTTGCCGTACCAATCTCCGCTAATGCGCGTATTGGCGTGCGTTTAGGTGGTAACTTGTATCGTCGTAGTCAATAACGGCTTTACATACCGTTACGGCGGTGCTATAAAAGGGGCTATCTTAGCCCCTTTTTTATTGAGGTGATAACATGGGCGCATCTAGTTTATTATCGGATTTACTCGTTAATCCAAAATTTAACAAGCAATTCGATTGGACAAAACAATATCCCGAATGGTACATCTATAATTTAGATTTTGGAGTGACTACGACGACGCCTTTAGCGGCGGGTGCAAGTGTAACCCAAAATATTCAAGTACAGTCTGACGCGTCATTTTTACTGACCGCATTTAACGGTTCTATTTTTAATGCTAACACACAATTAAGCGGCTTCGGTAATATGCAGGCCTTAAATGTGACGGTTAATGTTCAAGATACAGGTAGTGGTAAAAACTTGTCATCTAGCCCCGTGCAATTCGCGCACATGTTTGGACAAAACGGACAAAACACGTATGAATTACCCGTGCCACGTATTTTAAGCCAAAATTCTACCATTGTTATTACCATCACCAATAATAGCGGCGGCGCGTTAACAGGTTTAATGGTATCGTGTCACGGCGTTAAAATTCTTAACCGTCGCTAATACAGGTGTGTTATGGCTAATGTTCTACGTGACCGTGTTTGCAATCTAAAACAAATTAATGTTAATTCAAGCACGCGCCCTCAACAATTGACGGGGCAAGACAATAATAAGCAAGGTCTTATTATTCAAAACCTTAGTACCACGGTTGACGCGTATGTGACGTTTAATAACGGTAGTACGACATTAGTCAACACCTTAAAAGTGGTGGCGGGCGGGTCTATATCGTTAGATTTTGCGATTAACGAACCGTTATACGGCTTTACATTGTCTAGTCAAGCGACATTAAACGTGTTAGAGATAAGTGGGTTTGACACGTACCAGTTATTGCAAATTAAATTGTTAGAAGTCATAGCCGATAACACATCATTCTTAAAAAACGCGGCGGCGCGTTTATTAAAATTGCGGGGTATGTGATATGACACAAATATCAGAAGTAACCGCGCTTAATGTTGAATATTTTAGCAATGCCCGTATTGCGGCGGGCAATGTGTCTATGTTTGCGCAAACAAATAACTATCCAAACGCTCAATTTGGATTGACCATTAGCGGGCATACGGCGGGTTCGGGTGTAGGTACGGCAACAGCAACATTTGCGCCGTATATTAATCCTAGCACGTCTAATCGCATGATAAAATTGCTATTTAACGAAGGATATATCGGATATAACAACGCCAACGTGTTAGGATGGCAGGGTAATGACCGCCCATTTAAGGAACGCTTTTATGTGCGCGTTACGGATACATCGCCGACCGTCGCAAATGGGCAATTGTGTACTAACTTAGGGACACTTCAACCAAGCAACGCGCATACGTTATCGGCAACACCCGCCGTAACAGCAAAGGACATCACAACCTTTGCTAATATTCCTAGCGAGTGGACAATGATGCTACCTGCCAATCAGGGTCTAGCAATTTTGTATCAAGTACAATACGACGCGGCAAATAGCACGGGGACATTAAATGCGCAAGGCGCGTTAACTATTCTAATTGATGATATGCAAACATAACGGGGTTTTTATGAACGATTATAACCCCTTAATTTTTGTAGGTTTAGCAGTAGGTGTACTTATGCTATCTAAAAAATCAAGCGTTTCATATAGCGAAAACGAAAAGGTGTATAGACCGTTAATAGATGCGGCATCTAAAAAATATGGCATTCCTGACGGATTGTTATATAGGCTTATTAAGACTGAATCGGCGTTTAATCCTAACGCCGTAAATCCTAAGAGCGGTGCGTTAGGGCTTGCACAAATTATGTTACGCTGGCATCCGAATGTTACACGCGAACAAGCCTTAAATCCTAACTTTGCGATTGATTACGCGGGTAAATATTTAGCCGAATTATACAAAACAACTAAAGATTGGCGTTTAGCGGTGGCAGCGTATAACTGGGGCATTGGTAATTTACAAAAACAAGGCATTGTAAAAGCGCCATTAGAAACAGTTAACTATATTAAAAAGGTGTACGGATAATGAAGCAATTATACGAAAATGTCTACTTTAGACATTTGTTAACCGTTATTTTTAGTGCGGGTTTAGTGTCGTTTGGTGTAGCTAGTGGTGCGGTGCGGTGCGAAAGTAAAGCAGAAGTAGAAGCCATTGTTAAACAAGTATTGCCGTCTTTAATGATTGACGTGCCAAGTACAAACCGTTAATATTAATTGTCTATTTTATTTACATGGGGCTTAAAATGACGACAATCGAACAAATTAAAGAGCAAGCCGAAAAACTATTCGACATGGTAGAAGCGTATAACGACGCGCACGAAGGCGACCCGTTACACGCTGACATTTTGGAATGCACCATAGAATTAGAAAATGCGGTAGGTGACTTTTTGGGGTTTGAAGATGATGACAACGCCGAATAGTATGCCGCTAAAAATGGCAATCGCGCATAGTTTGTGTCAAGAATTGACGCAAATTAACGCGCCAACCCGCGAAGATGCCGAAATTAGCGCGAATATGATTTGTGCCAATTATACAGATAAAATAACCCACTGTTTTAATTATACAAATAAATTAACGGGTATAAAAATGTGCCAGTTAATTGTGTTTAGTGATTTTAGCGGGTTATTATCATCTAACGTATCAGGTCAAAGTATTGCGATTGACCCGTGTCCGCCATCGGCGGCGCGTTCATTGCAAGACTATTTAGATTATTTACATAATGACCCTAAACTAGCCGCGCTTATGCAAACACTAGCGGACGGTTATCGTATTATTGAGGTGTAAACGTGAAAATTATAGATTTAATCAGCATTGTCGCCGAAATTATTCGGTTGTTTAATCAGATTGACGACAAAATAGACAAACCTAATGTCGAATGGACACAATCGCACATTGATACCTTAGCGCAAGGGGCGACATTATTAGCATCGTTAGCTATGTCTATATTGTCTAAATTGAGTGATAGCTCAAAAGCTGTATTGCTGGATTTATTAACACGTGTCGTTATTGCGACATTAAAAGATAATCAAGAAGCTGAGGCGCTATTTTTAAGTAAACTTAATGAAGTGACAGGATTTAGCTTTGATAGTATTGAAGCGTTTATTAAGTTTTTTACGGGGTTGGATATTATTAGCGAACCCGAAAACACGGATAGCCCCACGCCTTAGGGCGGTCAAGGATGAATTAAGCCCCTTAACGGGGCTTTTTATTGGATATAACGTAGGTATTTAGGCCTCGTTTATACGGATAGATAAAATTTGTGAATATGACATCATGCTCACTAATTGAGCCTTCATTAAGGTAAACTGAATTTGACTAACATTATCCATAAGATGTTCGTTTGTGGTAACATCTTCTAAAAAAGACATAAGTTTTTCTATTTTGTCGGCTAATTCGGCATGTTCTTGTTCAAGACGTACAAGCCATGACGGTTTATTTTCGTTCATATCAATACCCCATTAAATAACTGACGGATAATAGCACTAGATAGCTAGTGATGACGGTTAAGGTTAATAACTTCATTATGCGCACCTTTCAATATGCCAAACATCCATTAATTAAGCCCCTATGCGGGGCGGGCTTGAACATATTTAATTTCGTCAATTGCAACGATATGATCTAAATCGTTATCGTGCAAGTAAGCATAAGCCATTCTTGCATTACAGCCAGTCACGCGCATAATATATCCAACATCATCGAATAAGTCCCACATAACCCTACCCCTTATTAATTCGCGTTATTGCGATGCGTTTATTATATCGCACTATTGCGGCATGCGCAATATGTAGCACACGCAAAATGTTAGTTATTTTTCGTTGTTAATTCGC
>Ga0255180_1000433_pt1 | contig 14403 bp, 11 predicted proteins | sample Atl_Colum_RepB_8_FD_189933 | JGI IMG/M metagenome (GOLD analysis project Ga0255180, IMG submission 189933) | Freshwater microbial communities from Altamaha River, Georgia, United States - Atl_Colum_RepB_8d | ecosystem: Environmental > Aquatic > Freshwater > River | place: USA: Georgia... | reverse complement strand
CAAGCGGTGCGGGCGGCCTATGGCCACAAAGGCCTGGAGATCGGTCGCGAGATCGAGGTCGTGCCCTTCATCAACAACATGGCCGAACGCCTGGCCGACTGCGACGTGATCATCTGCCGGGCCGGCGCCATCACCGTCAGCGAGTTGTGCGTGGCCGGCGTGGCCAGCATCCTCGTGCCGCTGGTGGTGTCGACCACGGCGCACCAGCGCGACAACGCGGCCTGGATGGCGGGGCACGGCGCTGCGGTGCACCTGCCTCAGGGCGAACTGACACCCGACAGCCTGGCCGAACGCCTGCGCGAACTGCGCCGCGACGAGCTGCTCGCCATGGCCATGCAGGCCCGTGGCCTGGGCCGCACGGGCGCCGCCGCAGCGGTGGCCGACGACATCGAACGACTGCATCGCAAGAAGAAGGGGGCTGCTGCATGAAGCACGCCGTCAAGCACATCCATTTCGTGGGCATCGGGGGCGCCGGCATGAGCGGCATCGCCGAGATCCTGCACAACCTGGGCTACACCGTCTCGGGCTCCGACCAGTCCGACAGCGCCACCGCGCGCCGCCTGGCCTCGCTGGGCATCAGCGTGCATGTCGGCCACGACGCCGCGCACATCGATGGCGCCGAGGCGGTCGTCACGTCGACCGCGGTCAAGGGCGACAACCCCGAGGTCATCGCCGCGCGTGCCCGTCGCATCCCCGTGGTGCCGCGCGCCGTGATGCTCGCCGAGTTGATGCGCCTGCGCAAGGGCATTGCCATCGCCGGCACCCATGGCAAGACCACGACCACCTCGCTGGTCACGTCGATCCTGGCCGAAGCCGGTGTCGACCCGACCTTCGTGATCGGCGGCAAGCTCAACAGCGCGGGGGCCAACTCGGCGCTGGGCAAGGGCGAGTTCATCGTGGTCGAGGCCGACGAATCCGATGCATCGTTCCTGAACCTCATGCCCGTGCTGTCGGTGGTCACCAACATCGATGCCGACCACATGGACACCTACGGTCACGACTTCGCCCGCCTCAAGCAGGCCTTCGTGGAGTTCCTGCACCGTATGCCCTTCTATGGCTCGGCCATCCTGTGCACCGACGACCCGGGCGTGCGCTCGATCATCCCGTTGATCTCGCGGCCCGTGATCAGCTATGGCTTTGGCGAGGACGCCCAGGTGCGGGCGGTCGATGTCGAGGCCCTGCCGGGCGGCCAGATGCGCTTCGTGGTGCAGCGTCGCAACGGCACCGTGATGCCCGATCTGCCCGTGACGCTCAACCTGCCGGGCACGCACAACGTGCTCAACGCCCTGGCGGCCATTGCCGTGGCCACCGAGATCGAGTTGCCCGACGAGCCCATGGCGCGCGCGCTGGCGGCGTTCACGGGGGTGGGGCGTCGCTTCCAGCGCCACGGTGACTTCCCCGCCCAGGGCGGCGGTCAGTTCACCGTCATTGACGACTACGGCCACCATCCGGTCGAGATGGCCGCCGTGATCAACGCGGCGCGCGGCGCCTTCCCCGGTCAACGCATCGTGCTGGCCTTCCAGCCCCACCGCTACACCCGCACACGCGACTGCTTCGAGGATTTCGTCAAGGTGCTGGGCACGGCCGATGCCGTGCTGCTCACCGAGGTGTATGCCGCCGGCGAGCAGCCCATCGTGGCCGCCGACGGTCGGGCCCTGACCCGGGCCGTCCGCGTGGCCGGCAAGGTCGAGCCCCTCTTCGTCGACGATGTGACCGAGCTGCCCGATGCGATCGTGCAGGCGGCCCGCGGCGGCGACGTCGTCATCTGCATGGGGGCCGGCTCCATCGGCAGCGTGGCCGGCAAGGTGGCCGAGCGCTTCCGCCATTGAGACAAGGATCGCAACACATGTCTTCCCTCCAGATCGCACCCTGCGGCATCGACCCGACATCCCTGGGCAAGGTGGCCGTGTTGTTCGGCGGCACCTCGGCCGAGCGCGAGGTGTCCATCATGTCCGGCACAGGCGTGCTCAAGGCCTTGCAGTCGCTGGGCGTGGACGCCCACGCCTTCGACCCGGCCGAGCGTTCGCTCGATGACCTGCGCACCGAAGGCTTTGATCGCGCCTTCATCGCACTGCATGGCCGCGGCGGTGAAGATGGCACCGTCCAGAGCGAACTCGAGTGGCTGCAGATCCCGTACACCGGCTCGGGCGTCAAGGCCTCGTCCCAGGCCATGGACAAGGACGTCACCAAGCTGCTGTGGCGCTTCAAAGGGGTGCCCACCCCGGCCTGGAAACTGGTGGGCAGCGCGCAGGCCTGCGAAGAGGCGTATGACTATCTGGAGTCGCCGGTCGTGATCGTCAAGCCGGCGCGCGAAGGCTCGTCCATCGGTCTGACCAAGGTCACCGACCGGTCCCAGTGCGCCGCCGCCTATGCCCTGGCGGCGCAACACGACGACGAAGTGCTGTGCGAGCAGTTCATCGACGGCGAGGAGACCACCTGCCCGGTGCTGGACATCAACGGCGAACCGACGGCCCTGCCGGTGATCCGCATCGCGGCTCCGGACGGCAACTACGACTACCAGAACAAGTACTTCAGCGACGACACGCAGTACCACTGCCCCTCGGGCCTGCCGGCCGACGAAGAGGAGCGTATCCAGCGCATCGTCGTGGCGGCCTACAAGGCCGTGGGCTGCCGGGGCTGGGCGCGGGCCGACGTCATGATCGACAAGGTCACGCGTGAACCGTACGTGCTGGAGATCAACACAGCTCCGGGCATGACCTCGCATTCGCTGGTGCCCATGTCGGCCCGTGTGGCCGGCCTGAGCTACGAACAGCTGTGCCTGTACCTGCTGGCCAACGCGGCACTCGACCGCGTGATCCCCGGACTCAATCCCAAGGCCTGAGGCCACATCGCTCACCGACATGCTCGCCGCCGACGCCCTGCAACCCAGCCACGAGATGCCGCAAGACATCCGCTGGATGAACCTGGCCAGCTGGATGCTGGGCGGGTTGCTGGCCGCGATCGTGCTGGCGGCAGCTCTGACGGTGGTGGCGCGACAGCCCTTCTTCACCATCCGCACGCTGACCATCCAGGGTGATCTGCACCGCAACAACCTGCCGACCGTGCGGGCCAACGTGGTGCCGCGGGTGGAGGGCGGCTTCTTCTCGGTCGACCTGCGCAAGACGCGCGAGGTGTTCGAGAGCGTGCCCTGGGTGCGTCGGGCCACCGTGCGTCGGGTCTGGCCCAACGAGCTGCGCGTGACCATCGAAGAGCACGTGCCGGCCGCCTACTGGCACCACGAGGACCGCGACGACCAGCTGGTCAACACCCACGGTGAGGTGTTCGAGGCCAACCGTGGCGATGTCGAGGACGAGCCCCTGCCGACGCTGCACGCGCCGGCCCACGCCACGGCCGAACAGGCCCGTCAGATGCTGGCCATGCTGCGCCGCCTCACCCCCTTGCTCGAACCCCTGGATGCCCCCATCGATTCCCTGCGACTCAATGACCGCGGATCGTGGAGCGTGAAACTCGACGACGACGCCGTCATCGAGCTCGGGCGCGGAGATATCGAAGAAGTTCTGTCTCGCGTTCAACGCTTCGTAAAGACATTACCTCAGCTGCGGCGCCAATATCCGGCGCCTCTGGCCTACGCGGATTTGCGTTATCCCCAGGGTTATGCGGTCCGGCTGCAGGGCCTGACGACCATGCAGGAAATTTCTGAGGGTCGATCCGATCAAAAACCGTCGCAATGACACTAAAATTGGCAAAACCAGATTAACCATGGCCAAGGAATACAAGGACCTTGTTGTCGGACTGGACATCGGCACGGCCAAAGTGATGGCCGTTGTCGCTGAAGTCCTCCCAGGTGGCGACCTCCGTCTCGCCGGCCTGGGTGTCGCTCCCAGCCATGGTTTGAAGCGCGGCGTCGTGGTCAATATCGACGCCACCGTGCAATCCATCCAGCAGGCCCTCAAGGAGGCCGAGCTGATGGCCGATTGCAAAATCAGCCGGGTCTGGACGGGAATCACCGGCAGCCATATTCGCGGGCAGAACAGCACGGGTATGGTGATCGTGCGTGACAAGGAAGTCGCGCCCCTCGATGTGCAGCGCGTGGTCGAAACGGCCAAAGCCATCAATATCCCCAACGACCAGCGCCTGCTGCTGGTCGAACCCCAGGAATTCATCATCGACGGCCACGAGGTGAAAGAGCCCATCGGCATGAGCGGTGGGCGCCTGGAGGTCAAGGTCCACATCGTGACGGGCGCCCAGAGCGCGGCCGAAAACATCGTCAAGTGCGTGCGTCGCTGCGGCCTGGAAGCCGAGCAACTGGTGCTCAACCCCAGTGCATCGAGCGCGGCCGTGCTCACGCAGGACGAGAAGGACCTCGGCGTTGCGCTGATCGACATCGGCGCAGGCACCACCGACGTCGCCATCTTTGCCGACGGCGCCATCCGCCACACGGCGGTCATTCCCATCGCCGGTGACCTGATCACCAGCGACATCGCCATGGCCTTGCGCACGCCCACCAAGGACGCCGAGGACATCAAGGTCGATCACGGCGTGGCCAAGCAGCTGCTGGCCGATCCCAACGAGCACGTCGAGGTGCCCGGTCTGGGCGATCGCGCGCCGCGCATGCTCTCACGCCAGGCCCTGGCCGGCGTGATCGAGCCGCGTGTCGAAGAAATCTTCTCGCTGGTTCACCAGGTGATCCGCGAGTCCGGTTACGAGGAACTGCTGTCGTCGGGCATCGTGCTCACGGGCGGCTCGGCGGTCATGCCCGGCATGGTCGAGCTGGCCGAAGACATTTTCCTCAAGCCGGTGCGCAAGGGCATCCCCTTGTACGCCGGTGCTCTCCACGACATGGTGGCCAGCCCGCGGTCGGCCACCGTCATGGGCTTGCTCGAAGAAGCAAGGTTGTCGCGTTCGCGGGGAATGAAGGCCGCTCAGAAGGCCGGGTCGGTACAGACCCTCTTCGGACGTGTGCGCGACTGGTTCGTTGGCAATTTCTGAATGATCTATTTACTGGCAACTGCTTGAGATATCTGGAGGTATGACATGGCAATCGAGATGATCGAAAACTTCGACCTGGGCACGCAGATCAAGGTGATCGGCGTGGGTGGTGGCGGCGGCAACGCGGTCGACCACATGATCGCGCAAGGTGTGCAGGGCGTGCAGTTCATCAACGCCAATACCGATGCGCAGGCCCTGGGCCGTTCGCTGGCCGAGATGCACCTGCAACTGGGCACCAGCGGCCTGGGCGCCGGCTCCAAGCCCGAGGCCGGTCGTGCCGCGGCCGAAGAGGCGGTCGAGCAGATCCGCACCTCTCTGGACGGCGCCCACATGGTGTTCATCACCGCCGGCATGGGCGGTGGCACCGGCACGGGCGCGGCTCCCGTCATTGCCCGTGTGGCCAAGGAAATGGGCATCCTGACGGTGGGCGTGGTCACCAAGCCCTTCGAGTTCGAAGGCTCGCGCCGCTCCAAGCAGGCCGATGCCGGTCTGGCCGAGCTCGAAGCCAACGTCGACTCCCTGATCGTCGTGCTCAACGACAAGCTGCTCGAGGTGCTGGGCGACGACGTCACCCAGGAAGAAGCCTTCAAGCAGGCCAATGACGTGCTGAAGAACGCCGTGGGCGGCATCAGCGACATCATCCACATCCCCGGCCTCGTCAACGTCGACTTCGAAGACGTCAAGACCGTGATGAGCGAGCCCGGCAAGGCCATGATGGGCACCGCCGTGGCCAGCGGCCCGGACCGCGCCACCAAGGCCGCCGAAGCCGCCGTGGCTTGCCCGCTGCTCGAAGGTGTCGACCTCTCGGGCGCCCGTGGCGTGCTGGTGCTGATCGCGGCCAGCAAGTCCAACTTCAAGCTGGCCGAGTCGCGCAATGCCATGAACACCATCCGTCGCTACGCGTCGGAAGATGCCCACGTGATCTACGGCACGGCCTATGACGAGTCCCTGGGCGACCAGCTGCGCGTCACCGTGATCGCCACCGGCCTGACCTCGGCCAACAAGCAGCGCATGACCGTCGTGCACAGCGCACCGCAGACGGCCGCCCAGATGTTCGCGCGCACCGGCACCGACAACCTGCCCATCCTGAACAACGCCGTTCAGCCGCAGGGCATGGGCCACACGGGCCACCACCCGGCGCACGGTGGCAACGACTTCAGCGGCCTGAACACGCCCAGCGTGTGGCGCAGCGGTCGCACGCAAGCCGCTCAGAAAGTGGACGCCCTGGCCAGCAACGGCATGGACGAGCTGGAGATCCCGGCTTTCCTGCGCAAGCAGGCCGACTGACAGGACGGGCTCAAGCCCGTTGCTGCGCGGCAAGGCCGGGCGTCAAGGGAGGCGCCCGGACCGGCTGCGACCCGTCATACCTTGCCAGTGAACTCAGACCCCTGTCGGGCAGCACCTGCCCGGCCGGGGTTTTTTGCATGGGCGTCACGCAGGTGCTGTCGCGCCGCCACGAAGTACCAGTGTGCCCAGTGACGGCGGGCTTGTTGTTCGAGCCGCCACAGCCCCCAGGCACAACCGGCGAGCAGCGGCAGGGACCACCCCATGCCCTCGGCGGGCATGAGGGCCGAGGTGCTCAGCCCGCCGGCCACCACCACCTGGTCGGGCCAGCGCAGCCAGGCGCTGCGCTCGCCGAGCTGGCGGTGCCAGTGTCGCGCCTGGCGCAGGTGCAGCACGCCGACGATGACGCCGGCCCCGGTCAGGCTCAGCGAACGAGCCAGGTCGTTGACACCGTGGTGCCACCACAGCCCCATGGCGAACGACAGCAGGATGACGGCCACACCGAAGCTGCCCCACAGCCGATGCCATCGGCGGTCGAGGCTGACCATGACATGGCGCCGGATGTCCTCGCGCAGCGGGCCCCGGCGCGTCGCTGAGGGGCGGGCGCGTGTCGGCATGGACGCAGCAGTGACGAAAGGCCAAGGGTTCATCAAGCCAGTGTGAGCGATGGTCGCAGGAACCGATGGCGACGTCACCGGGGTAAACGCCCAGTTTCTCCGATCCTGCCAGGCCTTCGGACCTGCGGATCAGGGGGCCGACAAGGCGGTGGCCACGGCCGCTGCCCGCGCGGCGTGGATGGCCTGCGCAATGGCCGGGCCTCGGGCACCGGCCGCCGCCGCCGCAGCGGCCACCGGTGCGGTGTCGACCGCCAGCGCGGCCGCCAGCGCACGTTGCAGGCGCTCGGCCTGGGGGTAGGCTTGTTCGGACAAGCCCAGCCGGCCGCGTGCGTCGCATTCGCAGGCCAGCAGGATCTGCGTCACCCGGGCCGGCTTGCGAAAGCCGTCCAGCCGCTCGAGCAGCCGCAGCACGGCCTCGGCACCGAAGCCCTCGGACTGGTGGATGTGTCCATGTTCGCGGGCCACCACCTCGGCCAGCTCCCGGCAGTCGACCGGCACGCGCAGACGCTCGCACACGCTTCGCAGCAGGTTCACGCTGCGCTGTTCGTGCCCGATGTGACGTGGCAGCACGTCGGGCGGTGTGGTGCCCTTGCCCAGGTCGTGGCACAGGCAGGCCCAGCGCACCGGCAGTCCGGCCTGCAGGCGGGCCGCCATGTCGAGCACCATCATCACGTGCACGCCGGTGTCGACCTCGGGGTGGTACTCGGGGCGCTGGGGCACGCCCCACAGCCGGTCGAGTTCCGGCAGCAGCACCTTCAGGGCACCGCAGGCGCGCAGCACCTCGAACATCCGCGACGGACACGCTTCCATCAGGCCCCGCGACAGCTCCTGCCAGACCCGCTCGGCCACCAGGTGGTCGACCTCGCCCGCGTCGACCATGGTGCGCATCAGGGCCAGCGTGTCCGGTGCCACCGAAAAGTCTGGGTAGCGTGCGGCAAAACGTGCCAGGCGCAGGATGCGAACCGGGTCTTCGGCGAACGCGGGCGAGACATGCCGCAACACACGCTCGTGCAGATCACGCTGGCCGCCGAAGGGGTCGATCACGTGGCCGTTGTCGTCCTCGGCCATCGCGTTGATGGTCAGGTCGCGGCGTGCGAGGTCGTCTTCGAGCGTGACGTCGGGCGCGGCGTGCACGGTGAAGCCGTGGTAGCCGTGGCCGCTCTTGCGTTCGGTGCGCGCCAGCGCGTGTTCCTCGTGGGTGTCCGGGTGCAGGAACACCGGGAAGTCCTTGCCCACGGGCTGAAAGCCCCGGGCGACCAGCGCCTCGGGGGTGCCACCCACCACCACCCAGTCGCGGTCGCTCGTGGGGCGCCCCATCAGGCGATCGCGCACGGCCCCGCCGACCAGGTAGATTTTCATGGGCCGGGCTCAGCCCTGGCGGGCAGGCGCCGCAGCCAGCGCCAGGTAGTCGTCCACCGGCACCTCTTCGGCGCGGCGCTGCAGGTCGAAGTCGGTGTCGATGCCCTGGGCCGTGATCCAGGCCCCCAGGGTGTGGCGCAACAACTTGCGCCGCTGCGAGAACGCCACCGCCACCATCTCGCTCAGGCGCTGCGTGTCCACGGCCGAGGGGGCGGGGCGCGGCGTCATGCGCACCACGGCCGAGTCCACCTTGGGCGGTGGGTCGAAGGCTTCGGGGGGCACGTCGACGATGGACTCCATGTCGTAGCGCCACTGCAGCATCACGCTCAGCCGGCCGTAGTCCTTGGTGCCCGGGCCGGCGACCATGCGGTCCACGACCTCCTTTTGCAGCATGAAATGCTGGTCTTCCACGCGGCTGGCAAATGGCAGCAGGTGGAACAGGATGGGGGTGGAGATGTTGTAGGGCAGGTTGCCGATGACGCGCAGGGGCTGACCGGCCTGGTCGGCCAGGGCCGCGAAATCGACCTGCAGCACGTCGGACTCGATCACCGTCAGGTCGCTGCGCTTGCGCAGCCGGGCCGCCAGGTCGCGGTCGAGCTCGATCACCGTGAGGTGCTCGCAGCGTTCGACGACCGGGTTGGTCAGGGCGCCCAGGCCCGGGCCGATCTCGACCAGGGCCTGCCCCGGGCGCGGATCGATCCCCCGCACGATCTCGTCGATGACCCCGCTGTCGGACAGGAAGTGCTGCCCGAAGCGCTTGCGGGCCACGTGACCGTCACGGGCGCCACCGCGTGAGCCCTTGTGTTCAGGGCGCATCGCGCAGTTCCACGTAGGCGGCGCCGCGCAGCTCGCGGGCCCATTCTTCGTACGTGGCCTCGAAGCGCTGCTCGCGCAGCACGCTGCGCGCGGCCTCGCGCTTTTGCTCCTCGCTGAGTTCGACTTCGCGGCGCTCGACCAGCTGGATCAGGTGCACGCCAAAGCGCGACACCACCGGCTCGGAGATCTGCCCCGGCTGCATGGCCAGCAGGGCCTTTTCGAACTCGGGCACGAATTGCCCGGGGGCCGACCAGCCCAGGTCGCCGCCCTTGGTGGCGCTGCCGTCTTCGGAGTGCTGGCGGGCCATCTGCGCGAAACTGACCTGACCGCCCACGATCTGCTTGCGGATCTCGGCCAGCTTGGCGCGTGCCGACTGGATGCTCGTGTCCTGCGAGGTGCGCAGCAGGATGTGCCGGGCCCGCTGCTGGGTGTAGCTGGCCTTGGCCGTGTTTTCGCGCTCGATGAGCTTGACCACGTGGAAGCCGGCGCCGGACCGGATCACGCGGCCCACCTCACCCACCTTCAGACCCTTGGCCAGGTCGGTGAACAGCTCGGGCAGGCGTCCCGCAGGCCGCATGCCGAACGAGCCGCCCTGGTCCTTGGTGCCCTTGTCGTCGCTGAACTCCTTGGCGAGCTGGGCGAAGTTGCCCCCCACGGCGGCGCGCTGGCGCACACCTTCGGCCTTGTCGGCCAGGGCCTTGACCTGCTCGGCACTGGCGCCTTCGGGCACGGCGATCAGGATGTGGGCCAGGTGCAGGTCGACGTCGCGACCGGCCGCGCTGTTCATCGCATTGAAGGTGTCGATGTCGGTGTCGCTGATGCGGATGCGGCTGTTGACCTCGCGGGCCCGCAGGCGCTCCAGGGTCATCTGCTCGCGCAGGCTGTTGCGGTAGCGTTCGTAGTCCAGGCCGTCGGCCTTCATGCGCGAGCGCAACTCGTCCAGGCTGATCTGGTTCTGGGCCGCGATGTTGGCCACGGCGTCGTCCACCTCGGCGTCGCCGATCTGCAGGCCCACGTTGCGGGCGTGCTGGAGCTGCACCTTCTCATCGATCAGGGCATCGAGCACCTGCTGGCGCAGCACCTCGGGCGGGGGCAGGTCGGCGCCCCGCGGGGCCGTGTCCAGCACCCGGGCCACGCGCTTGTCGACATCGGTGTGCGTGATGGGTTCGGAGTTGACCACGGCGATGATGTAGTCGGCCGTGGTCTGCGTGCCTTCCAGCTTGAGCTGGGTGCTCATGTTGCGGGTGCCCGGGATGCGGGGCGCCACCGCCGGGGCCTCCGACAGACCGAACTGCGCCAGCGCGGGCTGGACACCGCTCCAGGTCGCCAGCGCCAGGGCGAGGTGCGTCAGCAGACGCGGGATCCGCTTGTCGAGCATCAGGTCATTCATCTTGGAAATACGAAGATTCGGCCGGGGTCGGGACCAGGCTGGTCTCTTCCTTGAGGAGCCGGTAACCGGGGATATTGTCCTTCAAGGTGCGCAGCGGGCTGGAACCCAGGCGTGACAGCCCCACGAGTTCGAGCTGGAACATCAGGCGCGTGCTGGCTTCGGCGCGCCCGATGGACACGCGGTCGACGACGACGCGGCCGATCCAGCAGCCGCCGTCGTACTCCAGGCCCAGCAGCGCGTCGCTCAGGCGGCTGTCGCGCAAGCTGTAGCTCAGGCGGCCCACGCTGTACCAGGTGCCGCCGCAGGCCGTGGCGCCCGTGGTGTCGGGCGCACCGACGGCCTGCGGGTTGGCCGTAGCGGCCATGTCCGATACCTTCAGCGGCGGCTGCCGGCCCGCGATCGGCCACTGCCAGCCCAGGTCGATCTGCTCGCTGCTGTTGCGGGTGAAGCGGTAGTTCAGGTTGATGGTGCGCCAGTCGCCCGGCGAATGGCGCACGCCCAGCAGCGAGCGGGCCACTCGGTTGTCGCGGGCGTTGTACTGCACGGTGGTGTCAACGCTCCAGTTCGGGATCACCGAGCTGGAGCCCAGCAGCAGCAGGTCCGACAGCTTCTGGGTGATGGGCGCGCCATCGTCGGGGGTGATGCGCTGGTCGTCGAACAGCACCTTCTGGACGATGCCCAGACGCAGGGTTTCAGCGCCGGTGCCCGGGTTGATCAGCCGCGTGCTCAGGCCCAGGTTGAGCTGGTTGGCATCCGACACGCGGTCCACACCGGTGAACGCGTTCTCGCTGAACACGCTGTACTGGTTGAAGTCGCGCTCGGCGCTGTCGAACACCGGGATGTCGCTTTGCTGGCGGTAGGGCGTGTAGACGTACAGGGCGCGGGGCTCCAGCGTCTGGATCAGGTCCTGCCCGAACCAGTTGACAGGGCGCTCGAAGACCATGCTGCCGTCCAGGCTCAGGGTCGGGATGGCGCGCGACAGCTGGCGGCGCTGGCCGCCATCGACCTGGTCGAGATCGTAGCTGGCCGCGTTCAGGCTGAGCGCGGGCGTGAACTGCCAGCCGGCCGTGCCGCTGGGGCGCTCGACACGGGCCAGGGCGTGCACCCGGTTGCCGGTCGGTCGGTCCTGGTCCTGGTTGGTGAAACGGTTGACCTCGCCCTCGAAGCGCCACAGCCAGCCCGATTCGGAGTTGCTGCGGCTGCGCAGGCCCACCTGCGGTTCGCGCCGGTAGGGGCTCACGATGCGGGCGCTGGCGTCGGCCTCGGGGTCCAGGTCCTGAAGGGTCTGCCAGTGCTGCACGCGGGCGTACAGCGTGGTCTGGCTGGGCCCCAGACCCCAGGCGCGCGTGTTGATCTGGCGCTCGATGCCCGCGTGGCTGCCGTACAGGCGGGGCGTGAGCGTGGGCAGGTCGCGGAAGTCCTTCCAGTAGTCGTTGTCGGACACACGGCGCCAGCGCAGGTCGTAGCTGGTGAGGGTGGGGGATCCCGCCCGGTTGGCCTCACCCTGGTGCTGCAGGTCGATCAGACCCCGGTTGCGGCCGGCCACGCGGTCGTCGGGCAGGGCCACCGCGTGCCAGGTGCCACGGTCGCTGGGGTACAGGTAGCGGGTCTCGGCGTCCAGGCCCAGGCCACGGCGCGACGAGAACGTCGGCGTGAGCGTGGCATCCCGGTTGGGTGCGATGTTCCAGTAGTACGGCAGCTCGAACTCGAAACCGCTCTTGTCGGCGATGTCGAAGCTCGGCGGCAGGAAGCCCGACTTGCGCTGCTCGCTCAAGGGGAAGGTCAGCACCGGCGCGGCCAGGATGGGCATGCCTTTGAATCGAACCACGGCGTTTTCGGCGCGCCCCTCATTGGCCTCGAAGTCCATCGAGACCTGGCTGGTCGACAGCAGCCAGTCGGGCTCGGCCGTGTTGTCGGGCGTGCAGCTGGTGTAGGTGGCGCCGCTGGCCTGCAGGCGGTTGGGCCCGAGGAAGTCGACCCGCTCGGCCTGGCCGCCGGCTCCGGTGCGCGCAAATCGATAGGTGGGGTGCAGGAAGGCCCCCTCAAGCGAATCGAGCTTGAGGCGCAGTTCCGGCCCGGTGTAGACGTCGCCGCGGCGGGTGATGCGCACGTTGCCCACGGCGGCCGCCTCGTTGGTGGCGGTGGAATGGGTGACCTGATCGGCCCGCAGCGTGAGGTCGCCGCGCTTGAGCCGCACGCTGCCGGTGGCGGTGGTGCGCTCGCCGGGCTGGCCTTCGATGCGGTCGGCCTCGAAATACACCGGCAGGTCGCGCGATTCGGGCGTGCCGCCCAGCGGCAAGGCCAGGCTCGACGACATGCGCAATGGCGGTGGCGGCGCGTCGCCGCTGACCTGGGCCCAGGACCACAGCGGGGCCGTGGCGATCAACAGGGCGGCGGCCTGACCGACCGGGGTGAGGGCGGGGCGCAAGGCGCGTCGGTCCATCGGGGTCGGTCGGGGCGTCGTCGGCATCGTGTGGGCGGGCAGGCAGGGCGGGGTGCGGGTGAGCCCCGGCGCAGCAGAGGCGGGACACTAAAATTGACAGATCCGATTATTCCACGCAGGCCCGGCCGAACTCCGGCCTCGGGCGCACGACATGTCCGTTTCTCCCTCTACCACCGAGTCTGCTGCCGCCGGCCTGCCCGCCTTTGGTGTGACCTGGTCCGACCCTGTCCGCCTGGCCCTGTTCCAGCAGTGGCTGCACCAGATGGCGACCGACCACGGCCTGCTGCCCGACAGCGTGAGGGCCGCCAGCGCCGACGCCAGCTTCCGGCGCTACCTGCGCGCCGACACCCGCGACGGGGGCACCCTGATCATCATGGACGCACCGCCCAGCCACGAGGACTGCCGGCCTTTCGTGACGATCGACCGGCTGTTGCGCGAGGGCGCCGTGGGCGCCCCCGAGATCCTGGCCTGGGACGAGCCCCAGGGGTTCATGCTGCTGGCCGACCTGGGCGCCCACACCCTGCTGTCGACCCTGGACGTGGCCGCCGAGGAACTCTCGCCCGCCGACCGCGCCAACCGCACGCGCTACCTGGCGGCGCTCGACGAACTGGTGGCCTTGCAGCGCATCGAGGCCCGTGACATCGTGCCCCCCTACGACGATGCCCTGCTGCAGCGTGAGCTTGACCTGTTCCCTCAGTGGTACCTCGGCCCGCTGCGCCAGCTCAGCCTGACCGACCACCAGCAAGCGGCCCTCACGCGCATCTTCGGCCAGATCAAGGCCCAGGTGCTGGCCCAGCCGACGGTGCTGGTGCACCGCGACTACCACAGCCGCAACCTGATGGCCGACCCCCGGGATCCGGGGGCGCGGCCGGGGGTCATCGACTTCCAGGATGCGGTCTGGGGCCCGATCACGTATGATCCGGTGTCCCTGCTGCGAGATGCCTACGTGGTGTGGGATGAGGCCCGTCAGATCGACTACGCCGTCCTGTACTGGCAAAAGGCGCGCGCCGCCGGCCTGCCGGTGCCCGAGGATTTCGGGGCGTTCTGGCGCGATTTCGAATGGATGGGCCTGCAGCGGCACCTCAAGGTGCTGGGCATCTTCGCGCGGCTGGCCCTGCGCGACGGCAAGCGGCAGTACCTTGACGACATCCCGCGCGTCTGGCACTACGCGCACAAGGTGTGCATGCGCTACCAGGGGCTGGGCCCGCTGGCGGCCATCCTCGAAGCCGCCGAAGCCGACACCCTGGGGGTGCAGCGGCAGGCGGGCTTCACCTTCTGACGAACACGATTCACTCGGCCCTGCGGTGCGGCCAGCACCCAGGCCACAACGGGGCCCTATGACCTCCACGACCGACACCACCGCGACCCCCGAGACGGCCGCACCCGAAGCCCCCGCGCGCTTCGACACCCTGCCGCTGGACGCCAAGTTGCTGCGGGCCATCGAGGTCCAGGGGTACGCCACCATGACGCCGATCCAGGCCAAGGCCATCCCCGTGGTGCTCGCCGGGCGTGACGTGATGGGCGCTGCACAGACGGGCACCGGC